>WNGA01000421.1_pt1 | contig 72997 bp, 68 predicted proteins | sample 5400061 | NCBI WGS metagenome assembly WNGA01 (sample SAMN13153366, study PRJNA577476) | soil metagenome | isolation source: 100 cm soil or saprolite under grassland replicate 2 | place: USA:California | collected 2016-06-15
CGATCCCACCCGGCGGACCGCATCGGCCAGGGCCTCCAGATCCGCCACCCGATCCTTCAGCAGGTAGCCCGTGCCGGCTTCCCCAACGAGGTCCACCGCGTGCTGGGTCTCCACGTACTGGGAGAGCACGAGCACGCCGGTCTCCGGGTGGTCCCGACGGATCGCGAGCGCTGCCTGAAGCCCTTCGTCCGTGTGCGTCGGCGGCATCCGGACGTCGGCAATGGCAACATCGGGTCGCTCCGCCTCGACCAGCTCGATGAGCTCGGCGGCGTCCGCCCCGCGCCCCACCACCTGGAACCCGGCATCCTCCAGGACCCTGGCCAGCCCCTCGCGGAACAGCACCGAATCGTCCGCGATCACGACCCGCACGGCAGTTCCGCGACGATCGTGGTCCCTCCGAGGGGCGGGCTGTCCACCGTGAACCGCCCGCCAACCGCTGCCACACGGTCCGCCAATCCACGGAGCCCCGACCCCGCCGCGGTCGCGCCGCCGCAGCCGTCGTCGCGAACCTTCAGACGGAGGACGCCGTCGCGCTGCTCGACCCGGACCACGACCTCGTTCGCCTCCGCGTGCTTCGCGGCGTTCGCCAGGGCCTCCGAGGCCACGAAGTAGGCGGTGGCTTCGACGGCCGCCGGCAGCCGGCCGTCGAGTGAGCCGTCCAGCCGGGCCGGTAGGGAGGATCGCTCGGCCAGCGATCCGAGGGCTGCTTCGAGGCCGCTCCCGGTGAGGATCGCCGGATGGATCCCTCGGGCCAGCTCGCGCAGTTCGTCGAGGGAACGTCGGAGCTCGGACTCCACCTGGCCGAGCGTGGCGACAAGCTCGGGATCGCTCGTTGCCCGGCGGGCGGCGCGCTGCAGGGAGATGGCCAGCGTCACCAGCCGCTGTTGGGCACCGTCGTGGAGGTCCCGCTCCAGCTTGCGCCGGGCCTCGTCCGCGGCCGCCACGATGCGCTCGCGCGATGCCCGAACCTCGGCGAGCTGGGCCCGAACCTCCGCCTGGAGCCGCTCGTTCTCCAGGGCCAGGTGCGCCGCCGCCCCGACGGCCCGAACGAGCTCGCGCTCATCCTCCAGTGCTGGGTCGTGAACGAGGACGGCGAACGGCCCGCGGTCCGCCTCGAGGATCGTTGCCGACCGCCGGGCTCCGGCCGGTGGGAGCTCGAACGGTCTGCCGTCCCCATCCATCCACGCGCCGGGGTCGGAGACCCAGAAGCCGACGTCGAGTTCGGGGTCCCCGAGGGATCGAGCTAGAAGGTCCCGAAGGCCTCCGATCGGAACGCCCCGTTCCAGCTCGAGCACCAGGTCCCCCACCGAGGCCCGATCGAGCCGGGACCGCAGCAGGGCCGCGAGGAACCCGATCGGAAAGACCACCAGGACGAGGGGGCCGACCTGGAACAACACCCACGCGAGCCAGGACGGAGGATGGTCGATGTTGTCGAGGACGTCCCGTCCGACGATGACCGCGGCACCCGGCAGTGCGGCCCAGGCTACGGGGGCCAGCGCCCGCCGGCTCCGGGCCGACGCGGCGCGCCAGTGGCGAAGGATCAGCGCCAGCACGATCAGCGTGAGGGCGATCCCTACGGCGAGGAAGGGCAGGCTCAGGGCATCCCTGAGGGACGGCGAGTCCGATATCAGGAGGGGATTCGCCGGGCACTGACGGCACCCGTGAGCCCGCGGGTCGAACAGCAGGATCTCCGTGACCGTCGTGTTCAGCGGGATCCACACGTAGATCGCGGCCACAACGATCCGCTCGGTGCGGGACCGGAGCCGCCCGGTGGGGAACGCCAGCGCCAGGTGGACCAAGAACGCCTGGTACCAACTGACCACCGCCACACCCACGACCGACGCCACGGGGTTGCGCGTCCACCACACCACAGGGAGGAAGAACACGAAGCCGACGGCGATCATCAGCGGCCCGATCCGGCTGCCCGGACGGCGGACCCAGGCCACCAGTCCCGCACCCATGAACGAGGCGCCGACCGCCGTGTACACGATCGCGGACAGGATGGTGGGCTCGAAGCTGTAGGAGCTCAGGAACGGGCCGATCGCGTGGAGCACGGTGGCGGCCAGACAAGCCGCGCCGACGGCGAACACCGCGCGGCGGGACGGCGCGGCGACCGAACCCCTCTCCGCGAGCGACATGGTCGCCACGATGGCATCGAAGCACAGCCGCCGGCCTCGGGGCCAGCCCTGAACCAGGTTCCGGGCCGGCCCCGATGGCGGCCGTGATCTCTCTGACTACGGTCGTCCTATCCGAATGGAGGAGGCCAAGGTGAGCGCAAGGATGCACCTGGAAACGGCGAGCCGGGCGCCGCATCTGGTCGGTCGGTCGCCGGCCGCCTGGGTCCTGACGGCGATCGTGGTCCTGTTCATCGCCATCGCTCTCGCGGCCGGGCCCGCCGCCTCGGCCGTTCGGGCGCCGGCCAGTACCCCCACCCCGGCTCCAACAGTCTGCACGGCGGGCAACGTCAACGGCCCCTGCTCGTAGCGATCGTGGGAAACCCGCGGAGGGAGGAGGAAACGATGACGACAGCAACCTTGGAGCGGGAACGCGGGCTACAGATGTCGCGCGGCCTCGAGTTCCTTGCCTACGGGGCCGCGGCCGGCCTGGTGGTTGCGGCCGCCTGGTATGCCCTGATCGCCCGTCACGTGACGGTGGCGGCGCCCCCAGTCGTCGAAGCGGGGGTTCCGATCGAGATGGTGCTCCATCGCTATTACGCCTGGTTCGTCCCGACGCTCCAGCAGGAACGGATCGACACGGCCATCGCCATCGTCGCCTTCGTCTGCCTGGTCCCGATCGCCTCGGCTCTCCGCGACCAGCTTGGGCAAGAGGGCTGGCTCACCCGGATCGGCGCGACCGGTGTCGCGCTGGGGGCGTTCACATGGGTGATGGGGAACGTGCTGGCGCTCGGCGGCCACCGGGCGGTCGGCCTGATGGCCACCCACGGCAACCCGATCGAGACGGTGAACGCCATCGGGTTCACCATCGACACCATCGACGACGCCTTCGAGTTGGCGGCCTTCGGGCTGATCGGCGTGGGCACCCTCGCGTTCGCATGGGTTGGGTTGCGAAACGGGAGGGCACCCGTGGGGTGGGGATGGCTCTCGCTCGCCGTGGGGGTCGTCACCCTGTTGCTCAGCGGCGCGTACGCTGCCGACGAGGGGAACCTGGTCGACGTTCTCTTGGTGACCGGCGGGGTCGTCCTGTTCCCCGCATGGCTCGTCTCGACGGGGCGCCTCCTTCGTCGAGCGCCCCGGTCCGCCTAGGGCTGCGGGCGGCGGATGCGGACCCGCAGGATGTCCCGGAGGCTCACGATGCCCAGCACCGTCGTGCCCTCGACGACCGGCAGATGCCGGAAGCCCTGGCCCATCATGGTCTCGGCGGCATCGTCGGCGTCCACGTCGGGGCCGGCGGTCACCGGGTCTCGGGTCATCCACTCCGAGACCGGCGATGAGGTCAGATCGGCCCCCGAGGCTGCCGCGCGAAGCACGTCACGTTCCGTGAAGATGCCGACGAGCCAGGAGCCCTCCATGACGACGGCCGATCCGAACCGGCCCTTCACCATGCTGTTGGCCACGTCGGCGACCGACACGTCCCCCGTGGTCGTGAAGACCTCGCGCGTCATAATCTCGTTCAGCGTGGGCATAACCACTCCTCAGTAGGCAGTATCAGCCGCCCTCGCCCCCGACCTCGTGGAATTCCGAGTCCTCCAGCGGCTTCGCGGGGTCGGCGAGGTCCTCGTTGAGCCTGCGCCAGAGCGCGCCCGCCCACGAGCTGACGTTGGGCCAACGTTGCCAGAAGACCTGCAGCGTGGCCTCGTCGAACGTGCGGGCGGCCTCATCCGGAGTGGCGGCCTGGGCAACGCGCTCGCACTCGTCGAGGGCCTTTAGCAGGTGCTCGGAGACTTCGTCCACGGGACCCCCTTTTTCCCGGCGAAGTCTAGTCCGGACTCGACGCGACTTGCCCGATTCGGCGGCGGCCCCCAGCCGGGCCGATGACACTTCCCGGACCCCCGACGGACGGTCTAAGGTGACAAATCGTCAAGGATGGAAGTGGATAAGCGATGCCACGTCTGAACCGGCGATCGAGACAGGAGACGACTGTTCGGCCCCTTCGGGTCCTGGTCGCCGCCCCTCAACCGCTCCACCGAGAGCTGGTGCGCTTCTTCCTCGAAGAGGCAGGGTGCCAGGTGGTGGCGTTGGCTGCGTCGGGCGGGGATGCCATCAGCCTGGTCACGTCGAAGCGACCCGATGCGGTGATCCTTCACGAGAGCCTCGTGACCACGGTTGGCGCGGGCCTCATCCAGCGGGTTCGTCAGGGTTCGACGTCGACGAAGATCGTGGTCGTCACGCCGCAGCCCGAACGAGCATGGGGCGGCCGGTCCCGCGGGGCCGATGCGTTCGTTGAAGAGTGGGTAGGGATCCAGGAGCTGGGGATCGTCCTGCAACGGTTGTGCCGGGGCGCGTCCGTCCCGCGGCAACCGGCTCGGGTGCATGCCAAACGGGCCACGGTGGGCTCGTCTCCAGCCGCCGGGCGAGGTGAGGGACTTCCCCGACCTCCTCGAGCCGTTCACCCGCCGATGGGGTTGCAGGCCCGTTGGTACGAGCGGTTGCGGGGCGCGGCAGCCGCCTCGGTCATCCTCATCTTGCTGCTCCTCGGCCGCGGGCTGTTGCTACCCGCAACGTCTGAGGGCTCGGGATCCGAGGCGTCGGCGTACCTCACGAATGCCAACTCGACCCTCCAACTCCTCGTTGCCAGCATGCGCGCTGGAAGGTCCGCGGAGGCCATCGCCGAAACCGCGCGCCAGCTCATCGCAGAGCGTGCCGCCGCGCTCGCTTCGGGGGCGGACACCGCTCGACTGGACGCGGCGATCGATACGAAGGTGTCCCCACTGCTGTCGAACGTCACGGACAAGGGCGCCGCCGCGATCGAATACGTCCTCGGAGACCTGTTGAGCATCCAGGGTGCACCCGACCAGACCCGAGCCTGGCCGGGCCGAGGTGCCGAGTCCAGAGGCCATCCCAACGGAAAGGTCCCCCCCCAAGCAGTCGACCACTCGGGAAGGATCGTCGACCGCCCAAGCGTCCCCAAGCCCGGGGCCCAGTCCCACGGAGACTCCAAGCCTGGGGCCCAGCCCCACGGTGACGCCGAGCGCGGAGCCCGACCCAACGGGAACGCCGAGCCCTCCGAAACACCGAGCTCAGACCGCCCGAGCCCCACCCGGACCACGAGTCCTTCTGATAGCCAGGGCCCCGCTGGGACCGCGAGTCCGGACGTGAGCCCAAGCGAATCGTGAGCTGCCCTGACGCCTGTCGGCCGAGTCAAGACCCGAATTGAATCGACGATCCTGGGTACCTTTCGCCCAGAACGACGTTTGAATGATTGGAGGAGTGCGCCGCGAAGGTCCCCGCTGCGCTCACGATCGGTCGAAGGACGCGGAGGGCCAGGAATGCGCTGGTATGTGCTCAAGAACTCACAGGAGGCGGACATCCCCGCTCACATCGTGGCCGAGGTGGTCGCGGAGGTAGGCGAGGACGGAACCTCCACGCTTCGCGAGAGCCCCGTGCTCTGCGACGACCGCACCCTCATGTCGCGGGATGAGCTCCTGACGACCGACGAGGGGCGGCGCGCCCTCGTGGCTTGGGAGTCGGGGGAAGACTCCGCATTCGAGGAGGCCACCCGCCGCCTCATCGCGACTGCCATCGCGGAGGACGAGCGGCTCTTCTCTGCCGGCTCGGGGTGATTGGCGGGGGAGGCCCCCCGCGTGGCACCATCCCCGGGTGCGTGCTGCCTTCCCTCCACGGTTCGGGCCGTGGCGGCGCTCCGTTGTCGCGTTTTGGCTGCTCCCGGTGTTCGCGCTGGGCCTGTACGCACGCCCGGCAGGGGCGCAGGCGGGGCCGGTCCGATCGCTGCAGCTCGAGGTCCTGGAGTTCAACATCGAGTACGGCGGTGTCCACGTCAGCTTCGACAAGGTCGTCGAGGCGATCCGGAGGAGCGGCGCCGACGTGGTGGCGATCGAGGAGGCCCAGGGCCACACCCTGGCCCTTCAGCGGGCGCTTGGATGGCCGTACGCGAGCGGCCGGCTCCAGGTCCTGTCCAAGTACCCGCTGATCGACCCCCCCGGCGCGGACGGCGTCTACCTCTTCGTTCAGCTCGCGCCGGGGCAGGTGGTGGCCATCGAGAACACCCACCTGCCCTCGAACCCATACGGCCCATTCGAGGTCAAGCAGGGCGAGACCAAGCGCTCCGTCCTCCAGCTGGAGCGCAGGCTCCGGCTCCCCGCCATCCAGCCGTTCCTCCAGGCCGCTGAGGGCCTTGGAGCTCAGGGCATCCCGGTGTTCCTGACCGGCGACTTCAACGCTCCGTCCTGGCGGGACTGGACGCCGGAGATGGTGGGCGAGCGGTTCCAGATCCGCTACGCCGTCAAGTGGCCGGTGAGCGTTGCGGTTGAGGAGGCCGGGTTCGTGGACTCGTACCGGCAGGTGTACCCGAGCGCCAAGCGCCATCCCGGTTTGACGTGGTGGGCGGCCCGTCCGCACCTGCCGTTCTGGGATCCGGGGAAGTACGCGCCCCAGGACCGGATCGACATCATCTACGCGCTCGGCGAGGCGAAGGCCACCGCTGCGCAGCTCATCGGCGAGGCGGGGGCGCCCGTGGACCTGAGCGTGACGCCCTGGCCCTCGGACCACCGGGCCACCGCCTCGACCTTCACCCTCACCCCGGGCGTGCCGCCGGTCATGGTGGCGGCCGAAGAGCGGCTGGTGGCCATCGGCGAGGACGTGCACGTGACGTTCCACTCGCCGGGAGCGGGCGGGGAACACGTGGCCATCGTCCCCGCGGGTGGGCACCCGGCATCCGGGGCCATCGCCGACAAGTCCACGGGCGCAGGCGCCCCCACCGACGGGACGCTCGCGTTCCCCACGGGCGGATGGGCCCCCGGCGCCTACGAGGCCGTACTGCTCCACGGGGGCGGCCAGGAGCTGTCGCGGATCCCGTTCTGGGTGAAGGAGCCGGGCACGGGCCCTTCGATCTCGACGGGGAAGGACACCTACGCGGTGGACGAACCGATCGACGTCTCGTGGGAGAACGCCCGGGGCGAGCGGTGGGACTGGATCGGCGTGTACAGGCGGGGGCGGGATCCCCGAATCGCCTACTACCTGCTGTGGACGTACACGGGTTCGACGGTGGCCGGCTCCACCCTGATCGACGAGTCCGTCCATGGCCCGTGGCCGCTCGACGCCGGGAAGTACAGCGTGTACCTGCTCCGCGACGACGGTTATCGCAAGGAGGCGGGCGCCGACTTCACGATCAGTGGCTAGCGCGGCGCACGCGGCGCCGATGTTCGTAGACTCCATGACCGAACCATCACTCGACACGAAAGGAGCGACGGATGGCTGACAGTGCGAGGGAAGCGTGGAGCGAGGTCGGGGACAAGTTCGGCGAGTGGAGTCGGCTGCTCGGCGAGAGGTACCGTAAGCGCGGCGAGGAGCTGGGGACGAATGCGGAACAGGACCGCAAGAAGCTCGATGACGCGATCCAGACCGTGACCCGCCAGGTCGACCAGGCGTTCACGTCCCTCGGCGAGACTTTCCGGGACCCCGAAGCCAAGCAGCAGCTGAAGGAAGCCACGAAGTCGCTGGGCGACGCGCTCTCCACGACGTTCTCGGAGGTCGGGGAGCAGATCCGGAGCAAGCTCGGCTCGTCGGGCTCGTCGGGTTCGACCGGTTCATCGGGTTCGTCCACGCAGGCGGACTGACCGCTCCGTTGGGAGGTGGCAATGGATCGTTCGGATGATCGCTCCGAGGTCTCGGTGGTAGGTCCAGGGACGAAGATCGAAGGCACGGTGATCGCGGCCGGCTCCTTGAGGGTCGAGGGCGAAGTCAAGGGAAAGATCACCGCCGAGGGAGAGGTGTCGCTCTCTCCTCAGGGCCGGGTGGAGGCCAACATCCACGCCGGCAGCATCACGCTCGGCGGTCGGGTCAAGGGCGATCTGACCGCGAAGGGCAACGTCTCGCTGCCCGCCGACAGCCGACTGGATGGAAACATCCGCGGCCACAACGCGGACGTCGGCGGCATCGTCATGGGCAACATCCTGGTGAAGGGAACGGCCAAGCTCGGTCCCCGCGCCCGGGTGGAGGGCGACATCACCTCGAAATCCCTCGCGATCGCCGAGGGGGCGGTCTTCATCGGGCGGTCCAGCATGGGCGATGAGGCCGTACAGCGGGAGGAGACGACCCCGCGGTTAGAAGCCCGCGAGGGCGTTCCGTAGACTCCTGCAGTGGCGCGGCCGCTCCGAGTCGGGATACAACTTCCCGAGGTTGAGCGCGATGTCCGGTGGCCAGAATACGTGGCCATGGCTCGAGCGGCCGAGGCCGCCCGGTTCGACTCCATGTGGCTGGGCGACCACTTGCTCTACCGAGGCGACGGTCGTCCCGAGCGCGGGCCGTGGGAGGCGTGGACCCTTCTCTCTGCGCTCGCCGCGGTCACCGAGCGGATCGACCTCGGCCCCCTCGTTGCTTGCCTGGCATTCCATCCCCCGGGGGTGATCGCCAAGATGGCCGCGACCGTGGACGAGGTGAGCGGCGGCCGCCTGATCCTCGGGGTCGGCGCGGGATGGAACGAGTCCGAGTTCCGCGCGTTCGGGATCCCTTTCGATCATCGGGTCTCCAGGTTCGAGGAATCCTTCGAGATGATCCGCGGGCTGTTCTCCGGCGAGCGGGTCACGCTCGATGGTCGGTTCTGGCGGGCCGAGGACGCCGTGATGCTGCCCAAACCTGCACGGCGCCCGCCGATCATGGTTGGGAGCGCGGGGAACCGGGTCCTGTCGATCGCTCTCCCCCATGTCGACGCCTGGAACACCTGGTACGACAACTACGGCAACACGCCGGAAGGGTTCGCTGCGCTGAACGCCAAGGTCAGCGACGCGGCGGCCCAGTCCGGGCGACAGCCGGAGGAGATCGCCCGAAGCGCGTGCGTCCTGGTGGTGCTCGACCGGGCGGCCGGCGATCGCCTCGTCGAGGATGGCGTCACGCCGCTCGAGGGATCGCCCGAACGTATCGGGGCGGGCCTCAAGGAGCTCGCGGAGGCGGGCGCGGACGAGGCCATCTTGGTGGCCAGCCCCATCACCGAGCGCTCCATCCGGGCCCTCGGCGACGTCGTAGCAAGCCTGGATTCCTGATCCGCCCGGAGAAATGCTTCCTCGACCGCGAAGTGTCTATGGGTGCGGTCCGAGACCCACGCAGAGTTGGCCCCTCGGACCGCACCCAGATGTTCACTCAGTAAAGGCCACCACCCGAGCCGCCGCCCGCCGATGCGACCAGCACGATCGCGAGGGCGATCACTGCTGCGCCGATGGCGAGAGCGACCACGAGGGTCTTCCTCCAACTCCAGCCGCCTCTTCTTTCGGACGTCTCCATGTGTACCTCCCATCACCACGCGCCGCCATCCACTTCGTCGCCGCGCCTATTTGCGATAACCCTGAGAGCGCAGCAGAGCTTCCGATCGAGCTTGTGATCTACATCACAGAACCGCGCGGAGGTCCGAAACGAACACACGAGACCGTGTCCCGATTCGCCACGACTATCGCGCGCTCGCCGGAGGTGTACGTTTCGCCATGAGGGGAAGGAAGGAGCCGCGTGACCAGCATCGAGACGAAGAAGACCGGGTGTAAGCAGAGGGAGTATGCCAGTACGTCGTGAGGGGAAGGACTCGCTCAAGACCTACCGCGGGAAGCGGGACTTCCGACGGACCCCCGAGCCGAGGCCGACGCCACCGGGTGCGGGGCGTTCGCGCGAACGAGCGAGCTTCGTGATCCAGAAGCATGACGCCACGACCCTCCACTACGACGTTCGACTGGAAGCCGGCGGGGTCCTGAAGTCATGGGCCGTGCCCAAGGGTCCTTCGACCGACCCGAGGGACAAGCGGCTGGCCATGCCCACCGAGGACCACCCACTCGCGTACGCGAGGTTCGAGGGCGTCATCCCCGAGGGCGAGTACGGCGCCGGGCCGGTGATCTTGTGGGACGCCGGCACCTACCGCAACCTCACCGAGCGAGGCGGCAAGGAGGTCCCGATAGAGCGAGCCATCCGGGACGGACACCTCTCGATCTGGCTTGAGGGGAAGAAGCTGACCGGCGGCTACGCGCTCACTCGCGTGGGCGGCGGGAAGCGAGCACGGTGGATCATGGTGAAGGAGAAGGACGAACGGGCCGATGCCAGGCGGAACCCCTTGAACACCCAGCCGGGATCGGTGCGGTCGGGGCGGACCATCGAGGAGGTGGCTGCGAAGGCCAGACCCACGAAGAGCAAGCGACAGATGGCATGAAGGATGCTCGGGCTGCCTTCCGACGCGGAAAGCGCATGACGTCCCAACCGTCCTGGATTGCCCCCATGCTCGCCACCCTCACCGAGAAACGGTTCTCCGATTCCGACTGGATCTTCGAGCCGAAGTTCGACGGCCAGCGGTGCCTCGCGTTCCGCACGGGCTCACGGGTCCGGCTGATGTCGAGGAACCGCCTACAGTTGAATGACCACTACCCGGAGCTCGCCGAGGCGCTTTCCGCGCAGGAAGCCGACAGGTTCATCGTCGATGGCGAGATCGTGGCCTTCGAGGGCAATCGCACCAGCTTCGCCAGGCTCCAGCGGCGGATGCAGGTGCGAGACCCGGAGAAGGCCCTTCGCATCGGCGTGCGGGTCTACCTGTACCTCTTCGACGTCCTGCACCTGAACGGACACGACGTGACCGCCCAACCGCTCCGGCAACGGAAGTCGGCCCTGCGCACTTTGCTGTCATTCGATGATCCCCTTCGGTTCACCTCGCATCGGAACGCGAACGGCGAGGCGTACTGGCGGGAGGCCTGCCGGAAGAGATGGGAGGGGGTGATCGCCAAACGCGCGGACTCCCCTTACCAGCACGGGCGGTCCGGCGACTGGCTCAAATTCAAGTGTGTGCACGATCAGGAGTTCGTGATCGGGGGGTTCACGGACCCCAGGGGGTCGAGACACGGCTTCGGGGCCCTGCTGATCGGGTACTACCGGGGCGACGAGCTCCTCTACGCTGGCAAGGTGGGGACCGGATTCGACGACGAGCTGCTGGATCTCCTGACGCGAAGGCTCGCCCGGATCGAGCGCCAGCGCTCTCCTTTCACCATCGCGCGGCTTGCCTTGGCCGGCGTCCACTGGGTGAAGCCCGAGCTCGTTGCCCAGATCGGCTTCACGGAATGGACCAGGGACGGGCAGCTCCGCCATCCTCGGTTCCTGGGCCTTCGGGAGGACAAGGGACCGCACGAGGTCGTGAGGGAGCGGCCCGCGTGAACGGCGAGCGGCGGATCAGGGTGGGGCGGCGGACCATCGAGATCTCGAACCCGGACAAGGTGCTGTATCCCCGCGACGGCATCACCAAGGCAGATGTCGTCGAGCATTACCGCCGCGTGGCCACGTTGATGCTCCCGCACCTGAGGGGCCGTCCGACCGCTTTGGAACGCTATCCGGACGGGATCGGTAGCGAGCGAATCTTCCAGAAGAACGTCCCCCGGCACTTCCCCTCCTGGATCGCGCGCGTCACCGTCAGGAAGGAGGGTGGTTCACTCCGCCAGGTGGTGTGCAAGGATGCCGCGACGCTCGTCTACCTGGCGAACCAGGCATGTATCACCCCGCATGTGTGGCTCTCTCGGGCGGACCGCCTCGACCGCCCCGACCAGATGATCTTCGACCTCGATCCCCCCGGCGAGGGATTCGAGGACGCCCGGGTGGCCGCCCTCTCGCTTCGGTCGCTGCTCGAGGAGCTGGAGCTACCGTCGTTCGTCAAGACCACCGGGGGAAAGGGGATCCACGTGACGGTCCCGCTCGATCGCCGGGCAGACTTCGACACGGTGCGGCAGTTCGCTCGCGACGTGGCGGCTGCGTTGGCGGCGCGGGATCCCAAGCGGCTCACGATCGCGCAGCGCAAGGACAAGCGGCGGGGACGCCTCTACGTGGACGTCATGCGCAACGCCTACGCGCAGACCGCCGTTCCGCCCTACGCCGTGCGGGCCAGGCCGGGTGCGACGGTGGCTACCCCCCTTGACTGGAGGGAGGTGGCGGATCGCTCGCTCCGGCCATCCCGGTTCACCATCGAGACGATCCTCCGCCGTATCGAGCGCCAGGGGGATCCGTGGGAGGGCCTGCGCCGCCAAGGCCGCTCCCTGTCCCGAGCCAGGAACCGTCTGGCGGCCCTCGTGGAGGAGGGCTAGGGCCCGTCTTTCTTCTACGGAGGACGATCGCGTCGGAGGCCGCGGGCCAGGATCGCCAGACCGACCAGCACGCAAGCGGCGCCGATCCAGCCCCAAGAAACCTCGCCGGTCATGAAGCTCCCCTTCACTACGCCGACCCCCTGCAGGATCCACAGCCCGCCAACCACGATGAGCCCGATCCCGACCCAGATGAGCGAAACCCGCATCCGACCAGTGTGAGGGATGAATGAAGATCAGGTGGCGGAACGGCCCGGTGGTGGCGGCGGCGCGTAGATCCGAGGGCGTGAAGGGCGCCTCCGCCTCTCCAACCTCACCGCCCAGATCCCGACGGCCAACACGATCCCAGCACCAGCGAGCTGCACCCAGGGCCCGATCCCCATCGACACCGTCACGAGCGCCCCACGGGCGCGCAGCACCGACCTCAACCGACCGAGCTGGTCCGAGAGGTAGACGAAGGTGAAGACCGCGGCGATGACAGATCCGAACCCGAGGCTGCGGAGCAGCTGGGGGCTGGTCTCGCGCCGGCCATACAGATAGAGCACCGCCACCACGATGATGGCGATGGAGAACCCGATGCTGAGGATCGGTGCGCCGCCTTGAGCCCCCGAGAGGTTGTGTGTCTGAGCTCCCCTGACCTCGAGCCAGGGGAGGAAGAAGCCAACCGCCCGGACGAGGCCGCCAGCCGCCGCGAGCACGCCGATCGTGGTCCGATTGGCCTCCAAGCGATCGGCCTCAACGGGATCCAGCGTCGGCGCGCTGGGAGAAGGCGCGCGGAGCACGTCGGGAGTGGGAGGTAGCGCGCCGACCGTCAGCACGCGCACGACTTCGGCGGCCGGCCCTCGCTTGGACTTGGGCGCCTCGAGCTCGACTCGCCGGTTCTCGGACGGGACCTCGATCGTGAGCCGGACGGTCACCGCCTTCACTTCCGTACCGATGCGGAGCGCCGCCCGGGGCCACACGGCGAGCTGCCGCTTCGCCTTCCAGCCGAACCCCGAGCGGGCGTCGAACACGTGCAATCGGGTCGGCGTGACCACGAGCATCAAGTAGCGGCGGAACGCAAGGCCGCTCGCCTCTCGCTCCTCCCGGGCTCGCCTCCTTGCCGAGATCTCGCCGAAGTCCGTGTAGCGGGCTGCGAGGGTGCCCGCCGCTTGGAAGATCCCGGCAGCCAAGACCTCCTCCCCGGGCACGGCACGGCGAGCGGAGGAGATGACGCTCATTGGTGGCCTATCGGGCAGGGACGAGCTTCCCTTGAGGAACCGAATGCTCAGGGTGAGGCACAATCGAACGGATGAGGCGGATCCGGAGTTGGTGGCCGAGCGCCGTGAGCGGCCTGGCCGGTGGGGCGACCGTCACCGTTGGCGGCGCGATCCTGCACACGCTGGTCTCCGCCGTCCCGTTCCTGCCCATCGCGATCGCGCAGGTGCTGGTTCGGACGACGCCGGGGCGCTTCGACAGCTTCTTCATCGATCGCCTGGGCCACGGGGCCATGCAGCTCGCCATCATCGGCACATGCATCGCCTACCTGCTGCTCGCAGCGGCCCTCGGCGTGGCCATCCCGTGGGTGAGGCGGCTGCTCCTGCCCCTCGGCGCGGCGGCCCGAGCCGCCGGCGGCCCGGTCGCCTTCCTCCCCCTGTGGGTCGCCTCGGTGGTCCTGTATCCCTCCAACCCGCAGTGGGTGGGCCGGCTCGCCTTCGCGTTCATCACGGTCCCGTTGTACGTAGGCGGTGGCGCCGTCGCGGGGTGGACCCTGGACCGACTCACCTTGCGGGCCGCCGACCAGCCCGCAGATGCCGGTCTCACCCGCCGCTACTTCCTCCGGGCGGCTTGGTTCGGTGCGGCCGGCATGCTGCTCGGCGCGTCCCCCCTCGCCGCCCTGATCTTCCGGCGGCCCGACCCGGGACGACAGCGGCTGCATGGCGTGTCGGCGACGCCGTCCCCGGTCCGTGTGTTGCCACATGACGCGCAGTTCGCCCGGGTTGCCGGGCTCACGCCCGAGGTCACATCGAACGACGAGTTCTACGTGGTGAACGAGGACGTGATCCAGCCGGACATCGATCCAGCCGAGTGGCGCCTGTCCGTCGGCGGGATGGTGGACCGCCCGCTCACCCTGACCTACGAGGACCTGAAATCCCTCCCCGTGGTGGAGCGATACCAGACGCTCGAGTGCATCAGCAACAAGTTGGGCGGCCACCTCATGTCGAACGCCGCGTGGGTCGGGGTCCCAGTCGCTGAGATCCTGGACCGCGCCGGCATCGGCTCGGGCGGGGTCGAGGTGGCGTTCGGCTCCGCCGGCGGCTACTCCGACAGCATGAGCGTCGCACAAGCGCTCGACGAGACCACGCTGATCGCGTTCGGCATGAACGACTTCGTCCTCCCGCGCGCGCACGGGTTCCCCGCGCGGGTGCTCGGCGTCGGCACGTACGGGATGAAGAACCCCAAGTGGCTGACGAACATCGAGGTCGTGGACCGGCCCTACCAGGGGTTCTGGGAGCAGCGCGGGTGGTCCAAGCCGGCCTTGGTGAAGACGACCTCCCGCATCGATACGCCCGAGGCCGGAGCCACGCTCAGCGGCGACGTCGTGCCGATCGCGGGGGTGGCCTTCGCAGGCGACGAGGGCATCTTGCGGGTGGAGGTCTCCACCGACGGACGGCGCACGTGGAACCAGGCCCTGCTGAAGACGGCCCTGTCCCCGTTCACCTGGCGGTTGTGGCTGTACCGGTGGACGCCGCCGGGACCCGGGCAGTATTCCATCTTTGTCCGGGCATACGACGGGACCGGCGCCGTGCAAGTCAGGGTGGAGGCCCCCCCGTTCCCCACCGGAGCGAGCGGCATCGACGGGATCAACGTGACGGTGGCCTGATCTCTTTGAACGATTGCCCCGCAGGCGTCAGCGGCGGAGGCCACGGGCGGCAGGCCGAGCGGGCTCCGCGGGGGATCCGACCAGCAGCTCGGCCAACTCCTCCCGGCCGATCTCCATCGCCTGGGGGTGATCGACGATGCTGCTCGAGGGGATGGGCGTCCACACCCACTGGCCCTCCCTGAGGTACTCGGCGCCCGACTCGAGCCGGTTCACCCATACCCTGAACACGGAGGTCCCGATCCGGTAGACACGTCGGACGGCGAGAGTCCCCTCGTCCGACTGCCCCGGACGGGAGGAGGCAGGGGACGGCGCGGAAGGCGGGGGCCCCCCGGGACCCCCGGACCCCTCCTGGATCAGGTCTTGGGCCAGTTCGCCGACCCCGCGAGCACTGCGGAGGCCAGCACGATCCCGGTCCCTAGCAGGCTGAGGAACCTGCGGATGGTGGCGCGCGCCATCGGTCCTTCCCCCCTTCTCATGCCGACGGGCGCGCGAAATGTAACCCAGGAAGTGTCTTACCGCAAACATTGTAGTAAAGCTCGGCACCCAACCGGCCGACCTTTAGCATCAGAGGTGGAACTCCGGGTTTATCACCCATTACTCTTGTGGTAACGGAGACACAGGAGGAATCGATGATCGGGACGAGGCTGCGGCGCCTCCGCCTGGCCAGGGAGCTCACCCAGCGCGAGCTGGCGGAGCCCAAGTACACGCACGCCTATGTCAGCACGATCGAGGCGGGCAGGCGGAACCCATCGCGGGAGGCCCTCGAGCACTTCGCGGGCAAGCTGGGCGTCGACGTCGACGAGCTCCTGACCGGCAAGCCCGCGGACCTGGAGGCCAGGCTGGACGCTCGGCTGATGCAGGCCAGGATCGACCTGTCGGCCGGGCGCCTGGACGGAGCCGACGAGGCACTGGGCTCGATCGCCCGAGAGGCCAAGCGGTATCAGCTATCCAGGATCGAGGCGAAGGCGGAGGATGCCCGAGGCTTGCTGCTCGAACGCCGGGGGAAGCCCGAGGAGGCTCTGCAGCACTACCAGCGCGCCGAGGAGATCGTCCGATCAGGGCCTGCCGATGCGATGGCGGATGCGGTGGCGGGGAAGGCCAGGTGCTTCCAGGCCCTCGGGGATGTGCGATACGCCATCCACATCCTGGAAAGCCTCGTCGACTCACTCGATCGTGACGGGATCCGAGACCCGAACGCGCTCGCGCGCCTGTACTCATCCCTGCTCGACGCATACATGGACGCCGGGCTCGTTGAACGGGCCGCGGCATCGGCCATAGAGCTGGAGCGGCTCGGCCCCCGGCTGACCGACCCGGTCCGGATCGGTCAGATGCACATGCACGTCGCCCACATGTACCTGGTGCAAGGACGAGTCGAGGATGCCCAACACTCGCTCCAGCGAGCCGAGGACGCCCACCGCCAGCTGGACCTCCAGGCGGAGACCGGCCACGCTTACCTGGCCAAGGGCTACGTCAAGACCCGGGACGGTAGGCTCGACGAAGCCCGCCAGGATCTCGAGCATGCCCTGGCCATCTTCGAGGAGACCAGCGACGAGAAGGACCTCACCCGAACGCTGAACGAGCTCGCGAGGATCGAGCGGCTGGAGGGACGGACAGACCGGGCCCGAGAGCTCCTGGAACGGTCCATCTCGATCATGGGTGATAGCGACACGCCCATCCTGGCCTGGGCTCACCGGGAGCTCGGGCTCGTCCTGACCGAGTCGGAGCCCGACGGGGCGGAGAAGAACTTCCGTCTTGCGATCGAGCTCTTCGAGCGGTCCGAGCAAGCCGTGGAGATCGCGGTGACGTATCGGGCGCTCGGCGACCTGCTCCACGCCCAAGGCGAGGGCGAGGCGAGCTGCGAGGCCTACCGAACGGGGATCCTCGCGCTCGAACCGAGGCTGTAGAGAAGGCCGGCGCCGCTCAGGTCGCTGAGCGGCGCCCGGCCGGGACGACCCCGGACCCCACCCCGGGGACGTCGAGGGGTTGGGGGGCCTGGAGGGGCGAGCGGACAGCTCGGTCTCCGGCCCTCCTCCCCGAACCCTCGGCCCGTCCCAGCGTGACGACGCTCTCGACCACGCCCATGGGGATGTGCGTCACGGCCCGGAAGCCCTCCCCGCCCGGGAGGAGCTCCTGCGCCACCGAGATCACGCCCGCGTCGCGTCGAACCAGGAACCCCACCGTCTGCACGACGTAGGCGTCGCGCCACCCGGTCGTGCCGTGTTCGAAGTCGAACCAGGCATCGCGCCACCGGACCATGACCAGCTCGAGAGCCTTGTGGTGCAATGGCCTCCGCGTTGGTCCCGGAGGCGCCGAGGGCGCAAGGACCGGTTGGCCGGAAACCTCTTCAGCCCTCGCGCCCATCGGAACCTCCTTGTCTTGAGGTATCGGCGGCAGTTCGGGGCGGCGTATCGCCTCGCCGAGTCATTTCCTCGAGGCGACGGGGTTAGGGCTGGCGCGCTCCGGGGTTACGCCCTTCGACCACCGCTGCCGGGACGAGCACTGCCGCACCCCTGCCGGCACCCGAGCGGAGCCATCCGACCGCCCCATTCGCCTCCTCCAGTGGGAACGCCGTCGCCAAGGAACGCACCGGCACCTTCGGGGCCAGCGCCAGGAACTCCGCCCCGTCCGCGCGGGTGAGGTTCGCCACCGAACGCAGGACCCGCTCCTGCCACAAGAGCTCGTAGGGGAACGAGGGGATGTCGCTCATGTGGATCTCGCCGCACACCACCGTTCCGCCCGGTGCGACCGCCGCAAGCGCCGCCGGTACCAGGTCCCCCACCGGGGCGAACAGGATCGCGGCGTCGAGCTCCTCGGGCGGTGGCTGGGTCGAGGCCCCGGCCCACTCCACTCCCAGGTCGAGGGCGGACCGCTGGGTCTCCTGGTCGCCGGACCGAGTGAACGCGAAGACACGGCGGCCCTGGTGCCGAGCCACCTGGGCGATGAGGCGAGCCGCCGTCCCGAACCCGTAGATGCCCAGGAGCCCGGCGTCGCCGGTCATCTTCAGGCACCGCCACCCGATCAGCCCGGCGCACAGGAGTGGCGCCGCCTCGAGGTCCGGATAGTCCTCGGGGACGGGAAGGCAGAATCGGGCGTCGACCACGGTCCACTCGGCGTACCCACCATCGAAGTCGTAGCCGGTGAACCGGGCGTTGGGGCACAGGTTCTCCCGCTCGCTCGCGCAGTACCGGCAGGTCCCGTCGGTCCACCCCAGCCACGGCACGCCCACCCGTTCGCCCGGCGAGGGAGTCTCAACTCCCGGGCCGGCCTCCGCGACCTGGGCAACGATCTGGTGGCCCAGGACGAGCGGGAGCTTGGGATCGGGGAGCTCTCCGTCCAGGATGTGGAGGTCAGTGCGGCAGATGGCGCAGGCCCGAACCCGAAGGAGGACCTGCCCCGGTCCGGGCTCGGGCCGGGCCATCTCGGCCGGACGAAGTGGTTCCCCCGCCGCGTCGAACACCATGGCCCGCATCGGCCCCGCCCGGCGGGCCGCCCGCCTCACCTGCCGACCGGCACGATCTCCTGGAGCTTGCCCGTCTTGACGTCGTACACCCACCCCGACACCTCGACGTCGGGCGGGATGAACGGGTTGTTCCGGATGCGCCGAACGTCGTCACGGACGCTCTCCTCGAGGTCCGAGAAGGGCAGGAAGTCCATGTGCGAGGCGTCACTGCCGGTGTCGGCGGCCAGCTTCCCCCGAAGGTCGTCGTTGCTGAAGGTCAGCATCCCGCAATCGGTGTGGTGGATGACCGCGTACTCCTGCGTGCCGAGGAGGCGGCTGGAGATGATGAGCGAGCGGAGCGCGTCGTCCGACGCTCGCCCGCCCGCGTTTCGGATCACGTGCGCGTCACCGATCTCCATGCCGAGGAACGACTCCGGATGGAGCCGGGCGTCCATGCAGGTGAGCACGACGAACCGCTCTGCGGGGGGCATCGGCGCATCGCCCCTGTCGAAGTCTTTGGCGAACTTCTCGTTCCTCTTCCTGAACCGATCCATGATGGACATGCGCCTCTCCTTCCTCAGGACGGCGTGATAGGACCACCGCATCACGGTGTGGGAGAAACGTCAAGCGGACGCCTCGGTGCCCCCTTCGGCGCGGGTGGGCAGGCTAGGCCGACATGAGGTCGAGGCCCAGGATGGCCTCGGCCGCGCGCATCGAGGCCATCAGGGCATCACGATCGCCCTTCAGCGCCCCTTCGGCGCCCCGGTCCAGGGCCCCAGCCACCGCCCAGGCCTTGATCTCGGCCTCGCCGAACACGATCCGGTCGTCTGAACGTGCGGCCTCGAACAGCATCTCGAAGGTGGCCTGCATGTAGAGGTCGATCAGGGCCACGATCCGCTGGGAGTCCTTGGCCGCGGGCAGCAGCGAGTCGCGCAAGGCCGCCAGCACCTGGTCTCCGCGGGCCGCCAGGGCAACTCGGGCCTTCTCTGGGTCGGACTGGGCGAACCTCAGCATGGCCGAGACCGACTCCACGAACACGGCGTTCTGGCTGGTCATGCCTCCTCCTGACTGCCCGGCCCACCCCCTCTCTGGGCCGGACCCGTGCTTATCCTCCAACTGGAGGCTTGGCCGCGCCATCGGCCGATAGTCCATTTCCCCCGACCGACGGACCGGCCTATATGGCTCGGGGTACACCTTTCGACGGGGGCGGGCGGTGGCCAGGGATGGCACCGGGCATCGAAAGCCGAGCCCGCTCTCAACGTGAGGCCAGGCGCTCGACAAGCTCCCGCTGTTCGCGGTCGAACCATGGTGGCTCCCCCGCCGCCGCGTTCGAGGCGGCATGCGCCGGGTCCGCCGTGGCGGGGATGGCCACGTGGACCCGCCGATCGGACAGGGTCCACTTCAGCAGGGCCTGGGCCCAGCCGGCCACGCCCAGCTCCTCCAGGGCTCTTGGATCGGGCACGCGGAGGAGGTCGCCCTCGGCGAACGGACGCATGGCGATGACCCCGAGGCCAAGGTCCTCGGCGAGCGAAAGGATGTCGCGCTCGGCCCCCCGCTCTCGAGGGTTGTACGGGACCTGGATGGCCTGGATTCGTCCGCTCCGCATGACCTCCGCGAGCTCGCCGAAGGCTGACTCCGCATAGTGGGTCGCGCCGATCAACCCGATCCGTCCCCCTTCACGCTCCCGCTCCATCCAATCGAGATGATCGCGCCAGGAGACCAGGTTGTGGACCTGGTCCAGGTCCACCGTTCCCCCGAAGTACCCCAACTGACGCTGGAACTGGCGGCCGCCCTCATCGGCCGAAGGGGTCCAGATCTTCGTGGCCACGATGGCTTCGCGGCGGAGGCCGGTCGCGGCTAGAACGCGGCCGACCACCGGCTCAGCCCGTCCGTACATGGGCGAGGAGTCCACCAACCTGGTTCCGGCGTCGAACGCGGTCTCCACGACCGCTCGGACGCCCGGCTCGGCGGAGGAGCCGACGTCGAAGACCTTCCACGTCCCCAAGCCGATCACCGGGACCTCCAGGCCGGAGGCCCCGAACCGGCGCCGCTCCATCAGCCCTCGACGAGGAGGTCGGCTACCGATACAGGATGGGACAGGTCATGGTGCGGATGACGCCGTCCACGTCCTGGATGGGCCGAAGCACCCGCTTGCCCAACTCGTCGATGCTGTCGGCCTCAGCCCGCACGATGACGTCGTAGGGACCGGTGACCAGGTCCACCCGGCTCACGCCGTCGAGGTCGCGGATGGCCCGGCCGACGTGGGCCCCCCTTCCGACCTCGTTCTGGATCAGCACGAAGGCTTCCAACATGGGCTCACCTCCCGCATGGCCTGACCTGGCCTTGCGGCATGATGGGCCGCGAGCCGACCCGGTACAAGCCACGAACGACGGAGTTCACCCAATCGTTACCCGCCCGCGAGGCACGAACATCGCCAACTCGAGGATCGGCAGAACGAACCGGATCCATCCTTGAGCGCGCGGCCTCGCCGGGGCACAATCAGTCCCCGTCCCGGCCCGAAGGAAGGAAGCCCTGCACCCCGCCCGCACCCTCCCGATCGCGCTCCTCACTGCGTGCGTGCTCCTTGCCGTGGCCGCGTCCAGCACGGCGGGGGCCGGCGTGTCGCCGACAGTCGTCCTGGTGGCGTCGCCACCTACCATCACCGTCGGCGACACGGTCGAGCTTTCCGGCTCGGTTGCGGCGGAGCTGTCGTGCCTGGGCCCCCGGCCCGTGGTGCTCGAGTGGCTCGGAGCCGGCTCGGCGGCGTGGGGCGCGGTCGCCTCGAGCGATACGGCAGCAGACGGCACGTTCTCGTTTTCCGACGGCCCGCAGTACAGCGGTGAGTACCGGGTCAGCCTTGCCGCCGTCGGCGGATGTCTGGCGGTGAGCTCCGACCCCGTGCCCGTCGGGGTGCGCGCGCTGGTCGACTCGTCACTCAACGCATCCTCGCTGACGCCTGGAAGCTGCCCGGCGATCCACGCGACGGTCTCGCCGGACAAGTCGGGGCAGGACATCGAGCTCCAACGACTGTCGGAGTCGGGCTGGCTGACGGTGGAGACCCTCCCGCTCGACGCATCGTCCTCGGCATCGATGAGCCCGTGCTTCGGATGGGACGACATCGGGGTCGTCCGGCTCCGCTGGCGCTGGCCGAAGCAGGACCAGCTCAACGAGCCGGGCACCGGCATCGTCCTCGCCCTTCGGATCGAGAAGGCGAGCTGGATGCGCAAGATCGATCACCTGGTGGCGGGGCGGGCCGTGTCCGTGGCGGTGGGTTCACCCGGATCCTTCCTGTATCGGCGGGCCGACAGCGCGCCGCGGATCCCGGCATCGAACGAGAAGCTCCTGTTGTCGATGGCGCTGCTCGACGCGCTCGGGCCGAGCCTTCGCGTCGTGACGCATGCGGCGACGGCCTCGCTCCAGCAGGGAGTGGTCCAGGGCAACCTGTGGATCCTGGGCCGCGGTGATCCGGAGATCACCGCGGCCCGCATGGGAGCCCTGGCCCGCCAGCTCGTGGCCGCCGGCGTGGAGAAGGTCCGTGGCCGGGTGATGGGATCCACCGGCTACTTCGCGCACGACTGGTGGGCCCGGGGATGGAGGCGCCCGCAGAGCCGCCAGTACGTGGCGCCTCCCACGGCGCTCACGTTCCAGGGGAACGTGGTGAACGGCCGGTACACCCGGGAGCCGGAGGCGTTCGCCGCGCGATCGCTCACCAAGCAGCTGGAGAAGCGGGGCGTGGCCGTGGTCGGCCGGGCGGGCGCGGGCGAGCCGCCGGAGGGCCTGGCCGACGTCGCCGTCATCCAGTCGCGGCCGCTGCACTCCATCCTGATGGCGATGAACCGGCCCTCGAACAACTTCTACGCCGAGGTCCTGGGCAAGCTGCTGGGGGCCAAGGCCGCGGGGCTGCCGGGGACGATCGCCAAGGGGGCGGCCGCCCTCCGGCGTTGGGTGGCCGGGCACGGCCTCGACTTCAGCCTGTACGACGGGTCGGGGCTTTCCTATGCGAATCGAGTCACGGCCCGAGGGATCGTCCAGCTGCTGTGGGTGGCCGAGGCGGCCACCTGGGGCCCGGTTCTCCGGCAGACCCTGGCCACCGGTGGACAGGGGACGTTGAAGGACCGCCTTCACGGGGTGAAGGTTCGGGCCAAGACCGGGAGCCTGGACGGGGTTTCCGCCCTCTCAGGATGGGTGTGGCTGGAGAAGGAAGAAGGGTGGACCGAGTTCTCCATCCTCTCCCGGGGAATGCCGAAGTGGATCGCCTCGTCGATCGAGGACGCCATCGTGCGGATCCTGTCGGCCAACGCCCGCTGACGGGCCAAGGTCCGAAACGCGTAAAGCGTGTCCCCCGACCGGCCGATGCTTGAGCCGATGATTCCTAAGCTGACCGAGCCCGGAAGTGAGGGCCTCGCGGCCCGCGTCTTCAACCGCAGCTCACTCGGGATCCTGCTTGCCCACCTCGACGGGGTGATCCTGGATGCGAACGATGCGTTCTTGTTCCTGGTGGACAGGGACCGGGACGACGTCGTGGGCCACACGATCGGGGAACTCGGGTTCTTCTCGTCGATGGGGGACGACCGGGCCAGGGTCTTGCTCCGCGAACGCGGGGCCATCGACGGGTTCGATGCCCACGTGCTGACGCCATCGGGCGAGGCCCGGGTCCTCCGACTGTGGGCGGAGTCGATCGCAGACGGGGACGATCGGATCGTCGTGGTCCGAGCCTCCGACGAGGCCGGCCGCGGGGCGGCGGGGGCTCGCTATTACGAGCTCCGTGAAGCCGAGGTCCGCTATCGTGCCCTCGTCGAGCAGATCCCGGCCATCACCTACACCGAGATCGAGGACGAGACCAGTCCCATCGGGTACCGGGACGTGTACATCAGCCCCCAGGCCGAATCCATCCTGGGCTACACGCCGTTCGAGTGGCAGGCAGACCCCGAGCTGTGGATCCGGGCCATGCACCCGGATGACCGCGATCGGGTCAACCAGGACGATCGGGCATCAGTGGAGACCGGCACCTTCACCTCGGAGTACCGCATGATCGCGCGAGACGGCCGCGTCGTGTGGTTCCAGGACGAGGCGAACGTGGTGGAGGATCCGGTGTCAGGAGTTCGGTTCTGGCATGGCGTGATGCTCGACGTCACCGAGCAGAAGCTCGCCGAGGCCAGCCACTGGGAGCTGGCGGCGAAATACCGGACACTCGTGGAGCAGATCCCGGCGGTGGTCTACCTGGCCGAGTACGGTGAGCAGGGCGACTGGTTGTACATCTCACCCCAGGTGAAGCGGGTCCTTGGGTACACCCCCGAGGAGTGGCTGGCGCATCCTCATCCGATGGCCTCGTTCACCCATCCCGAGGACCTGTCGGCCGTTCGCGAGGAGGAGGAGCGGTCGCTGTCCTCCGGCGAGCCTTTCCGGGCGGAGTACCGGATGCAGACCAAGGCCGGCCGATGGCGGTGGATCCTGGACGAGGCTACCCCGGTTCGCGACCAGACCGGCCGTCCCTTCGTGCTCCAGGGAGTCATGTACGACATCACCAAGCGCAAGCACACGGAACAGGAGCTCGAGGAGGTGCTGGAGAAGCTCCGGGCCATGGACCGGCTCAAGAACACCCTGCTGCACACGCTCTCACACGACTTGCAGAACCCGCTCACCGCGATCCACGGCGCGGCCAGCACGCTGGAACGCCTCGATCCCCAGCTGTCGACGGACGAGCGGCGCTCGCTCCTCAAGTCGCTCACCGACCGAACCCAACACCTGAGGACCCTGCTGACCGACCTCCTCGACCTGGAGCGGCTGGACCGCGGCATCGTCGAGCCCCGGCGATCGCTGGTGGACCTCCCGGCGATGATCCGTCGCCTGGTGGCCTCCTCGGAAGCGCTTACCGGACGATCGGTGGAGATCGACACCGAGCCGGTGACCATCGCCGTGGACCAGGCCAAGGTGGAGCGGATGGTGGAGAACCTTCTGGCCAACGTGGCCCGGCACACGGTGGACGCCAGGGTGTGGATCCGGGTGGCCGCGCAGGACGGCGGCGCGCTCATCTCGGTGGACGACGAGGGGGCCGGCGTTCCCGACGATCTCAAGCAGAGGATCTTCGTGCCGTTCAGCCGGGGGCCCGAGGCCGCCGACCTTCCCGGCAGCGGGATCGGCCTTTCCCTGGTGGCCGGGTTCGCCGAGCTTCACGGGGGCAAGGCCTGGGTGGAGGACCGCCCCGGCCGGGGGGCCTCCTTCAGGGTGTTTCTGCCGGGCGCGCCGGAGTCGGATGACGGGGCGGGCCCGGCCGTCTAGTCATTCTTCTCCTCCCCCTTGTGCTTCCCGTTGTCGTGGTGCTTCTTTGACGGTTCGTCCGTTGACTGGGTGCTCGCGCCGACGATGAGCGTCACCGAGGTGTCCCGTCGCACCCGTTCGCCGGCGGACGGGTCGCTCGAGATCACGATCCCGGCCTCCCCGGGCTGACGCTGGATATCGACGCCCAATCCCACTTCGGACAGGGCGTCCTTGGCCTCGGCGACGGTCATCCCCGAGAGCTCCGGCACGGCCACCCGCAGCCCCAGGCGAGCCTCTCGCTGGGCCCGCTGCAGGATCGACCGGTCCCTGGCCTCGACCATCGCGATCGCCAGGATCAACAGGAGCACCCCGGCGATCAGCACGACCGGGATGACGATCCGCCGGCGGTCGCCGTGAGGTCGGACCGGCGACAGCGGGATCGTCTCCTCCGGACCCGGGCCGGCGGGCGGGAGCGGCGTCGTCTCCTCCGGACCCGGGCCGGCGGGCGCGAGCGGCGTCGTCTCCTCCGGGCCCGCGGCGGGCGGGAGCGGCGTCGTCTCCTCGGGGGCCTCGATCAACGCGAGGGGAGGGTTCTGTCCTCGGAGCATGGAAGCGAAGGCGGCGGCGGACGGCGGGCGCTCGGTCGGGTCCTTCGCCAGCGCGGCCATGGACGCGGAGGCGAGGTTCGGGGGCACGCCCTCGGCCACCTGGTCGAGGGGCAGCGGGTCCTCGCGGATGTGCGCCAGCGCCACGGCGACCGGTGTCTCCGCCACGAACGGCGGGCGCCCCGCGACCATCTCGTACAACATGGCGCCGAGCGCGTAGACATCGGATGCCGGCGTGGTCTTCTCGCTCTTGGCTTGTTCGGGCGCCAGGTATGAGGGCGTGCCGAGGACGAGGCCCGACGTGGTGACCCGTTCCGCCCATGCCGCTGCGGCGATGCCGAAGTCCATGACCCTGACATCGCCGCTCGGGGTGAGCATCACGTTGCCGGGCTTCACGTCCCGGTGAACGATCCCGGCGGCGTGGGCCTCCTCGAGGGCTTCGGCGACCTGTGTGGCGATCCGGGAGGCCTCCTGCGCAGGGAGTGGACCCTCCCGGGCCAATCGATCCGCCAGGGTCTCTCCACGGACCAGCTCCATCACGATGTAAGGACGGCCCTCGGAGCGACCGAAGTCGTAGACGGCGGCGATGTACGGCCCGGACAGGCGGGCAGCCGCCTTGGCCTCGCGTTCGAACCGGCGCACGGCGCGCTCGCCCGCCGCCAACGACTCCGAGAGCACCTTGACCGCAACGGGACGGCCCAGGGTCTCGTCCTCGGCCTCCCACACGGTCCCCATGCCACCCGAACCGATCATCCGGACGAGCCGGTATCGTTCGCCGAGGAGGACGTCCTGGTCCAGCTGCTGCATGGTGGTCTCCGACGGGTACCCGCTGGTCCTTAGAGGATACCCGGGTGTTCGAGGGGGAAACCCTGGCCGAGCGAGGCCTTGAGGGCCTCCTCGATGTCTCGAGCCGCGGCCACGACGGCGGGCGCGTACTGCCTGCCGGGCCGGGGTCCCAAGCGCTGCACCGGACCGGACACCGACACGGCGGCAAGGACCGAGCCGGCCGCGCCGAACACCGGCGCGCTCACGGACGCCACGCCCGGCTCGCGCTCGCCTGAGCTCTCCGCCCATCCACGGCGGTGGGCCGCAGCCAGTTGCCGCCGAAGCCGATCCACGCCGGGCGTGCGATCCGTGAACGGCCGGAGCAGTCCCAACAGGCGCTCTCGGTCCGGAGACCAGGCCATGATCACCTTGCCAGCGGAGCCGGCGGTGAGAGGGAGCGACGCGCCGACGGGAACGATCGTTCGCAGCTCGCTCTGGGACTCAACCACATCGATGCACAGTCGCTCGTCACCGCCGCGCACGAAGAGCTGTGCTGTCTCTCCCGTCACCCGAGCGAGCCGCTCGAGGGCGGCCCGCGCCAGGTCGCGGAGCGAGAGCTCCCGCATCGCCGCCGACGCCAGGCGAATGAGCCGAGGACCGAGCCGGTAGCCGAACCCCACTTCGAACGAGACCAGCCCGTGCGCCTCAAGGGCCTTGAGGAGCCGGTGCGCGGTCGAGCGGGCGAGGCCGGTCTTCTCGGCGATGTCGGAGAACGTTCGGGAACCGGATCCCACTGCCTCGACGATGGCTAGGGTCCGGTCGAGGACGCCGACGCCGGTCTCAACGGTGGTGGCCGGCGATCCGGACCCGAACGGGCGTGGTACATTCATGTTCCACATATTGGTATCACGTTCCACTATTTGGAACAACCGGAGATGGTGATGATGGCCACCACGCTGTCGCAAAAGGTGTGGGACCAACACCTCGTGCACCGCGCCGAGGGCGAGCCCGACATCCTCTACGTCGACCTTCACCTGGTCCACGAGGTCACCAGCCCGCAGGCTTTTGACGGCCTCCGCCTAGCGGGACGGGCCGTGCGCCGGCCCGACCTGACCGTGGCGACCATGGACCACAACGTCCCCACGGCGCCGGGTCCCCAGGACCCCGTCTCCGTTCGCCAGATGGAGGCTCTCGAGCGAAACTGCGCGGAGTTCGGCATCGAGCTCTACCCGACAGGGCACATCGGCCAGGGCATCGTCCACGTGATCGGTCCGCAGATGGGCCTGACCCAGCCCGGGCTGGTCATCGTGTGCGGCGACTCCCACACCGCGACCCACGGCGCGTTCGGCGCGCTCGCCTTCGGGATCGGGACGAGCGAGGTGGAGCACGTCCTGGCCACCCAGACCCTCTCGCAGTCCACGCCGGGATCGATGGCCGTCACGGTGGACGGTGACCTGCCACCGGGGGTCGCGGCCAAGGACCTCATCCTTGGCGTGATCGCCCGGATCGGGACCGGCGGTGGCGTGGGCCACGTCATCGAGTACCGAGGCTCGGCCATCCGGTCGCTGTCGATGGAGGGCCGGATGACGGTGTGCAACATGTCCATCGAGGCCGGGGCCCGGGCCGGGATTGTGGCCCCGGATGACACGACATTCGCGTACCTCGAGGGCCGACCCCACGCCCCGAAGAGCGCAGCCTGGGAGCGGGCTCTGGACTTCTGGCGCTCGCTTCGAACCGACCCCGACGCGGCGTTCGACCGGGAGGTGCAGATCGACGCAGCCGAGCTCACCCCGTACGTCTCCTGGGGGACGAACCCGGCGCAGACGGTCTCGATCGACGGCGTGGTCCCCGACCCTGCCTCGTTCGACGATCCGATCCGCCGGGAGTCGGCCGAGCGCGCTTTGGCCTACATGGCCCTCGGTCCGGGCACGGCCATCCGCGACATCAGGCCGGACACCGTGTTCATCGGCTCCTGCACGAACAGCCGCATCGAGGACCTCCGGGTTGCGGCCGAGGTGGTGCAGGGCAGGCGCGTCCGCGATGGCCTGCGGGCGATGGTCGTGCCGGGGTCGATGCTGGTGAAGGCACAGGCCGAGCGGGAGGGCCTGGACCTGGTGTTCCGCGCAGCAGGGTTCGACTGGCGCGATGCCGGGTGCTCGATGTGCCTGGGGATGAACCCCGACCAGCTCTCCCCCGGAGAGCGGTGCGCCTCGACATCGAACCGGAACTTCGAGGGCCGCCAGGGCAAGGGTGGCCGAACCCATCTGGTGAGCCCGGCCGTGGCAGCGGCCACGGCCATCGCTGGCCACTTCTGCACCCCTGCCGACCTGGGTATCGAACGGCGAGTGGCGGAGGGAGGGTAGCGGCGATGCAGCCGTTCACGACCCACACGGGCACGGCGCTTCCCCTGGACCGCTCCGACGTCGACACGGACCAGATCATCCCGGCCGAGTATCTGAAGCGGATCGAGCGCACGGGCTTCGGCCCGTTCCTGTTCGCGGAGTGGCGCAAGGATCCCGCCTTCGTCCTGAACCGGCCGGAGCACGCCGGCGCCTCGATCCTGGTGGTCGGGCCAAACTTCGGGACCGGGTCGAGCCGCGAGCACGCCGTGTGGGCGCTGGAGGATGCGGGATTCCGTGCGGTGATCGCGCCGTCCTTCGCCGACATCTTTAGGACGAACTGCACGATGGTGGGCCTGTTGCCGGTCACGCTCCCGCCCGATCAGGTTCGCCGGCTGATGGACGCGGTGACCGAGGATCCGACGACTCAGGTGACGGTGGATCTCCAAGCCAAGGCGGTGGGCGCTCCGGGGTTCGACGTGGCCTTCGACATCGACGACTTCACGCGGTGGCGGCTGCTCGAGGGCCTCGACGACATCGGTCTCACGCTCCAGCACGAGGGGGCGATCGCGGCATTCGAGGCGGCCCGGCCGTCCTTCCTGCCGACAGCAAATCGGTCAGCGTAAGCGCGTCCCGAACAGCCGCGGCGCCGGTGTCGTTGTTGAAGTAGGCGAAAACATCGCCGACCGGGAGGGTCCGGATGCGATCGGCCCACCGCAGGAGCTTCGTTCTCGTGTAGCCGGGCGCGAGCGCGCGGCCCTGATGGAACCGGATGTACGCCCACCCTCCGGTGACCACGGCGCGGACCCGCGCACGCGGACGGTCGGCCAGCACGAACGCCGCCCCCGCCGCGTCGAGCGCCTCCAGGACGTCGTCCCTCTCCCACGAGGGGTCACGGAACTCGAACGCCGCCCGCATCCCGCGAGGAAGCACCGGAAGGAAGTCCTTGAGTCGTTCGACGTCGGCGGGGAACCGCGGAGGGAACTGGAACAGGACCGGCCCCAAGCGGGGCCCCAGCTCCGTTGCCCTGGTCCACAGGAGCTCGACCGGATCACGGCAGTCCCGCATCCGGCGGATGTGGGTGATGAACCGACTGGCCTTGAGTGTCACGACGAAGCCGTCGGGGGTCTGGTTTCGCCACCGGCCGAAGGCCTCCGCCGAAGGCAGCCGGTAGAAAGAGTTGTTGATCTCCACGGTCGGGAACCGGGCGGCGAAGAACCCCAACCAGTCCCGTTTGGGCAACTCACTCGGGTAGAACCGACCCCGCCAGTCGTCGTACTGCCACCCGCTCGTCCCGACCAGCACCGCCACACGGTCACGCTAGCGCCCCACAGGTCAGGGCGCCGATCGTCCACCCACCCCCCGAAACCTCTGCACCGAAGGGATGACGGCTGGCTCGAGCGGTGGATGGCAACTATCGCCGACCATGGAGCCGGTTGACCTGGCCCTTCCACTGCACGGCGTGTCCACCGACCGGGTGGTCGCGTCCCGTTCGGGGCTGAAAGATGCCTGATTTGGAGTAGCCCGCTATCGTTCAGGTCCCCGTTCCGGCCGTCCGATATGACCTCCATGGGGCGCCGAGCGTGGCTTCTCTACATCCTGGGCGGCGCCCTCTTGCTGCTGGGTTGGGAGTTCGCGCCGCCGCTCAAGATCGGTTTGGTCTTCAACGTCATCGCGTTCTCCTCCCCGGTCGCCATTGCCATCGCGGTGAGGATATGGCGACCAGAGCACCGCCTGCCCTGGTATCTCTTCGCCCTCGGCCAGACGCTGTTCGTCGCCGGGGACGTCATCACGCACAACTACGAGAAGCTCTTCGGCTCGGACCTCCCGTATCCCTCGATCGGCGACATCCTTTATCTCTCCGTCTACCCGTGCCTGATCGCTGGTGTGCTGATGATGGTGCACCGGCGCAGCCCGGGGCGAGACCGAGAGGGGTTGATCGACTCGCTGATCGTGGCGATCGGTATCGGGACGATCTCGTGGGTGTTTATGATGTCCCCCCTCGCCCGGACCCCCGAATCGAACGCGATCCAGAAGCTCGTCGGCATGGCCCACCCATTCATGGACCTCGTGCTGCTCGTGGTCGTGGTCCGCCTGGCCATCGGCCCCGGGAGGCGTCCTCAGTCCTTCTCTCTGATGGCGGGTGCGGCCTTCGCCTTGTTCTGTACCGACTTCGTCTACAGCTACATCTCGGTGCAGGGGATCGTCTACAACCAGGCCGGGTACCTTGAGGCGGGCTGGGCATCGTTCTATCTCCTGTGGGGTGCAGCCGCGCTGCATGGCTCGATGCGGACGCTCTCCGATCCCGTCCCTGAACAGGAGCACCGGGCAACGAAGGCCAGGCTCGGCCTGGTCGCGGGTGCATCACTGATGGCTCCTGCCGTTCAGATCATCCAGGAGATCCGGGGCGAGCGGGTCGACGCGCCTTTCCTGATCGGTTCGTCGATCGCGCTGTTCCTCTTGGTGGTGGTCAGGATGGCAGGCCTGGTGCGACGCGAGGAGCTGTCCGCCGCGCGCCAGAAGGCCTTGCAGGACGCCGGGCAGGCGTTGGTAGTTGCGACCAACCGCGACGGCATCCATCGAGCGGCGATGCAGTCGGCAGGCAGGCTGGCAGGTGAGATCGCTACAGTGGTCCTGCTGGTGAATATGGACGGGAGTCCTCCCCAGGAATTCACCGTCGTCGGTGCTTCTCACGATGACGGCACGATGCTGGGAAGGGCGGTGAATCTTCCGGCCGGACGGACCTGGAAACGAGCGGATCTGATCGCGCTTGATTCGATCCGGGAACCCTCGGCGCGACGCGAGCTCGGCGCTCTCATTCCGATGCCGGACGAGACACGCTTCGTGTTCGTGGCGCCGCTCTTCATGCTGGATGAGATGAAGGCGCTGCTCTGCATGGGCAGTGAAGCCCCCTTGTCACGCTCGACGTGCGAGGCGCTTGAGACCCTCTCGTCTCAGGCGGCGCTCGCCCTAGAGAGCGCAGCGCTCACAGAGGACCTCCTCCGCCGGAGGAGCGAGGCCCGGTTCTCGTCGCTGGTCCAGAACTCCTCGGACGTGGTCATGGTTGTCGCCGCAGACTCGTCGATGACGTACGTCAGCCCTTCGGTGGAGCGCGTGCTCGGCCACGAGCCCGCGCAGCTCACGGGCTCCAAGCTCACCGAGCACGTTCATCCCGATGACAAGGCCCAGGTGCTCCAGTTCCTAACGAGCGGAGACCGCGACGGGGACGACCACAGGCCGGCACTGACCGAGTTCCGCCTCCTGCACCGCGACGGGCACTGGCTCCATGTCGAGTCGCAGCGCACGAACCTGCTCGGCGACCCCAACGTGAACGGGATCGTGCTCAACACCCGGGACATCGGCGAGCGCAAGGCCTTCGAGGAGCAGCTCCAGCACCAGGCCTTCCACGACCGGCTCACCGAACTGGCCAACCGTGCGCTGTTCCGCGACCGGGTCGAACATGCGCTTGAGCGCCAGACCCGCGATGGCCGGCCGGTCTCGGTCTTAATCCTCGACCTCGACGACTTCAACACCATCAACGACACGCTCGGCCACGCCCTTGGGGATCAGGTGCTCAGGGAGGTCGCCGACCGGCTGACGGGGTGCCTACGCGCCGCAGATACGGCGGCCCGGCTCGGGGGGGACGAGTTCGGCATCTTGTTGGAGGATGGCGGTGTCGGGTTCGAGGCCGCCGAAGTGGCCTCCAGGATCATGGCCGCATTAGAAGCTCCGATCAGGATCGGGGGGAGGACGGTGTCTGTCCGCGCGAGCATCGGTATCGCCGCGGCACGCCCCGGCGAGGAGGGCGCGCCGAAGAGCGGCGAGGAGCTCATGCGAAACGCCGACGTCGCGATGTACATGGCCATGGAGGCAGGCAAGGGGCGGTACCAGCTCTTCGAGCCGGCCATGCACGACACGGCGCTGCGCCGCCTGGAGCTGAAAGCGGACCTCCAGCGGGCCATCGACAACGGCGAGTTCGTCTTGTACTACCAACCGGTCATCGAGCTCGAGACAGGCGCGATCATCGGCCTGGAGGCTCTGGTCCGCTGGAATCACCCCGAGCGCGGTCTCGTCCCTCCGCTCGAGTTTATTCCCCTGGCGGAGGAGACCGGCCTCATCGTCCCCATGGGCGGGTGGGTGATCCAGGAGGCCTGTCGCCAGGCAGTGCTCCTCCACGACCGGCTGCCGGTCGAACCTCCGCTCCACATGGCCGTCAACTTGTCTGCTCGACAGCTCCAGCGGCAGGAGATCGTGGGCGAGATCGGAGAGATCCTCACGGAGACCGGGCTGGACCCCGGGTTGCTGATCCTGGAGATCACGGAGAGCGTGATGATGAAGGACGTGAAGCTGTCCGTTCAGCGCCTCACCGAGCTCAAGGAGATCGGGGTGAAGCTCGCCGTCGACGATTTCGGAACCGGGTACTCCTCGCTGAATTACATCCAGCAGTTCCCGGTGGACATCCTGAAGGTCGACAAGTCCTTCGTCGACGCCGTCAGCACGGATCCCCGGAAGTCGGCGTTGACCGCGACGATCATCAAACTCGCCAGCGACCTCGAGCTCCTGCCAGTGGCCGAGGGCATCGAGCGGGCCGACCAGCTCGAACAGCTCCTCCACCTGCATTGCGACCTGGGTCAGGGCTTCTACTTCGCCAAGCCGCTCCCTATGGAGGGGATCGACGAGCTCCTGGCGGCCAGAAGGACCCTCGCCCGCCGGGAGACCGAGCTCTCCTCCTAGCGATTTCGCCGGAATCGACTTTCGGCCTAGGCCGAAGCCCCTTTCGGTCTATCGCCCATCCCTCGTACGATTCGTTCGAAGCCGTTCGGGGAGGGGCAGTCGATGGCATCGACGAAGGCGGGGTCGCCGCCCCGTCATGCTTCCCCATCTGACGGTTGTCCAGTGACGGATGACCAGGCGGCATCCGCGCAACGGAACAGGGAGTTGACGCATCGTCTGGCCAGGCCCACCGCGAAGGAGGACCCACCTCCTCACCCACCGGGTTCGGACGACTCGGCCCGTCGCGGAGGCGTTAGGATGCGCCTGCTGAGCCGCGGGGGGGAACCGGTCGGATGAGGGAACGGACCGCTGGCGACCGCATCCGAGTCGCCATCGCCGGGACCATCTACGCCAAGCGAGCCCTCGTCAGGCGGTTCCTGGAAGACGACGGCTTCGCCGTCGTGGCTGAGGCAAACGACCCGGAAGGGCTGTTCTCCGCGCTCCGATCCGAGGAGCCCGACGCCGTTGTCCTCGACGACGACATCGCGGACTGGGACGTCGAGGAGATCCGGCGGGCGTCCCCAGACGCAAAGATCGTGCTGTTCACATCGGGGATCCCCGGCGAGCCCGAGGTTCCCGGCGCCGACGGGTATCTCCAGAAGGGCGTGGGGCTTGGAGCGTTGACCTCGCTCCTTCGTGACCTGTTGGCCGAACCCGTCGCGCCGATCGTGCTCCCCCCTCCACCGGTCAGGGTTCCGACCGGAGCGGCGCACGAGCGCCGTGTCGTCATCCGACTCGCGTCTCTCGTTGCAGCCGTCGTCCTGATCGCCACCGGAGCCCTGGCGCTCGTCGGGCAGGCCCCGACCGGACCGGAGGGGACGCGAACGCTCCCCACCATCCAGCCCACGCCTCCACCTGAGGGAGCAACCGCCCTGGACCAGGCCATCGCAGATCTCCGCGATCTCCGGGCTGCGCTGCGCGATGGCAGGTACGCGGAGGCCTCGGCACTGGCCCAAGCTCTCCTCCTGGACCGCCAGGCGGCCCTGGCCGCCGGGTTCTCGGTGAGCGAGCTCGACCGGGCGATCAGCTCCACGCTCCGGCCCGTCATGATCCTCCTCGGCCCCGGCATCCTCGCGACCCTCCAGTCGATCCTCGGCGACCTCCTTCCCGCGATCCCCCAGCCACCCCCGCTCACCGGCGGGGGCGGCATCATTCTGCCCGGGACCGGTGCGGCGGGAGGAACCGTCGGGACCGTCGGGACCGGCGGCACTGGCGGCGGCACTGCCGGCGGCACTGGCGGCGGCACTGCCGGCGGCACTGGCGGCGGCACTGGCGGCGGTGGCGGCGGCACTGGCGGCGGCGGTGGTGGCGGTGGTGGCGGTGGGGAAGACGGTGGCGGTGGCGTGCCCACCGTAGGCGTCATCCCCGAATCCCCGAGCAGCGGAAACCACAACGGGTGGAGGAACAAACCCCCCGAGGGCGGCTGGAAGGGCGAGAACCCCAAACGTGAGGGCCCGAAGGAAGGTTAGGGGCGAGCCCGGCACAACAGAGGGGCCCGGAAATGACTGGGCCTATGCGAAGTCAGACCGGTACCGCACCGTCGGGTAGTTCAAGCAGTCGATGCGCTCTGTCGTCGTCGCGCCCTCGAGCTTCCATCCCGCCTGGTCGTAGAAGCGTCGGGCTCGATCGTTCGATTCGAGCACCCACAGGGTCGCGGCTCCGAACCCTCGCTCCCGCAGGTCCTCGATCGCGTGGGTAAACAGTCGCCGACCCACGCCCGTCCCGTAAACGCCTGGGTCGAGGTAGATCGCATAGAGCTCGGCAGTGCCGGGATGGGCATCGGCGTCCTCGCTCGGCCCGGTGACGGCGAACCCCACGATCGATCGTTCCTCGTCAGCCACCCACACACGCCAATCCGGCCGGGGATGCTCCAGGGCCCATCGATGTTGGGGCAGCCGCTCGTCCACGCTCAGCCCATCGAGGTACTCGTCGGGGAGTTGGCCGCGATACACGGCTTGCCACGATCGCACGTGCACGGTCGCGATAGCTTCCGCATCGGCAAGGATCGCCTCTCGGATGCGCACGACCACGCCGGGAGGATATCGAACCGGTGGGCGCGCCCGGTTCCCGAGCCGGGCTATCCCTCGTCGCGCCGCGGGTGAAGCAGGCCGTACAGGTACCCGTCGGTCAAGGCCTCCCAGGAGGCGTCGATGATGTTGCTCGACACACCGACCGTGGTCCACTCGCCTTGACCGTTGGAGGTATCGATCAACACGCGGACCGTGGCGCCGGTGCCGATGTTCTCGTCGAGCACACGGACCCGGTAGTCCTCCAGGGTGATGTGCTCGAGCTCGGGATACTCGTTCGACAGGGCCTTGCGAAGCGCGTTGTCCAGGGCCCCGACGGGACCGTGACCCTCCGCGCTCTCGACGTGACGGCCGCCGGCCTTGACCTTGACGGTGGCCTCGGCCAGGGCCTCCTCTTCCTGCCGTCGTTCCACGTATACCCGGTAACTCTCGACGTCGAAGAACGGCTGCTTCCATCCGTCGTGCCGGCGCATCAAGAGCTCCAGCGACGCGTCGGCCACTTCGAACGTGTACCCCCGCGCCTCCCGCTCCTTCAGCTCGGCCAGCAGCTCTGGGATGGCGTCGTCGGAGAGTTCTAGGCCGAACTGTCTGGCCTTCATCTTGAGCGACGCAGTGCCGGAGAGATCGGAGGCCACGACGCCCCGCCGGTTGCCCACGGATTCGGGGGGGATGTGCTCGTACGCCTCGGCGAACCTGGCCACGCCGCTCGTGTGCAGTCCGGCCTTGTGGGTGAACGCGTAGCGCCCCGCGTAGGGTTGATGCGAATCCGGGGTGACGTTGGCCACCTCGGCCACGTAATGGGACAGCTCGGTGAGCCGGCCGATGGAATCGGGGAGAAGCGGCTGGGCTCCCATCTTCAGGGCCAGGTTGGCGGCGATCGGCACGAGATCGGCGTTGCCGGTCCGCTCCCCATAACCGTTGATCGTCCCCTGGACCTGATAAACCCCTGCCTCCACGGCCACGATCGAGTTGGCAACGGCGCAGCCTGCGTCGTTGTGGACGTGGACACCCAGGGGAACGCCAGCGCTCGCACTCACCTCATCGACGACGCGGGAGACGTCGGGAGGCAGGGCGCCACCGTTCGTATCGCACAGCACCAGCCGTTCGGCGCCCGCCTCCTGGGCTGCCGCCAGCACGGCCATGGCGAACGACCGGTTCTGCCGGTACCCGTCGAAGAAGTGCTCAGCGTCGAAGAACACCCGCCGCCCCTCCGAGACAAGGAAGGCGATCGAGTCCCGGACCATGGCCGCGCCCTCGTCGAGCGAGGTCCGCAGGGCCTCGGTGACATGGAGATCCCACGACTTCCCCACGAGACACACGACCTCGGTGCCGGCGTCCAGGAGGTCGCGGAGGACCGCGCTGTCCTCGGCCCGCTCGCCGGCCTTGCGGGTCATGCCGAAGGCGGTGAGGGTCGCGTGCCGCAGCTTCTCCTTGGTGGCCAGCCGGAAGAACTCGGTCTCCCGAGGGTTCGCGCCCGGCCAGCCCCCCTCGACGTACGGGAAGCCCATCGAGTCCAGCCGATGCAGGATCCGCAGCCGGTCCTCGATCGAGTACGAGAGGCCGGCCCGCTGTGCCCCGTCGCGCAGGGTGGTGTCGTACAGTTCGACCTGGACGGCCCGGCTCATGCGCTCGCCCCCTCGACGACCAGGTCGCCCACCTCGGTGGTCGTGTAGCCCATGTCGCCGGCGCGCATCGAGTGCAGCTTCGAACACGCGAATCGGATCCCGGCGTCGACCCGGGCGGCGGCGTCGCGTTCCTCCAGGTTCTCGAGCAACATCCCGAGGGCGCCGATGGCCGCGAGCGGATTGATCGTGCCCCTGCCGGTCTCGTTCGGCGCCGTGCCGCCGATCGGCTCGAACATCGATACCCCGCCGGGATTGATGTTCCCACCGGCGGCGACACCCAGCCCGCCCTGCAGCATCGCGCCGAGGTCCGTGATGATGTCGCCGAACATGTTGTCGGTGACGATCACATCGAACCGCGACGGCTGATCCAGGAAGTAGATGCACGCCGCGTCGACGTGGACGTAGTCGGTCTCGACCTCGGGGAACTCGCGGGACACCTCGTCGACGACGCGCTGGTACAGATCGCCTGCGTAGGTCAGCACGTTCGTCTTGTGGGCGAGCGTGAGCTTCCTCCTTCGATCCGGCCGCCTGGCGTACTCGAACGCGTACCGAACGATCCGCTCCACGCCGTGCCGCGTGTTCACGGATTCCTGCACCGCAACCTCGTGCGGCGTCCCCTTGCGGTGGAACCCTCCGGCCCCCGTGTAGAGCCCCTCGCCGTTCTCCCGGACCACCACGAAGTTGACATCGGCCTCCGTCTGGGAGGGGATGAGGGTCTTCACGCCCGGATACCGGATGACCGGACGGAGGTTGACATACTGGTCGAGCTCGAACCGGATCCGAAGGAGCAGGTCGCGCTCGAGGATCCCCGGTTTCACCCGTGGGTCGCCGACGGCACCGAGGAAGATGGCATCCATCTGTCGCAGCACTTGGAGTTCCTCGTCGGGAAGGACGTCACCGGTCTTCAGATATCGGTCGGCACCGAGGTGCAGGCCAACGGTCTCGACATCGAAACCTTCGGATGCGGAGACCGCACGCAGCACCTTCAGGCCCTCCAGGACGACCTCCGGGCCGGTGCCGTCCCCGGGGATCACCCCGACCCGGTAGGAGCGCGGGCTCATCTCGGCCAGGCCTCAGTGGTGCTCGTGGACCCCGGCTGCACCTGCAGGGCCCTGTTGATGGCCGCCAGGTAGGCCCGGGCACTGGCCTCGACCACGTCGGTGGCCACGCCGCGACCGGTGACCCGATGACCCTCCACGTCGAGTTGAACGACCACGTCGCCGAGCGCGTCGGATCCGGCGGTCACGCTGGAGACGTTGAACGAGACGAGCGTGGCCTCCACGCCAGCGGCCCGCTGGATGGCACCCATGGCCGCATCGATCAGGCCATCACCGATCGCCGACTCCTCGATGGGTTCCACGCCCTTCCGCAGTCGAACCGTGGCCCGGGGCTCCTGGCTCGTCCCCCCGGCAACGACCAGCGACTCCAACACGAACACGTCCTTCTCGGCCTGGCCGATCTCCTCGGACACGATGGCCTGGAGGTCCTGGTCGGTGAGTTGGATCTTGCGGTCCGCCAGGTCCTTGAACCGGGCGAAGGCCCGGATCAGGTGCTCGGGATCCAGGCGGATGCCGAGCTTCTCCAACGCATCGGCGAACGCATGCCGGCCAGAATGCTTGCCCAGGACGATCCGGTTGCCCTCCAGGCCGATCTCGAGGGGATCCATGATCTCGTAGGTGGCCCGATTGGCCAGCACACCGTGCTGGTGGATCCCCGATTCGTGGGCGAACGCCGACGAGCCGACCACCGCCTTGTTCGGTTGCACCGAGTAGCCGGTGGTCATCGAGACCAGGCGGGAGGTCCGCATGATCTCCTTCGCGTTCAGCCGGTGGCCGACGCCCAGAGCCCGGCCCCGGGTCCGCACGATCATCGCGATCTCCTCGAGCGAGCAGTTGCCGGCCCGCTCGCCGATGCCGTTCACCGCCACCTCGACCTGCCGGGCCCCGTTCACGATGCCGGCCAGCGAGTTGGCCACGGCCAGTCCGAGGTCGTTGTGGCAATGCGTCGAGACCACGACGTGATCGGGAACCGCCTCGCGTACCACTCGCACCAGCTCGCCGAACTCGTGGGGCATGGCGTAGCCCACGGTGTCGGGGACGTTGATCGTCGTCGCGCCGGCCTCCACCGCCACTCGGAAACATTCGAGCAGGAACCCAAGCTCGGTGCGCGTGGCGTCCTGGGCCGAGAACTCGATGTCGTCCGTGTAGCCGACCGCCTGCTTCACGCCGTCGCGGATGGCGTCGAGCACCTGGGGCTGCGACATCCGGAGCATGTCCTTCATGTGGATGTCGCTCGTCGAGATGAAGGTGTGGATCCGCCACCGTTCGGCGCCCTTCAGGGCCTCGGCGGCCCGGTGGATGTCGCCAGGCACCACTCGGGCCAGGGCCGCGATGACCGGGCCGCGGACGCTCGAGGCGATCTCCCGGACGGCCTCGAACTCGCCCTCCGAGGAGACGGGAAAGCCCGCCTCGATGATGTCGACCTCGAGGCGGGCCAGCTGCTCCGCGATCTCGACCTTCTCGGGTCTGGTGAGCGCGATCCCGGGGGCCTGCTCGCCGTCGCGGAGGGTGGTATCGAAGATGCGTACTACATCGTCAGGCATCGGGCACCACCTTCTTCTCCGACTCCAGCCACGGCATCATCTGGCGAAGTTCACGACCGACGTCCTCGATACGGGACGTCCGGGCCTGGCTCCGGAGCCGGCGGAAGTTGGGGAAGCCACTCTCGGCCTCGGTGATCCACTCTTTGGCGAACTGCCCGCTCTGGATCTCGTCCAGGATCCGCTGCATCTCCGCGCGCACCTCGTCGTCGATCACTCGGGGGCCCCGCGTGTAGTCGCCGTACTCGGCCGTGTCGGAGATCGAGTACCGCATCCAGCTCATGCCGCCCTCGTACATCAGGTCCACGATCAGCTTCAGCTCGTGGAGGCACTCGAAGTACGCGATCTCCGGTTGGTAGCCAGCACCCACCAGCGTCTCGAACCCAGACCGGACCAGCTCGGTGACCCCGCCGCACAGCACGACCTGCTCGCCGAACAGGTCGGTCTCGGTCTCCTCCTTGAAGCTCGTCTCGATCACGCCTGCCCGGGCCACGCCGATCCCCGCCGCGTACGCCAGCGCGCGCTGGAGGGCCTTCCCGGTGGCGTCCTGGTGCACGGCGACCAACGCGGGCGTCCCGATCCCCTGCTCGTACGTCCGCCGGAGAAGATGGCCGGGACCCTTGGGCGCGATCATCGTGACGTCCACCCCGTCCGGCGGTCGTATCCGCCCGAAGTGGACGTTGAATCCATGGGCGAACATCAGCATGTTCCCCGGTTCCAGGTTCGGGCCGATCTCGGACTCGTAGGAGGAGGCCTGCGCGGTGTCGGGGAGCAGCACCATGGCCACATCGGCGTCCCTGACCGCCTGGGCCGTCGGAAGGACGCGGAGGCCCGCCGCCGTGGCCACGGGCCAAGACGTTGAGCCTTCCCGAAGGCCCACCCGGACGTCGTGCCCGGAGTCCTTGAGGTTCAGGGCGTGCGCGTGCCCCTGGCTGCCGAACCCAAGGACCGCGACGCGCTGGCCCGCGAGAGCCGAGCGGTCCGCATCCTTCTCGTAGTAGATCGTGGCCATAGCCCGTCTCCTTCGTCCCACCCGGCCTCGTCAGAGACCGATCCGCTCACACGCCTCCGCCGGTCCACTCCGAAGCGTCTTCCGCGCCGGCGGCGAGCCGGCGCTGCACCCGCTCACGGATGCCCCGGTCGCCCCGGGTCAGCGCCACCCGCCCCGTCCGGGCCAGCTCCACGATGCCGAAGTCCGAGAGGAGCTCGGTCAGGGCCTCGAGCTTGTCCGGGGGGCCCGTCCCCTCGATGGTCAGCGTCTTATGCGTGACGTCGAGAACCCGGACCCTGAACACGCCGCAGATCTCCAGGACCCGAGCTCGGGCGTCGCCCTCGGCCCGGACCTTGATCAGCGCGAGCTCGCGCTCCACCGCGTCGCCCGATTCGTGCTCCAGGACCTTGATCACGTTGATCAGCCGGTTCAGCTGCTTCGTGACCTGCTCGAGCGGCTTCTTCTCCACGTCGACCACGATGGTCATGCGCGAAAGTCCGGGCTCCTCGGTGGGACCAACCGCCAGCGACTCGATGTTGAACCCCCGCGCGGCGAACAGGCCGGCCACCCGGGTCAGTACGCCGGGCTTGTCCTCAACCAGAACCGAGATCGTGTGCAGGCTCATGCGATCGGGGCCTCCACCGGGTCCTCCATCGGCCGAACGCCACCGGGGCCGAGGACGATATCGTCGTTCGAGCTGCCCGCGGCGATCATGGGAAAGCACATCTCCTTCGGATCGCACCGGAAGTCGATGACCACGCTTCGGTCCTCGACCGACAGCGCCTTCTCGATCACCGCGTCGACCTCGGCGGGATCCTCGGCCCGAAGCCCGACGGCACCGTATGCCTCGGCCAGCTTCACGTAATCGGGCGTATCGTGCGATAAGTACACCTGGGAATAGCGCTCGTTGTAGAAGAGCTCCTGCCACTGGCGGACCATCCCCAAGTGGGCGTTGTTGATGATGGCCGTGACGAACGGGATCTTCTCGGTCGTGGAGGTGGCGAGCTCCTGAGCCGTCATCTGGAAGCAACCGTCGCCGTCGATGGCGACGACGCGACGGTCCGGCCTGCCGGTCTTCGCGCCGAGCGCCGCCGGGACGGCGAAGCCCATGGTCCCCAAGCCGCCCGAGTTGACCCAGGTCCGCGGTTCGGTGAACTTCCAGAACTGCGAGGCCCACATCTGGTGCTGGCCCACCCCGGCCACGACGATGGCGTCGCCCCCCGTCAGCTCGTAGAGGCGCTGGATGGCGAACTGCGGCTTCACCGGCCCGTCCTCGGGTTGGTCGTAGTGGTAGGGATAGCGGGCCTGCCATCCCCGCAGGGTCGACAGCCATTCGGTGCGGTCGGGCGGCCCGCCGGCCTCCTCCTGTCGGAGGCGAAGCTCCCCCACCATCTTGGCGATCACGTCCTTGGCATCGCCCACGATGGGGACGTCCGCCGAACGGTTCTTCCCGATCTCCGCGGGGTCGATGTCGGCGTGAACGATCTTGGCGTGCGGGGCGAAGGACGCGAGCTGCCCGGTGACCCGGTCGTCGAATCTGGCGCCCAGCGCGACGAGCAGGTCTGCCCGCTGCATCGATGTGACCGCCGTATAGCCACCGTGCATCCCTGGCATCCCCAGTGCCAGCTCGTGGGTGTCGGGGAAAGAGCCACGGGCCATGAGCGTGGTCACGACCGGGAGCCTGCCCTCGGTGGCCAGGTCGAAGAGCTCCTTGGTCGCGTTGGCCTTGATCACGCCGCCGCCCACGTACAGGACCGGGCGCTCTGCCTCCAGGATCAGCCGCACCGCCTCCCGAACCTGCTTCAGGTTTCCCTTCGTGGTCGGCCGGTAGCCGGGGAGGTCCACGTGCTCCGGCCAGCTCCACGTGGCCTCCTGGAGCAGGACATCCTTGGGGATGTCCACGAGCACCGGCCCGGGCCGTCCGGTGCGGGCGATGTGGAAGGCCTCGCGGATCGTCTCCGCGACGGCGGCCGCTTCGGTCACCAGGAAGTTGTGCTTGGTCACCGGCATGGTGATCCCGGTGATGTCGGCCTCCTGGAACGCGTCGTTCCCCACCACCGGGGTCGGCACCTGACCGGTGATCGCCACCACCGGCACCGAGTCCATCTTCGCGTCGGCGAGGGCCGTCACCAGGTTGCAGCCTCCGGGGCCGGAGGTGGCCATGCACACCCCAACCTTGCCCGTGGCCCAGGCGTAGCCTTCGGCGGCGTGCCCGGCCCCCTGTTCGTGCCGGTTGAGGATGTGGCGGATGGACGAGTCGAGGAGCGGATCGTACGCGGGGAGGATGGCTCCGCCGGGGATCCCGAAGACGACGTCCACGCCCTCACCCTCGAGGGCCTTGAACAGCGCCTGGGCTCCGGTGACCTTCATCGGGCCGCGACCTCCCCCGGCCGGGCCTCGACGGGCCCGGTCTGCACCCGGCGCACCGTGCACCCCAGCCGGTGCGCCAGGTTGCGGCACGAGCGCTCGAACTCCCAAGGTGTCCAGTCCCGGCGGTGCGAGATCAGCTCGTCCTCGGCTCCGCCGAAATCGAACCCCGCCGACAGGTACGTCACCTCCGAGCCGAAGAACCGATCGAATTGCGGCCGGTCGGCCGGATCGGTCACGTCGATGGTCACCTGTGCCGGCCCCTCCCACAGCACGCTCGCCACCGTGCGGCCACCACGATCGAATTCGTATCGCATCTCGTCCTCTCCTCCCTCGGTGCTCTCAGCCTTGCTGAAGATCGGGCTCCTGTTCCATCGGTCGTTCTCGGGGTAGAAAAAACCCCCCGCTTGGCGGAGGGTGTCAGGCGCGGGAGGGCCGGTGGGCCCGGTCCCGCGCCTAGCGAATAAGTACGAGAGCCTTCGGTTCCCGAGACCTCGTTCCGGCAGACATGGTCCCCTCAGTGTAGGGACGCATCGTCCCTTGTCAACCCGTCGTTTGCCCTTCACCCGAGCCCTCCGATGGCGGGGAGGGCTCCGGGGACTTCGGGGGCTCCGGGGACTTCGGGGGCTCCGGAGGCTTTGAGGGCTCCGGAGGCTTTGAGGGCTCCGGAGGCTTTGAGGGCTCCGAGCTTGGCACGGGGGACTCGCTCTCTGGGCGCTCATGGGTAGCGGTGACGGCCAGGGCCTCCTCGTGGGGGACGATCGGCCCCAACGGAGGCGGGGGTGGCACCGGGATCTCACGAGACCTCCACAGCACGTAGGCCATGCCCATCAACGCCGTCAGGAACACGCCGGCGGCCAACACCATGGCCAGGGTCAAACCGGTGGAGCTCCCGCCGCCGCCGGCAGCCGGCGACACGATCACGGTGGTCGCCGAAGACGTGGGAGTCGTTGGCGAGCCTGTGCCCGTGGGGGTTACCGTGCCCGTGGGGGTGGCCGTACCGGTGGGGGAGGCCGTAGCTCCGCCCAGCGTCACCTGGAACGTCGTGATGGCTACGCGCTGCTGGCCGGGAGCGTTGGTCTGGGTGGCGGCCACCGCCTTCTCGCCTGGCGGGATCCCACCGGGCACCGGCACGCTCAACGCGAAGCTTCCGTCGGATCCGGCGCGGATGCCGTCGGCAACGACGATGCCGGCGAAGGAGATCTGGACCGAGGAGCACGCCGGGCTCCCGCAGAATCCGCGGCCGGCGATCCGCACCGTTGTCCCTACACCGCCCGACGACGGATCGACCTTCAGGGTGGGAGGAATCTGAGCTTGGGCCATCATGGGGCCGAGTGAGGACCCCAACGCCAGAAGGACGATGCCGGTGGCGCCAATCACGAGGGCCCTGCCTGCCATGCGCACGTCGGTGCCTTCCGCCGGGTCGCCCGGCCTAGCCTATGGGAGTAGCCTTCGCGCCGTGGCACAGGCCCTCGACCCCGACCTTGCCTCGGTCGTGGCCGCTGTGCCCGCCTGGTCCGGCCTCGAGCCGAAGGTCGCCTCGCTCGGCGGGGGCATCACCAACAGGAACTTCCGCGTCGACATCGCAGGCCAGTCCTTCGTCGTGCGGCTGTTCGGGAAGGACTCAGAGCTCCTGGGGATCGATCGGGCTGCCGAACACCAGGCGGCGACGTCCGCGGCCAAAGCCGGCGTTGCCCCGGAGGTCGTGGAGTATCTGCCCGAGCTTCGTGCCCTGGTCACCAGGTTCGTCGATGCCGATCCGCTGCCGCCGCAGGACCTCGAACGCCGTGAGGTCTTGGAGCAGGTGGTGCGATCGGTGAAGGCCATCCACGCGATGGGCCACATCAGGTCCATGTTCGACTCGTTCGGTGTCGTCCGCGACTACCGTACGGTGGCCGAGGAGCACGGCGTGCGGGTGCCCGATGAGTACGGATCCGGACCGGCTCAATTCAAGTTGAACGTGAAGTCGCACCTCCCGACATCGTCGGTTCCAACGAAGCAGTGGAGGCCCAAGCTGCCCGAGGCGCCGGAGTACGTCCCCGTTCCGCCGGTCACCACACCCACGCTGTCCTTTGTGTCGTAGAAGGGCGTCTCGACGGTGATCTGGCCACCCGCCAGGAACGTGGTGTAAACGCACTCCCATGACCCCTTCTTCGGGGCGATCCGGACGCACCAGCCCTGGTCGCTGCCCACAACGGTCGTATCGGTCGCGTCGTAAACCTTGTTGCTGAAGGTCAGCTGATCTCCCCGGCTGTCGCCCGGTTTGCCGATATCGATCACCGTGTCGGTGACGGCATGCTCGACCACTTTCAGCGTCGTGGCGGCCGACGCCGACGAGCCCACGAGCGACGCCACGGTGCCGCCCCCAGCGACGAGCACTCCCGCCACGGTGAGCGCGAGCTTCTTCCGCATGGCCCCTCCCTTCCACCCAGGAACTGCATCAGTCTCGTCCTGCGAAGTGGTGCGGCGCAACTTCGAAGCGGCGTTCAGCCGCGGAGGGCGGCGAGGAACTGGTCCAAGGACGGCCCGACCCGGTAGGTCGGCTCCACGACACCCTCGAGGGCCGACACCGTCTTGTAGCCGTTGCCGGTGATCAGGGCCACCGTCTCGTCCTCCGGGCCGATCGCCCCATGCTCGCGGAGGCGCCTCAACACGGCCACGGTCACTCCGCCGGCGGTCTCGGTGAAGACTCCTTCGGTCTCGGCCAGCAGCCGTACCCCCTCGACCACCTCGTCCTCGGGGCAGGCTTCGACGGCACCGCCCGTGTCTCTGGCCGTCTGGATGGCGTACCACCCGTCGGTCGGATTGCCGATCGCAAGCGACTTCGCGATGGTGTTCGGCTTCACCGGACGGACCTCGGTCGCGCCGGAGCGGAACGCCTCGGCGACCGGAGCGCACCCCTCGGCCTGGGCGCCGGAGATCCGGTACGCCCGGTCCTCCACGGCGGCGATGTCCACGAGCTCGCGGAAGGCCCGGTGGACCTTGGTCATGAGCGCACCGGACGCCACGGGGACCACCACGTGGTCCGGGAGCCGCCATCCGAGTTGCTCGGCCACCTCGAATCCCAATGACTTCGAGCCCTCGGCGTAGTACGGGCGCAGGTTGACGTTGATGAAGGCCCAGGGGAGAGCCTCGGCCACCTCCGTGCACAGCCGATTCACCTCGTCGTAGTTCCCCTTCACGGCCACGACCTTCGCACCATAGGCCACGGTGGCTAGGATCTTGGGCGGCTCCAGGTCCTCCGGGACGAACACGAACGCCGGGATGCCCGCCTTCGCCGCATGGGCCGCGGTGGCGTTGGCCAGGTTTCCGGTGGAGGCGCACGAGACCGCCTCGAACCCGAAGGCCCCGGCCATGGTGATGGCCACCGAGACCACGCGGTCCTTGAACGAGTTCGACGGGTTCACCGAGTCGTCCTTGATCCACAGTCGCTCGATGCCCAGCCGCTCCCCCAGCCGGTCCGCCCGGCGGAGCGGCGTGAAGCCCGCGCCGAGGTCGACCCGGTCGATGCCCGGTCCTCCGGGCAACAGACCCTCGTATCGCCACAGTGTGGCCGGCCCCGCCTCGACGTGCTTTCGGAAGTCCACCCCGTCCAGGGTCTCCAGGTCGTACGCTGGCTCGAGCGGGCCGAAGCATTCCTCGCAGATCATGAGAGGTTCGACGGGGTACCGGGCGTGGCACTCCCGGCACTCGAGCGCACCGGGGTTGCCGATCTCGAGAGGACTCACGAGGTGACGGCCCCTTCGGATGCGGAAGAGACCAGGCGCGCGTACTTTGCCAGCGCGCCGCTCACGTATCGGGGAGCTGGAGCCTTCCATGCGGCACGACGGCTGGCCAAGTCGGCCTCGTCCACCAGCACGTCGATGCGCCGGTTCTCGGCGTCGATCTCGATGCGGTCGCCGTCGCGAAGGAGCGCGATCGGCCCGCCCACGAGCGCCTCCGGCGAGACGTGGCCCACCGAGAACCCCTTCGTGGCGCCGGAGAACCGGCCGTCGGTGATCAGCGCGACGTCCTTGCCCAGGCCCGCGCCCGCGACCGCGGCTGTCACGGCGAGCATCTCGGGCATGCCGGGCGATCCCTTCGGCCCCTCGTACCTGATGGCGATGACGTCGCCGGCCTTGATCCTCCCCGACGTGACCGCCTCGAACGCCTCCTGTTCGGAGTCGAACGGCCGGGCAACGCCGGTGAACATGAGGCTCGCCGCCCCGGCGATCTTCATCACGCTTCCTTCCGGCGCGAGCGATCCGTACAGGATCGCCGTGCCGCCGGTCGGATGGATGGGACTGCCGACGGCGTGCACCACCGTCCCGTCGGGAGGCGGCGGGGCGGCCTCCGAGAGGTTCTCGGAAACGGTCCTGCCGGTGACGGTGAGCGCATCGCCGTGAAGGAGGCCCGCGTCCAGCAGCTCCTTCATGATGACGGGCACGCCTCCCACCCGATCCAGGTCCGACATCACGAACTTGCCGGCCGGCCTGACGTCCACGAGGTGGGGGACACGCCGCGAGATGCGGTCGAAGTCGTCCAGGGCCAACTCCACATGCGCCTCCCTGGCGATGGCCAGGAGGTGCAGCACGGCGTTCGTCGAGCCGGCCAGGGCCATCACCACCGCGATGGCGTTCTCGAACGCCTTCCTGGTCATGATGTCCCGGGGAAGGATGATGCCCGGCTCGAGCAGTCGGGTGACGGCGATCCCGGACTCGCGGGCGAACACCTCCCGCCGATAGTCCACGGCAGGAGGCGAGGCGGCTCCCGGGAGCGACATGCCGAGCGCCTCTGCCGCGGCGGCCATCGTGTTCGCCGTGTACATCCCGGCGCACGACCCGGCGGTGGGACACGCGGCGCGTTCGATGGCGAGCAGCTCGTCGTCGCTCATCCCTCCCCTCGCGTGAGTGCCCACCGCCTCGAACACGTCCTGGATCGTGATGTCCCGGCCCTGGTACGTGCCGGGCAGGATCGTGCCGCCGTACAGGTAGACGGCCGGGAGGTTCAGCCGGGCCATGGCCATGAGCATCCCCGGCTCGCTCTTGTCGCAGCCGGCGATCCCAACCAGGCCGTCGAACCTTTCGGCGTGCATCACGAGCTCGACCGAGTCCGCGATCACCTCCCGGGAGATCAGCGAGGCCTTCATCCCCTCGTGGCCCATGGCGATGCCGTCGGAGACGGCGATCGTGGTGAACTCCAGGGGCACCGCGTCGCCCTGTCGGACGCCCTCCTTGGCCAGCGCGGCCAGCTTGTCGAGGTGGTAGTTGCACGGCGTGACCTCGTTCCACGAGGAGGCCACGCCGACCTGTGGCTTTCCAAAATCCTCCTCAGAGAACCCGACGGCTCGAAGGTACGCTCGCGCGGGAGCGCGCTCGGGCCCCTCGGTGACCTCCCAGCTCCGTGGTCGCTTCCGGTCGCCGCGTCCTGGCGCGCCCACCGCGTCCTCCTCCGAACGCTTGGGTCAGAATGGAACCGCACGATACCAGGGAGCACTTGGCAGGGAGCACGTGATGGACTCCATGTCGATCGAGACGCCGCCGCGCACCACGCGCGGATGGTGGATGGACGAGGCGATGGCGCAGGATCCGGGGGAGCCGTGTCCGCCGCTCGCGGCGGACACGGCAGTCGACGTGGTGATCATCGGCGGCGGCTACACCGGCATGTGGACGGCCTACTTCCTGAAGGAACGCGACCCCGGCATCAACGTCGTCCTCCTGGAGCAGGACATCTGCGGCGGCGGGCCGAGCGGGCGCAACGGCGGGTTCGTGAACGGGTACTGGAGCTCGATCGGCGAGCTGGCCCACCGGTTCGGAGACGACGACGCCCTCGAGTTGTGTCTCGCGGCGTCCCGGAGCGTGGCCGAGATCGGCCGGTTCTGCCAGCGCCACGGCGTCGACGCCTGGTTCACCGAAGGCGGCGAGCTGGCGGTTGCGTCGAACCCCTTCCAGGAGGGCTCGTGGGGGCGCGACCTCGGGGAAGCGGCACGCCTCGGCGTGGAGGATGAGTTCGTCGAGCTCTCCGCCGACGAGGTCCGAAAGCGCGTCGATTCTCCGGTCCTGCTCGGTGGCGTATTCCATCCCGATGCCGCCACCGTGCAGCCTGCTCGGCTGGCCCGAGGGCTGCGTCGGGTGCTACTGGATCGCGGCGTTCGGATCTTCGAAGGAACCCCGGTGTTGCGGTTCGCCGCCGGACCACCGGCGATCGCCGAGACCCCCGGTGGCTCGGTTCGAGCGGCGGATGCCGTCATCGGTGTGGGGTCGTGGGGCATCCATTGGAAACGGTTCCGGCGACACCTGGCGGTCCGAGGAAGCTACATCGTCCTGACCGAGCCCGCGTCGGAACGGCTGGAGGAGATCAACTGGACCGACGGCGAGGCCCTGCGTGACCTCCGGCCGTCGCTGCACTACGTGCGGACGACGCCAGACGGACGCATCGCCATGGGCTGTGCGGGCATGCAACCCGGCCTGGCCCGGAGGATCGGCCCGCGGTTCACCTACGACGAGCGGTTCCTGCGAACGGCGGCCGCCGACCTGCACAGGATGTTCCCGAGCTTCCGTGACGTGCCGCTCGCCGCGGGGTGGGGAGGCCCCATCGACGTCGCCGGCACGTACCTGCCGTTCTTCGGCAGCTCGGGGCCCGGGAACGTCCATCACGGTCTGGGGTTCACCGGGAACGGCGTCGGCCCCTGCCACCTCGGTGGTCAGATCCTGGCCAGCCTGGCCATGCACGCAGAGGACGGCTTCTCTCGACTCGCCCTCGTGACGCACGAGCCGCTCCGCTTTCCCCCCGAACCGATCCTCTCGTCCGGGATGCTCGTCGTGAACCAGGCCATCCGTCGAAAGGACGATGCCGAAGACCGGGGACGGCGGCCAAACCCCCTGGTGACCTTCCTGGCCCGCATCCCCCGCCGACTCGGCTACAACCTGGGGCCTCGATGAGGGTCGCCACGTACGGGCCCCCCCCGCGCCGCGCCCTCCGCAGCTGGTGGATGGAGGAGGCGCTGGCCGACGACCCCGGGGATCCATGTCCGCCGCTCGCGGCGGACACGACGGCCGACGTGCTCGTCCTGGGCGGGGGGTACACGGGCCTGTGGACCGCGTTCTTCCTGAAGGAGCGCGATCCCGGTATCGACGTGATGCTGCTGGAGCAGGACATCTGCGGCGGCGGCCCGAGCGGGCGGAACGGCGGGTTCGTGAACGGGCTGTGGGACGAGCTTCCGACGCTCGCCGGACTCCACGGGGACCACGCGGCCCTGGCGATCTGCCGCGCGGCGGATGACTCGATCGGCGACATCGGCGGGTGGTGCGAAGCCCACGGCGTCGACGCCTGGTACTCGCGGGCCGGCGACCTCGGCATCTCGACCTCTCCGGCCAAGGACGGAGCGTGGCGGGAGAACGCCGAGACGGCTCGACGCCTCGGCGCCGACCAGGAGTACATGGAGCTCTCGCCCGCCGAGGTGGCCGAGCGCTTCCGGTCGCCGGTGGCGCGGGGTGGCGTGTTCATGCCCGGTGCCGCGCATATCCAGCCCGCACGCCTCGCTCGGGGGCTCCGCCGCGTCCTGCTGGAGCGAGGCGTTCGGATCTTCGAGCGAACGCCGGTGTTGCGGTTCCGTGGCGGCACGCGAGCCGAGGCGGAGACGCCCCGAGGCGCCGTGACGGCGAGAAGCGCCGTCATCGGCCTCGGTGCGTACGCGGCCGCTCTCCCGAGGTTCCGCCGGGCCATCCTCCCCCGAGCCAGCACGATCGTCCTGACCGCGCCGGCTCCCGACAGGCTCGAGGACATCGGGTGGACGGGCGAGGAAGGCGTGTACGACTACCGCTCAACGCTGCATTACCTGCGGACCACGCGCGACGGCCGCGTCGCGTTCGGGGGCGCCGGAGCGCGCACGGGGCTGGGCACGGATCTCGGCCCGCGCATGGACTTCGACGAGGCTGCAACCATGCGGTTGGTCCGTGACCTCCACAGGTGGTTCCCAAGCTTCAGCGATGTGCCGGTCGAGTGCGCGTGGGGTGGGCCCATCGACGTGACCGGGCTGCACCTGCCCTTCCTCGGCACGCTTCCGTCGGGAAACCTCCACTACGCGCTGGGGTTCACGGGCGGCGGCGTGGGGCCGTGTCACCTCGCTGGGCGGATCCTGTCGGGCCTGGCTCTTGGGGCCGATGACGACTTGACTCGGCTGCCGATCGTGGGTGCGGAGCCCAAACCGTTTCCCCCGGAGCCGCTCCGCTCACCCGGGGCGCTCCTCGTGACTCGGGCCATCATGCGCAAGGACGACGCCGAGGACGAATACGGCCGTCCGAACCGGCTCGTCGATCTCCTGGCTCGCCTCCCCCGACGCCTCGGCTACAACCTCGGCCCCTAGCCTGGCACCTGGAACGGCTCGTAGCCGGGAGCGGTCCGCGGCCACGGGTTCGCCGCTTCCCATGCCTCGCCGAACGCGAGCACGAGGTCGTCGCGGAACCTGGGGCCGGTGACTTGGAGCCCGAAGGGGATACCGTTCGGCGACCGGCCCGCGGGAACGGACAGGGCTGGGTGGCCCGAGAGGTTCCCCTCGCCGGTGTTGTAGCCGTCGCTCCCCGCGGGTCCGTCGGTCCCCGGGAGCGTCCCGTCGGCCAGCCAGCCCTCGTGACCGAGGGTCGGGCACACGAACACCGCATCCTCGCCGAGCAGCTCGTCCATCGCTCTGGCGTACGCGAACCTGTAGCGGCGGGCTTCCACGTAGCGGTCGAGAGTGATGCCGAGGGCGTACTCCATCGTCGACCGGAAGGGCGGCGAGAACACCCCGAGACTGGCCTCCACCCGCTCCCGACCGATCGCCTGAAGCTCCTCCGCTGCGACCAACACGAACCAGTCCTCGCCCGGGTCCCCGCCGAACGCGAAGATCGACGACGGCTCGATCTCCTCGACGGGGAGCCGAAGGTCACGCTCGACGCTTCGAAGGGCAGCACGATACCGATCGTCCATCGCCGGCGGCAGCGGGCCCCAGTCCCACGTCCGTGGTGCAGCGACCACACGAGAGACCGAGCCATCCCCAGGCTCCCACCCCGGCGCGGACCCGATGTCTCCGGACTCCGGTCCTCGCATCACGTCGAGCAACAGCCGAAGGTCGGCAACCGTGTTCCCCAGCGGCCCGTCGACGGACAGGTCCATCCACGAATGGATGGGGCGCCGACCCACCAGCCCGTTCGTCGGCTTCAACCCGGCCAGGCCGCACAAGGCAGCGGGGATGCGCACCGAGCCGCCGCCGTCGGTGGCCGTGGCCAGGGGCGCCAACCCCGACGCCAGCGCGGCGCCGGAGCCGCCGCTCGAGCCGCCGGGCGACCACTCGAGTCCCCAGGGATTCCCAGTGGGGCCGAACACCGAGTTGTCGGTGAACCCGGAGAACGAGAACTCGGGGACGTTCGTCCTTCCCACGACGATCGCGCCCGCGGCGCGGAGGCGCTCGACCACCCGGGCGTCCCGCTCCGCGAGCACGGCGTCCTGGAGCAGGCGCGAGCCGTTCACGGTTCGCATCCCGGCCACGTCGGTGTTGTCCTTCACCAGCAGGGGAAGTCCGAGGAGCGGGAGCGGTCCGTCTGACTCCGACGCCGATGCCCGCCGCTTCTCGGCCTCGGCGATGGCCTCCCCCTCTGGCCGAAGCGCGATCACGGCGTTCAGGTCCCCGTTCAGCCGTGCGATCCTCTCGTAGGCCATCCCGACGAGCTCGGTCGCCGACACGCGTGCGTCGCGCACCGCCCCCGCCAGCTCCGCGAGCATCTAAGAACGGCCTCGGATGCGTAGGCGGTCCACGATGGTCCCGCGCTTGTGGTCGCGGAGCACGACCGTGGCCGCGTTTCGCCCCGGCACGGCCATGACGCCACCGCCGGGATGGGTTCCGGCGCCACATAGGTACAGGCCGGGGACCGGCGACCGGTAGTCGCCGTAGAAGGGGATGGGTCGAAACGAGAACATCTGGTCGGGCGAGAGCTCGCCCTGCATGATGTTCCCCCCCATCAGCCCGAACCGGGCCTCGATGTCGGGCGGGGCCAGGACCTCCATGTGCTCCACGGCGCCGGCGAGGTTCGGCGCGAACTGCCCCACGGTCTCGATCACGCGCTTCCCGAACCTCTCGCGCTCGTCGTCCCACGAACCCGAGCGGAGCTCGTACGGCCCGTACTGACAGAACGCCAGCATCATGTGCTTGCCCGGCGGGGCCAGGCCCTCCTCGTGGGCCGTGGGGAACACGACCTCCACGTACGGGTGCTCGCTGGGGCGCCCGTACTTCGCGTCGTCCCATGCCCGCTCGAGGTACTCGATGGACGGCGAGACGGCCGACAGGCCCATGTGGACCCGCTCTTCCTGATCCCACGACGGGAACGAGGGCAGCTCGGATAGCGCAACGTTCACCTTCACCGACCCGCTCCGCGTTCGATACCGCTTGATGTCCCGCGCCACCTCATCGGGCAGGCGATCCTCCCCGACGAGGTCCAGGTACGTGGTGATTGGATGCGCGTTCGATACCACGCGCCGGGCCCGAACGAGCGAGCCGTCCGAAAGTTCCACGCCTACAGACCGGCCGCTTGCGTCGATGGCCACCCGCTGCACCTCGGCGTTCGTGCGGATCTCCACGCCGGCCGACTCGGCCGCGCGGGCGAGGGCTGTGGAGACCCCGCCCATCCCACCTCGAACCCAACCCCAGGCGCCCGCATGGCCGGCTACCTCGCCGATCCAGTGGTGCATCAGCACGTAGGCGGATCCCGGAGACATCGGTCCGCCCCACGCGCCGATCACCGCCTGGGTGGCCAGGGCGCCTTTTACCCGCTCGTCCTCGAACCACTCGTCGAGGAAGTCGGCGGCGCTCATCGTGAACAGCCGGACCATCTCGTGCACGTCCCGGCCCGTCCAGCTTCGGATCCTCCCGGCCGTCCGGACCCACCGCGCCAGGTCCCGGATGCGCACGTTCGGAGGCACGACGTACAGCAAGTCCTTCAACAGCCCGGCCACCCGGTCGAAGGAGCGGTCGAACTCCACGTATGCGTCGGCGTCCTTCTTCGAGAAGCGCGCGATGTTCTCGGCGTCGCGGGACACCTCGCCCCACAACGTGAGCGAGGTCCCGTCGGGGAAGGGGACGAAGTAGTCGGGGGAGATGATCGAGACCCGGTATCCGTGCCGCTCGAGGTCGAGCTCCTCCACGATCCGGGGTGGCATCAGACTCACCACGTAGCTCGCGCTTGAGATCCGATAGCCCGGCCAGGGTTCCTCGGTCACGGCCGCGCCGCCCACGACGTCCCGGCGCTCCAGCAGCAGCACGTCGAGGCCGGCCCGGGCCAGGTACGCGGCGCACGCCAGCCCGTTGTGGCCACCACCGATCAGCACGACATCGCGTTCGAACGCGCTCAAGACGGGCGGAGGGTACTGTCCGGCGATTCGGTGCGGCAATCTTGGCGGCGAACCGGGCCTGGCCGGGTTAGCGTCTTGTCGACGTGGATCCCATCCAACGGCGGGCCATCCGAAACGGCCTCGTGGCGGCAGCGATCACGGCGGTCACGCTGTTCGCCTTCGAGGCTGTTCGCCCGGAGGCCAGCCCACCCCAGGCCACGCCGTCGTCGGAGACGGCCTCCCCCTCCCCGACGTGCGAAGCGAGCTGGGACGTTCTCCCGAGCATCGATCCGGACCAAGACGGTAACCAGCTCCTGGCCGTGGCCGCCGCACCCGACGGGCAGATGTGGGCGGTCGGTGGCTTCGGCCCTCCGGACGCGCCCGCTTACACCCTCGTCGAGCGGTGGGACGGCGAGCTGTGGGTGGTGACCCCGACGCCGAATGCCGGGAGCGTGAACGTGCTGAACGCGGTGACCGTGGCGGGGCCCGAGGACGTCTGGGCCGTCGGGCGGAGTTCGGACGGCGTCGAGGACCTTCCGCTGATCGAGCGATGGGACGGGATCGAGTGGAACCTGTCCCCCGTTCCGGTGATCGAGGGCGGTGCGGCGCTGTACGGGGTGGCGGCTGCCGGCAGGACGGTGTGGGCCGTCGGTGCGTCGCGGAGCGGCGACCTCGGCGCGGAGCAGGCGCTGATCTTGCGATGGGACGGGAAGGAATGGAGCGCCGTGACCCTGCCGGCCCTCCCGGTGCCGAGCGTCCTTCGGGCCGTCACGGCCGTCTCCCGCGATGACGTCTGGGCTATCGGAGCGCAAGGGGATCGTCCGCTCGCGCTCCAGTTCACCGGCAAGCGATGGCGCCGGATCCCCGTCCGCGGGCGCGGTCAGCTGGTGGCCATCGCGTCGGGGCTCGGCGACGGCGCGTGGGCGGTCGATTCGTCCATCCTTCGATGGGATGGGACCGCCTGGAGGATCGCCGGAGCAGCCCGACGCCAAGGGGTCCTTCAGGGGATCGCCGCGGTCTCGGCCGAGGAGGCCTGGGCGGTGGGCTCCAGCCCGGGCACGAGGAACGGCGTCAACCGGGCACTGGTCCAGCGTTACGACGGCGCCGGATGGTCCATCGTGGAGGGACCCGGTATCCCCGGCTCCGATGTCTTGATGGGGGCGGCCGCGGCACCGGACGGATCGGTGTGGGCGGTCGGCTACCGCGACACCGCCAACCGCCGTGCGACGTTGATCGGCCGGGGCTCGGTGACCTGCGCCTGAAGCGGTTCGCGGGGTATAGCTCGCGGTACCGCCTGTGCCGCGGCTAAGGAACGGGTAGTTGATACGGTGCCGGGCCCCCAGGCTGCTCGGCCACCACATGCACAACCACGATGGTCTCCGCCACGCGGTCGCCGAATCGCTGCCTCTTCGGCGACCGGTTGGCAACGATGAATCCCAACAAGTAGGGGACCACGTAGGGGAAGGCATCAAGGAACCTGAGCGCGTTCCGGATCAGCGCTGCCTCGAGTTCGATGGGCAATCCATCCTCGGTCACCACGATGAGCCCGGTAGCCCGTTTGCCCAGTGACGCCCCGTACTTGCCCTCCATCAGCGTCATGTACGCCATCCACAGGACCATCGCGAGGAGGATCGGCGGGGCGCTGAACCTGATCCGGAGGAGCCCGTTCGACGAGTTGAAGCCGTCGGAGAGCAGGGCGAGAGGGATCACGACCACCAAGGCGAGCAGCAAGTCGACGGCTAGGGCCTTGGCCCGCATGCCGAGAGGAGCGTAGGAGGGCTCCCAGGCAGGAGGCGGAGGTGTGAACCGGACGCGGGGTGCCGAACCGAAGTCCGGGAGACTGCTCGGCGGGGCCCACTTCTCGTTCGCGTCGGTCGGATCCATCCCTCATCCTGCTCGCGGCGGCGTGGTCACAGCGGCAGGGCCGCTCATCCAGCCATCGGGACCTTGGCGGTGGACCTTGAGAGCCCGAACCCAACTGCCGACCGGTGAACGAGGATGGCGAGTGTGCCTACGTGCCGTTCAGGCAACCGGCCACGTCGCGAGGCAATCCCGGGAACGTCAGGCCTCCGCCCCCCTTCACGAAGTCGTAGGGGATGCCCTCCCAGACCCCCGGAAGGCCCGGATAGGCCTTCGGCGTAGTGTCCGCGCTGTTCCACTGGAAGCCGATCCAGTTCGGCGACCGCCACCCGCGCGATCCATAGGATGCGACGGCCGAGATGCCTCGCCCGAACCGGCGGGCCTCGACCAGGAAGCGGCCCTGGAACCCCGGGTCATCCTTCGCGTACAGCTTGACGTACCACCGTTCCACCTCGGCGATGTAGCCCTGCTCGGAGGGGGGGGACTCCGGACCGGTGAACTGCCGCATGTTCACCACGACGAGGGGACCCTCGATCCCCGTGGTCCGCCGGATGATCTCGAGCGGCTGGAGGTAGGGCCTCGAGTTTCGGGAAGGGGTGACCCATCCGTCGATGCAGGTGGCTGCGGCGGGGCCCGCCGTCGGCGGTGCCGTGACAGGCGTTTCCGGCGGCGGGACCATCGAGGTGGTCGGGCCGATGACGGTCGGTGACACCGGTGGCGGAGGGGTGGGCGAGAGCGAGTCGGCGCCGTCTGCCCCGCCACACGCGACGAGGGGGACGATTACGACGATGGGCACGGCGAGGCGGACCAGGCGCGTCGTCACTCGAGCTCCATTCGGCGGGATCAGCGGAGGATATCGTTCCTCACGTTCCTTGATAGCCTCGGGCACCCATGCCACCCCCTCATGACTCTCCCCCCGCGGAGCCACGCGGGCGACTCGAGTTCGAGCGCGTTCCGCACGAACGGTTGTCGCGCCGCCGATTCCTGACCCGCTCGGCGATGGGGATCGCCGGAGCGACATTGTTCTCCTGCACCGGCGGCAGGATCATCCCGAAGGTCACCGACACCACCCCGACCATCGACACGCGATGGCCCATCAAGCGGGTGATCTACCTGATGATGGAGAACCGGAGCTTCGACAACATGTTCGGGCAGTACCCGGGTGCGGACGGGGCCACGGTCGGGCTGCTGGCCGGGAAGGAGATCCCGCTGATCCGGTGCCCTGAATGGCTCCCGGGCGACCTTCCTCACGACCGAGCGGCCCACCTGAACTGTCTGAACGGGGGGGAGCTCGACGCGTTCGACGGCGGCATCTACGGGCCCGTGTATGCCTATTCGCAATACGAGCCGGACCAGGTGCGCAACTACTACGCGTGGGCGCACGACTACGTACTGTGCGACAACTTCTTTGCCTCGGTCGGCGGGCCCTCGTACCCGAACCACTTCTTCTTCGTCGCCGGGCAGTCCGGGGGAGCCATCGACAACCCTGAGAACATCGAGACCACGGTCGTCGGGGGGAAGAAGTTCAAGAGCTGGGGGTGTGACGCCGTCGGCGACGACGTCTTCGTCTTCGTCCTAGACGACAAGGGGAACCTGACGAAGCACGACTCCTGCTTCGACTTCCCCACGGTTCCGCAGCAGCTGTCGGAGATCGGCGTGGACTGGGCCTACTACGCCGCCGTGCCCGGGCAGGCCGGGTACTTCTGGAACGCCCTGAACGGGATCGGCCCGATCTTCCACATGGACACGTTCCACGAGCACACGCGGCCCGTGGGCAAGCTGTTCGCCGACATCGAGGCGAACAGGCTTCCCGCAGTCACCTGGGTCACGCCGCGCTTCGAGCTTTCCGACCATCCCCCGTTCTCCACGTGCTTCGCCCAGAACTGGGTTACCGACGTCGTGAACGCGGTGATGAGGAGCGACGCCTGGATGCACACGGCCATCTTCCTGGCCTGGGACGAATGGGGTGGGTTCTACGACCATGTGGTGCCGCCCGAGGTCGACGGCCTCGGCCTGGGCATCCGCGTGCCGGCGCTGGTCATCTCGCCGTACGCGCAACGCGGGATGATCGACCACCAGGTGGGCGAGTTCTCCACGCCGCTCAAGTTCATCGAGGACAACTGGGGCCTTCCGCATCTCACCTCACGCATCGAGCGGACCCACAACTTCGAGCACGTCTTCGACTTCGGCACGAACCCCCGAACGGACGCCGAGCCGCTCGGCCACCTGAAGTGCTACGGCAACGCCTTCGACTTCCCGGAGAACTATCCGGGCTGGGTCCCCGGCACGACCCCCGTGACCAGCCCGCTCTAGCGAAAGGTCCACCTCCGCCGGGGGACGACCAGGGCGTCGACGGCGACGCAGCCGTCGACGCCCACGATCACCGGGTTCGCGTCCAGGGCCTCGATGTGCTGACCGAGGTCGTGGGCCAGCCAGGACATCGCGACGACGGCCTCGGTCAGGGCGGCAAGGTCGGCCGGCGGGTGGCCACGGACGCCGCCGAGCAACGGCCGGACCTTCAATCGGTCGATGAGGCGCGTGGCGCGGGCCGCGTCGAGCGGCGGCAGGGCCAACCGCCGGTCGTTCAGGACCTCGACCAGCACACCGCCCGCGGCGACGAGCACCAGGGGCCCGAACTGTTCGTCGCGAACGATCCCCAGGTGGATCTCGACGCCCGGCGGTGCCATCGCCGCCACCGCCACCCGGGGCCCAAGTCGGTCCGCCAGGTCCCGGTAGGCGCGTGCCACCTCGGCCGCGTGGACCAGACCCAGCCTCACCCCCCCGACATCGGCCTTGTGCTCGATCCCGGGCATCGCCGTCTTGAGGGCCACGGGATATCCGATGTCCCCCGCCGCGGCCACCACATCGTCGAGGGAGCCCGCGATCTGAGAGCGGACGGTCGGAACCCCGTAGTCCGACAGCAGACCGAGCGTCTCCGGCTCGGAGAAGGATCCTTCGGTCGAAAGCAGCGTCTTCCATCGCTCTTGGGTATTCGTATCGACCGGCGAGGTTCCGGTGAGCGCCGGAAGAGCGCGATGATCTCGGAGGTCGAACAGGTGGCGGAACGCCGCGAGCCCGGTCACCGTCCCTTCCAGCACGGGGATCCCCGCATCCTCGAGCCGCTTTGCGTCGCCGCGGTCGATCCCACTTGCGAAGTTCGAGAGCATGGCGAAGGGCTTCCTCGTTTCGGGAAACACCTCCTCCGCCATCCCGATGTACCCCTCGTCGGGTTGGTCCTCGGTGGTCAGGTCGACGCTGAACGCCAGCGCCGCGGTGTCGAAGTCATCCAGCAGCGCGCGCATGCACCCCGTCACCACCTCGTGCGCGTCACGACCGGTCCCCCAGAAGTCGAGGGGGTTGACCGGCAGGAGCTCGTGCTCGAGCAGCTCGGTCAACCTCCTGGTGGTCCCCTCAGAGATGCTCGCGAGCGGCACCCCCGCGGCCGCCGCCGAATCGACCAGGAGGGCTCGTTCCCCCCCGGAGTCGTGGACGCTGGCCAGCCCACCGGGGCCGGCGCGCCGACCCGAGCCGAGCAGCGCCACCGCGTCCGCCATCTCGTCCAGGCTCTCGACGCGCAGCACCCCGTGGGCCTCGAACAGGGCCTCGTACGCTCCGTCCTCTCCGGCAAGCGCTCCGGAGTGGGCGGTCACCATGCGCCGGGTCAGCGCCTCCTTCCCCACCTTCAGGGCAACCAATGGGACGTCTCGGTCGTTGGCCGCTCGGAGTGCATCGACGAACGCGGCCGGGTCGCGGATCGACTCGAGGAACAGCCCGATCACCTTCGTGCTCTCGAGCGATAGGGCGTAGCCGATGTACTCAGCGGCCGTGGCCGCGAACTCCAGCCCCGACGAGACCGCGACGTTGAACGACAGACCCCGATCGTTGTGCAGCATGGCGGAGAAGGCGGAGCCGGAATGGCTGACGAACGCGATGGGGCCGGGCCGGAGCCCCTTCGGCTCGTAGAACCCCAGGGCCCGCACTCCCTTCTCCAGATTGGCGAACCCCATGCAGTTGCCTCCGCACACCGCCATCCCGGCGCCGTGGGCGATGGCCGCCAACCGATCGGCGAGCGGCGGGGCGTCCTCGCGCGGGGCCTCGTAGCAGCTGGCGAAGATGACGGCGGAACGAACGCCGGCGTCGGCCGCCAGGCGAAGCTGTTCCTCGAGGAGCGGGTTCCCCACCGCCAGGATCGCCAGGTCGATCGCCGACCCGATCTCGGAGACCGTCTGGTAGCACCGCAACCCCAGGATCTCCTGGTACTTGGGGTTCACCGGATAGATCACGCCCTCGAAGCCGCCCTCGAGGAGCTCCACCAAGCTCTGGTTCCCCACCGAACCCTCGCGGACGCTCGCCCCCACGACGGCGACGGACCGCGCCTCGAGCATGGTCTGGAGCGCGCCCCGGCCGAGATCCATCGAGCCAGGCGAAGCGGTCACGCTTCGGAGGCTACTGCGCCCGCTTGGCCAGCATCCGGTCCCGCTTGGCCTGCCGGAATGCCTGCCATCCGGGGATGCCGCACACGCCACCGCCTGCATGCGTGGCCGACGACCCGTGATACAAGCCCCGGATGGGCGTGCGGTAATCCGCGTAACCCGCTGCCGGGCGCATGTGGAACAGCTGATCCACCGAGAGCTCGCCGTGGAAGATGTTGCCGCCGATCAGCCCGAGTTCCTGCTCCAGATCGTAGGGCCCCAGCACCTGCCGGGCGATGACCGAGGCCTTGAAGTTCGGCGCGAGGGAGTCGTAGAGGTCGACGACCCGGTCGGCGTACTGCTCGAGCTCGTCGCGATGGGGCTCCTCCGCCCAATCGTCGGGAACCCATTGGGTGAACATCGAGAAGTTGTGGACGCCCTCAGGCATCAGGGTCTTGTCCAGCGTGGTGGGGATGACCCCGTCCACGAACGGCCGCTCCGCGCCTTTTCGGAACAGGTGGGCGTCCTGGAACGCCTCCTCCGCGTACTGGGGCGAGAAGCACAGCTCGACCGAGCCCGTGTGATGGTCCTGGAGCTCCTTGCCGGGATCGGCGATGAAGTCCGGCAGCTCGCTGATGGCCAGATTGATCTTCACCACCCCGCTCCGCGTCCGCCAGTTCTCGATGTCCCGGACGAAATCGGCGGGGAGCTCGTTCGGAGCGAGGAGCCGCAGGAAGGCGATCTGGGGATGGATCGTGGTGACCACCACGGGGGCTCGGATCTCCTCGCCGTTCTCGAGCGCCACGCCGATGGTGCGGCCGCCGCGGACCAGGATCCTGCCGACGCGGGCGCCCGTCCGGATCTCCGCGCCGAAGGACTCCGCGGCCCTCCGACACGCATCGGATACCCCGCCCATGCCACCCTCCTGGTAGCCCCAGGATCCCAAGTGCCCGTCGCCGACGTCGCCGATCGAGTGATGCAGCATCACGTAGGCGGTCCCGGGCGAGTCGGGACCGGCCCACGTCCCGATGACTCCGTTGATGGTGAGCATCGCCTTGATCTCGTCCGACTCGAACCAGTCATCGAGGAGGTCGGTGACGCTCATCGTGAACAGCCGGGTCACGTCCCCCACGCCGCGAACCCCGAGGCCCCGGGCGCTCCACACCACGCGCAGCTGCTCGATGAGGTCGGAGGGCCGCATGGACCCGACCTTCGGGGGAACGTGCAAGAGGAGCGGGCCCATGACATCGGCCACGCCGGAGAGCCACGCGTCCCACGTCGGCATGATCTCCGCGTCCTTCTTGGAGAACTGCGAGATCGACTCGAAGTTCTTCTTCGCATCGTCCGCGTACACCTTGATGGACCGCCCATCGGGGAACGCCTGATAGTACGGACCGAACGGTGTGACCTTGTACCCGTGCCGCTCCAGCTGGAGCTCCCGGATGATCGTGGGCGGCATCAGGCTCATCACATACGAGTAGGTGGTCACCCGGAAGTCCGGGTGTTCAGGCCACGGCGCGCTAGTGTCGGCCGCCCCCCCGCTCTTCTCCCGGGCCTCGAGCACCAGGGTCCGCGCTCCGGCCTTGGCGAAGAAGGCCCCGGAGATGAGTCCGTTGTGGCCGCCGCCGATCACGACGGCGTCGTACGTGTTGGCCATAGAAGCTTCCCCCGTTGACGGTGAACCGGGAAGCATCATACCCCGATGTTTGAACGGCCGGTCAAGCCCGAAGGCCGGTTGCGTCGAGTTGACACCCCGGCCTGACCAGGTAAGGTTCGCTGAACCACTGTTCAAAGAGGGACGTGTCGGCTTCGTGGACTGTTCGGCGTTCAAAGGAACGGGAGGGTGCGGATGAGCGCGGTTCGGCCCAGGGCGACGAAGGACCGGCACCAGGAGATCCTGGACGCGGCCGCCCGCGTGATCACCGAGCGCGGGCTGGCCGAGACCAGGATCTCCGATGTGGCCGACGCCGCCGGCGTCTCTCCCGGGCTGATCCTCTACTACTTCGACTCCAAGGACCGCCTGCTCGCCGAGGCCCTGACGTACGCCAACGACGACTTCTTCGTCCGGATGTCTCGCGAGATCCGCCGGCTGCCCACCGCGAAGGAGCAATTGCATCGCTTGATCGACCTGTCGGTCCCGGGGTACCTGCCGGAGGACAGCAAGCTCGACGAGTGGCCCCTGTGGATGGAGGTGTGGGTGCGAGCCCTTCGGGACCCTCAGATGGCCAAGGACCGCGAGATCCTGGACCAACGGTGGCGTCAGTCCATCGCCGACATCATCCGTGCGGGACAGGCGGCCGGCGAGTTCCCGGCGAGAGACGCCAACGAGATCGCGCTCCGGCTCGGCTCGCTGATCGACGGACTGGCCATCCAGGTGATCATGAACGACAGCCAGGTTTCACCCGAGCGCATGCAGCGGGCCTGCATGGAGGTCGCCGCGCAGGAGATCGGCTTCGAGCTGTAGCTCGCGCTCCTCTCAGCCGGCGAGCGTTCCGGCGCCCGTTGCGCTGGATCTCCGAGGTGCCCTCCCAGATCCGGTCCACCCGCAGCTCCCGGTAAAACCGCTCGGCGACGTTCTCGCGCATGTAGCCCCGGCCCCCGAAGATCTGCACCGCCCGGTCGGCCACGCGGTTGGCCATCTCGCTCGCATACAGCTTGGCCATGGAGCAGTGCGCGTGCTGGACCTTCACGTCGGCGCCCTCGTCGATCTCCTGCCCCAAGCGATAGGTCATGAGGCGCGCCGCCCACAGCTCGGTGAGCGAGTCGGCCAGCATGTGCTGGATGGCCTGATACGACATGATCGGGTGTCCGAACTGCACCCGCTCCTTGGCGAAAGCCGTGGCTTCCTCGATCAGGCGTTCGGCCGCCCCGCAGCACCGCGCGGCGATCATCAACCGCTCGTAGCGGAACCAGGCGTAGGTGAAGTCCAGGCCGCCGCCCTCGTCCCCGATCAGGTTGGCCGCCGGGACCCGCACGTCCTCGAACTCCAGGATGGCGTGCTGGTCCGCGTACGTGTGCGAGTACGCAGGGGCGCGGACCATGCGCAAGCCCTCGGAGGGGATGTCGACGATGAACAGCCCGTGGGACCCGGCGTTCGGGCCGTCGGCCAGCTTCGCCTGGAAGAAGACCACTTCCGCCTTGTTGAACGAGGTGACGTGCCACTTCGTCCCGTTCAGGACGTAGTCGCCACCCTCCCGCCGCGCCGTGGCCTCGATCGCGTCCACATCGGAGCCCGCATTCGGCTCCGTGATCGCGTAGCACTCGCGCTTGTCGCCGGCGACCATCGGCTTCAGGTACCGGTCCACCTGGTCGGCGGAGAACACCCCCACGGCCCACTGGGGACCCGTGTGTAGGACCCACCCAAGACCGTTCGTAACCCGGCCGATCTGCTCCGACACCAGCACCTGCTGGAACGTGGTGAGCTCGGCCCCGCCAAGGTCCCTCGGCATGTTGATGGACCACAGCCCGAGCTCCCGGAGCTTGGCCTGCTGCCGTTCGATCACATCTCGGGGGAGCTGGCCGGCGTTCATCTCGGCCTCGAGCTCGTGGGGGATCAGTTCCTCGTCGACGAACCGCCGGGCCTTGTCTTGGATGGCCCGGTCCTCGTTCTCCATGGGATGCGTCACCCGTCCACCTCCGTCGCGGAGGATACCCGCAACGGATGGCCGCTCAGGCGGGCAGAGGCTGGCTGGCCCGTCCGCCCAGGAGCTCGAGTCGATCCCGATGCCGTCGGAGCTCCGCGGCGGTGTGCGGGTCGAACCGATGCTCGCGGTCGGGGATCTCACCCCGGGGCGGCTCCCCGAACAGGCCCGACGAGAAGTACCGCTGGCCCGTGTCAGGGACGACGGTCACGATGCGCCGGAGCTCGGGATGGGCCGCGGCAACGACGAGGGCGGCCGCGACGTTGCACCCGGAGGACGTCCCGCAGAAGATGCCCTCCTCCCGGGCCAGCCGGCGTGCCATCTCCCAGGAGTCCTCGGTCGTCACCGTGACGATGCCGTCGATGACGGACAGGTCCAGGTTCTTCGGCACGATCCCGTCGCCGATCCCGGCGATGCCGTGCGGGCCCCATTCGCCCTCGGAGATCAGCGCGCACTCCGCCGGCTCCACGGCGTAGATCCTGGCCCCGGATCCCCGTTCGTCCAGGAACCGCGCGACCCCGCTGATCCAGCCGCCCGTCCCCTGCGCGGCGACCACCGCATCGAGCCGTCCTCCGGTCTGCTCCCAGATCTCCGGTCCGGTCGTGAGCCGATGAGCCTCGATGTTGTCCGGGTTCTCGAATTCCGCCGGAACGAAGTACTTCCCAGGTTGGGCCTTCCTCATCTGCTCCATCCGGGTCAGCGCGACGTCGATGTCCGACTCCCCGCCGGGGGTGAGGATGAGCTCGGCGCCGTACGCCTCGATCATCTTCCTGCGTTCCTCGCCCATGCCCTCGGGCATGATCACGACGCAGGGGTAGCCCTTGATCGCCGCCACAGCCGCGCAAGCGATCCCGGCGTTTCCGGTCGTGCATTCGAGGATGGTCATCCCCTCCCTGAGCTCGCCTCGTCGTTGGGCACGGTCGAGCATGAAGCCATAGATGCGGTCCTTGACCGAGCCCGTGGGCCCGTACCACTCCACCTTGGCCAGTAGCTCGTGGCCCCGCGGCTCGATGCGCCGTAGGCGAACGAGCGGGGTCCGGCCGATCGCGTGCAACATGGACGGGAGCGGATCGGAGTATGCGTTCCAACTCATCGCGTGGCTTCCTCCTTCTCGGGAGGGCGGCGGCCGCCGGTGGAGCCTCGACTAGCGGCCGCGGTGCCGGTCGCCGGATCGGGTGATGGGCACGATCGGCTTCTCCGCGAGGCCTACTCGCGGTTCCCGCTGCACGGTGCGTACCCGAAGCCGGGACATGAGAAACGAGATTGTCGCGGATTCCCCGAGGCCGGCGCAACCCGCCGATGGGGCGGCAAGCCTATCGGCCCTTCGCCTCCCTGACCGCGGAGACCAGGGCCGGGACCACTTGCTGGACGTCGCCGATGATCGCGTAGTCCGCATGAGCCAGGATGGGCGCCTGGGCGTCGGTGTTGACCACCAGGATCCGTTTGGCCCCCTTGGCCCCGACCATGTGTTGGATGGCCCCGCTGATGCCGCAGGCGATGTAGACGTCCGGCGCGATGCGAACCCCGGTCTGTCCCACCTGGTCCGTATGGGGACGCCACCCCAGGCTGGTGACCACGCGGGAGCATCCAACCACTCCACCCAGGAGCTCCGCGAGCTCCTCGAGCGGGCCGAACCCTTCCGGGCTCCCCACGCCGCGTCCGCCTCCCACCACCACGCGGGCCTCGGGGAGCGACACCTTGCCAGCCGGCCGAGCTTCCTGCCGAGCCATCTGAACCCGGAAGTCGGCGTCCTGCAGTTTCGGCGAGAACTCCTCGACGGACCACTCGACGGCTGCGGGCCCTTCCTCCGCCCGGACGGCATGCGGGGCGACCGTCAGCAGCTTGACGTCCCCGTGCAAGCGCGCGTCCTCGAGGAGGCTGCCGCCCCACCGGAGCCGGGTGACCAGGTACGAGTCACCCGGCTCCACCTCCGTGCAGTTGGCGGCCATCGGCAGGCCCGTTCGGGCGCCGACGTGGGCCATGACCTCGTTCCCCCGGTCCGTCCCAGCGGCCATGACCGCGCTCGGGCCGGTCCTCTCCATCAGGTCCGCGACGCACGCGGCCCACGCCCCCGGCGCGAAGCGATCCAACCGATCGTCCACGGCGCGGTGGACGGCAGAGACGCCGTAGGCGGCGAGGCCGTCCATCACGGGCGGGGCGGCGGGTCCGATGACCAGCGCGGTGAGCGGCTCGCCGAGCCGTTCCGCCAGGCGCCGCCCGAGCGTCAGCGTCTGGAGTGACGGTTCGGAGACGATCCCGCCGTCGTGCTCGACCAGGCCGAGGATCACGACGGACTCCCCTCCACCAGCCGGAAGGTCACGAGGGCATCACCCCGATCTGGCGAAGGACCTCCACGGCCCGCTCGACCCCGGCGGCGCCCCCGTCTCCAAGGATCTCGACCTGCTTGTCGCGGCCCTGGGGGAGCCGCATCCGGACCATCTCCAGGGCCGGTCGGGGTGCTTCCGTGACCAGCCGTTCGACGGCCGCCTTCTTGGCCCGCAACCTCCCGGGGATCGAAGGGTACCGAGGCAGGTTGATCCCCTCCTTCACTGCGATGACCACGGGAAGAGGGACCTCGTAGATCTCGAAGCCGCCCGGACCCTCGCGCCGGGCCACGGCCGTTCCGTCCTTGATCTCGAGGTGCTTGACGCCGGTCACGCAGGGCAGGTCCAGGAGATGGGCCACCCGGATCCCCACCTGATAGCCGCCGGCGTCCGCGGACTCGTTCCCGAACAGAAGAAGGTCGTAGGCCACGCCGGCGTCGCGATGATCACCGATGACCCGGGCGATGGCGGCCGCCGTGGCGCCCCCGTCCCATCGCGGGCCGTCGGCCTCGATCAGGACCGCTCGGTTCGCCCCCATGGCCATGGCATCCCGGAGCTGCTCCTCCGCGGCGGCCGGCCCGAGCGTGAGGACGGTGCTCGAGCCGCCATCGGCCTCGACCAGCCGGACGGCCTCCTCGACCGCACACTCCTCGTGAGGGCTCACGGTGAAACCCAGGTACCGAGTGTCGATGTCCAGCTCGTCCTCGGTGAGCGTGATCCGCCCTCCGGTCACCGGGACCCGCTTCACGCAGACCAGGACGTCCATCGGTCGGCTAGCGCTTGAGCCGCTCGTTCGTGGGGTCGAACAGCGGGGTGCTCCCCACGGCGGCCACCGTCACCGGATATCGCTCGCCGAAGTACTCGACGGCGAGTTCCGTCCCCGGCTCCGCTCGATCCGGCGGAAGGTAGGCCATGAGGATGTGCTTGCCGACCGACGGTCCCGAGCCGGCGCTGGTCACGTAGGAGCGCCGGCCCCTCGCGTCCACGAGCGGCTCGCCGTCCCGTGACAGGATCGGCTCGCGCCCGAGCATGTATCGCTTGACCCCCGACGCCGATTTCGGGTCGTCCACCGTGAGGGTGCACAGCACCGCGGCCGGCTCCTCGGCCCGTTGGTTCAGATATGCGTCCCTGCCGATGAAGTCCACGTCCTTGACCGCCGGACCCGACATCCCCGCCTCGACCAAGTCGTATTCGAGCTCGAGCTCGTTCCCGTGTGCCCGGTAGCACTTCTCCAGGCGGGCCGTGGTCGCGTAGACGCCGATCCCCACGGGGACCACGCCGTGGGACCGTCCGGCCTCCCACAGCACGTCCCATAGGTGCGCGCCTTCTTCCATCGGCACGTACAGCTCCCATCCCAGCTCTCCCACGTACGAGATCCGCGAGGCCAGCACCGCGAGCGTGTCCACCTCGATCCACCGGCAGGTTGCGAAGGGGAAACCCTCGTGCGAGACGTCGGCGCTCGTCACCGCGCCCAGCACGTCTCGGGCCCGCGGGCCCCACAGTCCGAGCGTGCACCATGCCGAGGTCTGATCGTGGACCTGTGCGGAGCCATCCTCGGAGAGGTTCGCGACGAACCACCTCCGATCGGCCATCCCGGAGAACCCCCCGGTCACCACGCGGAACCGGTCCTCGGACAGGCGCATGATCGTGAGGTCGGCCTTCACGCCACCGGCCGGGTTCAGCAGTGGTGTATACACCACGCGTCCCACGGGCACGTCCATCTGCTTCACGGCCATCCGCTGCGCGAAATCGAGCGCCCCGGGCCCGGCGATGTCGAGGATGGCGAATGCGGACAGGTCGACCATGCCCACCCGATCCCGCATGGCCAGGTGCTCGGCGTTGATGATCGGAGACCACCACCGAGCGTCCCACTCCGCCTCGCGGGGCATCACGCGGTCCCCGTACTCGTCGAGCAGGGCCTCGTTGGATCCGTACCAGAACGGGCGCTCCCATCCCGCGGTCTCGTAGAAGACCGCACCGAGGTCGCGCTCCCGCCCGTTGAACGGCGACAACCGTACGTCCCGGTTGGAGGCCCACTGCTCCATGGGGTGGACGATGCCGTAGGTCTTGTTGTAGCCCTCGGCGGAACGGGCCAGGACGTGGCGCCTCGTGCGCTGGTGGTCGTAGAACCGGGCGATGTCTGAGGCATGGGGGTCGATCTCGGGGCACCCGTCGGTCATCCACTCCGCCACGGTGCGGCCGAACCCGGGTCCCTCCTTGACCCAGATGGCCGCCACCGACCACAGCCCCTTGACCTCGGGCGTCTCCCCCACCAGCGGCATGCCGTCGGGCGTGAGCGAGATCAGCCCGTTGACGGCGTACTTCACCCCCACCCGCTCGTCCCCCACGATCTCGGGGAACAGCTCCAGGGCGTCCTCCATCTGCGGGTCGAAGTCGTCCTTGGTGAAGGGCAGCTCGGTGGGCGACTGCGCCGCCTGCTCGATCGAGGGGATGCCGTCCGGCTCGATGAGGATCGGCCGGTGGGCGTAGGATCCGATCTCGAACTCGCTCCCGTGCTGGCGCTCGTACATGTTCGTGTCCACGTCCCGGACGATCGGGTACTCGATCTCCCCCACGGTCTTCTCGAAGAGCGGCACGGGCCCGACGTCGATCATCTGGTGGACCGCCGGGGTGAGCGAGATCGAGGCCCCGGCCATCCGGGCGATCCGGGGGCTCCATACCCCGCTGCACACGGCGACGACGTCCGTGCGGATGTCGCCGGCGTCGGTTCGGACCCCGCGGACCCGGCCGGCCTCCACGTCGATCCCCACCACCTCGGTCTTCGCGTTGATGGTGATGGCGCCCAGCCGCTCGGCCTCCTCCCGCATGAGCGTGCCCGCCCGCAGCGAATCCACCACCCCGATCCCAGGACAGGAGAAGCCGCCAAGGATGACCGTCTCGTCGATGAACGGGACGAGCTCCCTGACCTCGGACGGGGTGAGGAGCTCGGCCGGCTCGATCCCCCAGGACTTCGCCGACGCCATTCGGCGCTTGAGCTCCTCCATCCGCTCGGGGGTCCGGGCCACCTCGATTCCCCCGCTCTCGGTGAACACGCCCAGCTCCTTGTACTGGCGCACGCTATCGAGCGTGATCTCGGTCATCTCCTTGGAGTGATCCACCAGGAAGATGAAGTTCGACGCGTGGCCGGTCGATCCGCCGGGATTGGGGAGCGGACCCTTGTCCAGTTGGACGATGTCCTTCCATCCCAGCCGGGCCAGGTGGTACGCGACGCTGTTGCCCACGATGCCCGCGCCGATGACCACGACGCCCGCCCGGTCCGGCAACGCGTTCACTGCTTGGGGATCTCCTTCGTCGGGTCGAAGTGCGGCATGGTCACGACCGTCGCGCTCACCCGTCCCGATTTCGGCGTGTCCACCTGGAGCTCCGTCCCGAGTTCGGCGAACTCGACCGGCACCATGGCGAACCCGATGTTCCTCTCCAGGCGCGGCGAGTAGCACGCGGAGGTGACCCGGCCGACCTGACCGCCGTCCGCGTGCGCGGGGAAGAAGTCGATCATCTCGTTGTCGATGTAGGTGCCGAGGGGATCACCGGCGAGGTCGACCCCGACCAGCTTCTGCTTCACGCCCTCCTGCTTGATCCGGCGGAGGGCCTCCTTGCCCATGAAGTCGGCCTCCTGCTCCAGGTCGACCATCCACGTGTAGTGGTAGCCCACCTCGAACGGGTTGTTCTCGTACCACATGTCCGCGCCGAAGGCGAGGATGCCCCCCTCGATGCGACGGATGTGGCACGGGCCGATGACCTCGAGCCCGTGCGGCTTCCCGGCCTCGAGCACCGTGTCCCACAGCTTCTGGCCGTGCCGGCTCGCGTCGTGCAGGTAGATCTCGTAGCCCACCTCGCCCGTGTAGCCCGTCCGCGACACCACGACCTTCATCCCGTCGAGCTCGGCCTTCATCAGCCCGTAGTACGGCACCTCCAGGACCCGGTCGCCGAACAGATCGACCAGCACCTTCTTCGAGTCGGGGCCCTGGATCTGAACGGGGGCGACGTCGATCTCCCGTACCGACGTGTCCATGCCCTTGGCCGCCGCGATGCCGAGCGCGTACAGGTTCACGTCGGAGTCGGCGAGCGAGAGCCAGAACTCGTCCTCCTCCACCCGCAGCAGCACCGGGTCGTTCAGGATGCCGCCGTCCGGGGCCGTGATGAACACGTACTTGCACTGGTCGACGGCGCACTTGTACAGATCGCGGGGGACGATCATGTTCGCAAGGTCGAACGCGTCCGGACCCTTGATCTGGATCTGCTTCTCCACCCCCACGTCCCACATCGTGACGCCGTTCACCAGCTTCCAGTACTCCTCGACCGGGTTCCCGTAGTGGCGCGGGTGGTACGTGTGGTTGTAGACGCTGTACTTCGCCACTCCGTGCGTGCGCGATGCGTTGAAGTAGGGCGACTTGCGGATCCGCGTATACAGCAGGATCCCCGGGCTCTCGATCACCGCCAACCGATCTCCCCCTTTCGAACCGCAGGCGGGCGGAGGCCCCTCCCCTCGCCTGGAACACCCGCCAAGCCTAGCTAACCGGACGTGTGCTGGTAGCTCACGACCCGGCCCTCCCGGATGGACACGATGACCCCCTGGAGGATTCCCTTGTCGTAGTCGCTCCCCGGGTTGAACGCCGGGGTCCGGCCGACCTTGATCCGGCCGGCCGACTCGTGGATGTGGCCGTGGAGGCCGACCATCGGCTGGTAGGTCGCGATGGCCTCCCGAACGGCGACGCTTCCCCCACTCATCATCGCCACCCGCCCGCCCTGGATGACTGGCCGGGGTAGCCCCCCCAGCTCCATGGGGGAGGTGTCGAGCTTCGCGCACCGGTCGAGGAGCGAGTCCTTCGGTGGGCAGTGGAGGTTGAACACGCACCGGGCCGGGTCGGGAACGCGGGCCATGTCGGCCTCGATCCGAGCCCGGATCTCTGCCTCATCGGCCTCGCGCGGCGTGTCCCACGGGGTCGGCGTGGACAGGCCGACCGTGATCATCGTGTGCTCGGCGTCGAGCTCCACGATCTCGCCCTCGCAGGCGACCACGTGGTCCCCGTCGGCTTCCGACAGGACCTCGAGGACCCCGGGCTCGTCGTCGTTGCCCCCCGTGAGGTAGATGCGGACGGGCGAACCGGCCAGCCGATCCTTGGCCAGCTCCAGCCAGGAGGAGAGCCGTTCCCGGGCCCGTTCCTGGAACAGGCCACGGACCCGGAGGGGGTCGCGCTGCAACTCCTCGTACTCCGCAGGATCCACGACCGTCCAGTAGAAACCGGTGGCCTCGACCGCCCGACGGAACGGATCGAGGCCGGCCGCCTCCAATTCGTGGTCCACCCCGTGGAGCTGGGCCTGAAACCGGTCGCCGTCGCGGACGATCGGGACCAGGGCCTTGCCCATGAGGTCGCCCCCGAACACCAGGGCGTCCACGCCGTAGAAGGACGCGGCGTTCAGGAACTTTCGAAAGGTCGGTTCGGAGCCGTGGAGGTCGGCGGCGTAGAAGATCCTGGTCGCCTCACGCCTGGCCTTCCTGCGGAACGGTGCCATGCCCTCCAGGCTATGCCAGTCCCGCTAGTCCAGGCCGCCCTCCAGGCTATGCCAGTCCCGCTAGTCCAGGCCCACGACGATCGTCTTGAGCTCGGTCAGGCGCTCCATGGAGGTACTCGGGGCGGGCACCCACACCACCGCGTTCCCGTACGCCAGCGCCGGTGCGAGGAGCTCGCCCGGCATCGTGTAGAGCCAGTTCCACGGGCTGATGACGCCCACCACGCCTCGGGGCACCCGATACACGAGCACGCGCCTGCCGGCGTCGACCGATGACGGGATCAGTCCCTCGATCCGCGTGGCGTCGGCCGATGCCATCTCGAAAATAGACGATCAGTTCCTCGACCTCGTCGTGGGCCTCGGCCCGGTGCGGCTTGCCCTGGTCGAGGGAAGAGAGGGTCCGGGCCAGGTCGTCCCGCCGCTCCCCCACGATCTCCGCCATCCGCCGCATGGCGGCCGCGCGCTCGAACGCGGAGCGCGACGCCCAGTCCACCCACGCGGCGTTCGCCGCGGCGATAGCCCGCTGCGCGTCCTCGCGCCCGCCCTGGGGGACCCTGGCGATGAGCTCGCCCGTGGATGGACTGGTGGCCTCGAACGTGGCGCCGGAGGCCGAGTCAACCCACTCCCCGCCGATCAGCATCTTCAGATCGTCGGGCACCCGGGTCTCCTCACCGCTTCCCGGTCTCGAAGGCGCGTTTCCAGATCTCCTCGTACGAGCCGACGTCGAGCTCGCGGGGGTTCCCCACGGTCTGAGGGTCGTCGAAGGCGATCTTCGCCAGCATCGGGACCTCGTCGGTCGAGAACCCCAGCGACTGGAGCGTGGGGATCTCGACGTCCTCGGTGAGCGCGTAGACCTCCTCGACGGCCAGGTCGGCGGCCTGGTTCACCGTCTTGTTCCGCGTGTCCTTCCCCAGGGCCCGGGCGATCCGGGCGAACCGCTCGGGGGTCCCGGGGACGTTGAACTCGACCACCGGGCCGAGCAACCGACCCACCAGGTCGCCGTGCGGCACGTCG
>WNGA01000284.1_pt1 | contig 72780 bp, 77 predicted proteins | sample 5400061 | NCBI WGS metagenome assembly WNGA01 (sample SAMN13153366, study PRJNA577476) | soil metagenome | isolation source: 100 cm soil or saprolite under grassland replicate 2 | place: USA:California | collected 2016-06-15
CGTACCCCGTCAGGCAGCGCTTCGTAGTCGGCCTCGGTCCACTCACCACCGTGGAACAGAATCAGCTCTCCCAGTGCGGTGCGCTCGTCCATGGAGGGTTCCTCGCCGCTGACGGCAGACTCAGTCATAGCAACCGCCTCCGACACTTCGGCTACCTCCGACTCCGATGTCTCACTCATACCGGAGGCTACCCGTCGCGTACGACGGCGGAAGCGTCGTCGTCGGTGGAAGTGGATAGGCTTCCGGGCATGGGCAAGTCGGAGGTGGCCACCAAGACTCAGCGGCGTACGGTCGGAAGACCGGCTGGTCGGCGCCGGTTGTCGGTGGTGCAGCGGCGGGACGAGATCATCAGCGCCACGCTGCGGCTGCTCAGCACCACTCCGTCCGACCAGCTCTCCATCGACGACATCGCCGAGGCCGCCGGCGCCTCCCGCGCCCTGGTCTACCACTACTTCCGTACCAAGGAGTCGCTCTACATCGCCGCCGTACGGTCGGCCTGTGACGACCTGAAGAAACGGCTGGTGCTGCCCGACGTACACCCGTTCGAGCAGCTGGCGCACGCGGCGCGGATCTATCTCGACTTCGCCGAGGAGCGCAGCGCCGATTTCACCGCGCTGTTGCGCGGCCCGGCCCGGGGCGGTGGGGAGCATGACCAGCTGGCCCCGATCGTGGAGGAGGCCCGGCAGTTCATCGTCGACCTGGTGATCTCCAGCATCGGGGTGCAGCGGCCGTCACCGGTGCTGCGGGCCACGCTGCGCGGCTGGGTGGCGATGATGGAGGTCATCTCGCTGGACTGGCTGGACCGCGGCGACCTCACCCGCGACCAGGTACGCCGGCTGCTGATGAACGCGCTCGGCGCCACCCTGGTGGTGACCGCCGCCGAGGACGAGGTGCTGAGCGAGGTGTTCGCCGGGCTGCTCGCCACCGCCGACACCGACCGGCTGCCGCCGTGGACCCGCGCGGTGATCCGGGAAGCCCACCGGTGAGCAGCGACCAGCGCCCCCGTGTCGGGCACATCCAGTTCCTCAACTGCCTGCCGATCTACTGGGGGCTGATGCGCTCCGGCGCGCTGCTGGACGTGGAGCTGACCAAGGACTCACCGGACCGGCTGAACGACCTGCTGGTCGCCGGAGACCTCGACATCGGGCCGATCAGCCTGGTGGAGTACCTGCGCCACGCCGACGAGCTGGTGCTGCTGCCGGACCTCGCGGTCGGCAGCGACGGGCCGGTGCAGTCGGTCAACCTGGTCTCCACGATGCCGCCGGGCGAGCTCGACGGCGGCCGGGTGGCGCTGGGCTCGACGAGTCGTACGGGGGTGCTGCTGGCGCAGATGCTGCTCTCCGACTGGTACGCCGTACGGCCGTCGTACCTGTACTGCCCGCCGGATCTCACCGAGATGCTGCTGGAGGCCGACGCGGCGGTGCTGATCGGCGACGTGGCGCTGCGCGCGGGGATGCAGGCGGCCGAGCGCGACCTGCACCTGACCGACCTGGGCAGCGCCTGGCGGGAGTGGACCGGCCTGCCCATGGTCTTCGCCGTCTGGGCCGTACGCCGCGACTACGCCGCCTCCCATCCGGGGCTGGTGAAGGACGTACACGAGGCGTTCCTGCGGTCGCGGGACCTGTGCCTGGCGGAGCTGGACAACGTGGCGGCGGCCGCGGCGCGCTGGGAGTCGCTGGACGCGGCGACGCTGGCCGCCTACTTCCGGGCGCTGGACTTCTCGCTGGGGGAACGACAGCTGGCCGGGCTGAGGGAGTTCGCCCGCCGGGCGGCCGAGCTGGGAGCCGTACCGCCGCTGCCGCCGGACGGTCCCCGGTTCGCCGAACTCTGACCGGGCGAGGGCAGAACGGATCTGAACCGGCGAAGGAAATGACCACTATGGGTGTTGACTTCGCTACTTAGTTTCGGGATTGTTGTTTCGCACCTGGCAGGCCTGCCGACCACCACACACCCCCGGGTGGGAGGCACCCATGCGTACCAAGAGGTTCACCCTGCTTGCGGCGATGATTCTGACCATCGCCACCACCTTCTCCGTCAATATGCTCACCGCCAGCCCAGCGGCGGCGGACGCCTGTTACACCTGGAGCCGTACCCTCAGCTCCGGCATGAGCGGCAGCGACGTCACGCAGCTGCAGAAGCGGATCGCCGGCTGGGTCTCGTACGGCGAGAACCTCGCCCTCGACGGCCAGTACGGCCCCGCCACCACGGCAGCGGTCAAGCGCTTCCAGTCCGGGTACGGCCTGACCGCCGACGGCATCGCCGGATCGCAGACCTTCAGCAAGCTCTACGCGCTGCAGGACGACGACTGCACCCCGATCCACTTCAGCCACTATGAGATGAACAACAACTGCGGGGCCCACAACTACGACGGTGGCGCGGTCAGCGCGGCCACCGCGAAGGAGAACGCGCTGCGGGTGATGTGGCAGCTCGAAGCGGTGCGACACAAGCTCGGCGACCGCGCGATGGTGGTCACCTCGGGATTCCGCAGCTACGCCTGCAACAGCAGCGTCGGCGGATCCTCGACCAGCAACCACCTGTACGGCAGGGCTGCCGACCTCGGCACCGCCAGCGGTCCGACGCTCTGCGAGATCGACAAGGCGGGCCGGTACGCCGGCTTCGAGGAGATCCTCGGCCCCGGCTACCCCGGGCACAGCGACCACGCCCACCTGGCGAACCAGGGCAGTCAGTACTGGAGCGCCTCGAACTGCGGTATCTGACACCGGTCCTTCCGGGGAGGCCGAGTCCGATCGGCCTCCCCGGAGGCGTTTCCCGCCAGGAGGCGATCGTGATGAAAACTCGCTCACCCGCCGGGTCCGGCCGCTCGGCGCCGGTCCGCAGCACCGCCCCCGGGCACGTGAAGTTGATCTTCTTCAACTGGCGAACCGGTGTTACAGCAGCTTGCAGATTCGGCGGGCTGCTGTAACACTTGACTGGTGTACGGCAACGACTTCCCCGGGCCCGACGACGCGCCCGAGCAGCCCGGCGCGAGCGATCTGCTGTCGCAGGTCGCCGACGCGGAGCAGGAGCTTCGTACCGCCGCCGAGCGGGACCGGGCGATCGCCGCGAGCGAGGAGCTGCAGGACCACTTCGACGCGGTGATCTCCGCCGACCAGAAGATCGAACCGCGTGACTGGATGCCCGAGGCGTACCGCAAGACGCTGATCCGGCAGATCGCCCAGCACGCCCACTCCGAGATCATCGGGATGCAGCCCGAGGGCAACTGGATCAGCCGCGCGCCGAGCCTGAAGCGCAAGGCGATCCTGCTCGCCAAGGTGCAGGACGAAGCCGGCCACGGCCTCTACCTGTACGCCGCCGCCGAGACCCTCGGCATCGCCCGCGACGAGCTGTACGACCTGCTGCTGACCGGCCGGCAGAAGTACTCCTCGATCTTCAACTACCCCTCGCTGACCTGGGCGGACATGGGCGCCATCGGCTGGCTCGTGGACGGCGCCGCGATCGTCAACCAGGTGCCGCTGTGCCGCTGCTCGTACGGCCCGTACGCGAGGGCGATGATCCGGATCTGCAAGGAGGAGTCGTTCCACCAGCGCCAGGGGTACGAGATCCTCTACACGCTCGCCCACGGCACCGACGCGCAGCGCGAGATGGCGCAGGACGCCGTCGACCGCTGGTGGTACCCGTCGCTGGCGATGTTCGGCCCGCCGGACACCGAGTCCACCCACTCCGCGCAGTCGATGGCGTGGCACATCAAGCGGTTCTCCAACGACGAGCTGCGCCAGAAGTTCGTGGACATGTGCGTACAGCAGGCGTCTGTTCTGGGGTTGACGCTGCCCGATCCGGACCTGCGGCAGGATCCGGACAGCGGCCACTGGTCGTACACCCAGCCGGACTACGAGGAGCTGTTCCGGGTGATCAAGGGCGACGGGCCGTGCAACCGGCAGCGGACCGCCCACCGCCGCGCCGCGCACGACGACGGCGCCTGGGTACGCGAGGCGGCCGCCGCCTACGCCGCCAAGCGGAAGGAGCATGCCGCGTGACCTGGCCACTGTGGGAGGTCTTCGTACGTCCCCGCCGCGGGTTGAACCACAGTCACGTGGGCAGCCTGCACGCCCCTGACGCCGAGATGGCGCTGCGCAATGCTCGCGACCTCTACACCCGGCGCCAGGAGGGCGTGTCGATCTGGGTGGTGCCGGCGTCGGAGATCACCGCGTCGAGCCCGGACGAGAAGGACTCGTTCTTCGACCCGGCGGCGGACAAGGCGTACCGGCATCCGACGTTCTACTCCGTGCCGGAGGGGGCGGAGCATCTGTGACGACTTTCGACCGGCTGCTGGAGCTCGGCGACGACGCGCTGATCATGGCGCAACGGCTGTCCGAGTGGGTCAGTCGTGCCCCGGAGCTGGAAGAGGACATGGCGCTGGCCAACATCGCCCTCGACCAGCTGGGCCAGGCCCGGCTGCTGCTCAGCTACGCCGGCGAGGTCGAGGGCGACGGCCGTACCGAAGACGACCTGGCCTTTCTGCGTACGGACCGCGAGTTCCGCAACTGCCAGCTGGTCGAGCTGCCGAACGACGACTTCGGCGTGACGATCGCCAAGCTGCTGTGCTTCGCGGTGTACCAGCACGAGCTCTACCAGCGGCTGGCCGGCTCGGACGACGAGCGGCTGGCGGGGATCGCGGCCAAGGCGGTGAAGGAGACGGCGTACCACGTGGACCACGCGACGGCGTGGACGCTTCGGCTCGGCGACGGTACGGCGGAGTCGCACCGGCGGATGCAGGCCGCGGTGGAGCTGGTGTGGCCGTACACCCATGAGTTGTTCGAGCGGGGCGGGTCACGCGACACCTGGCTGTCCACTGTGGAGAAAGTGCTCGCCGAGGCGACGCTGACCCGGCCCGAGGACGGCTGGGCGCCGTCCGGTGGCCGGCAGGGGATCCACACCGAGTCGTTCGGCTACCTGATCGCCGAGATGCAGTCGCTGCACCGGACGCACCAGGGGGCGAAATGGTAGTCACGACGACCCTGGAAGACGTGGTCGCGGCGGTGCCGGATCCGGAGCTGCCGATGGTGACCATCGCGGACCTGGGGATCCTGCGGTCCGTCGACGTGTCGGACGACGGGCGGGTCACGGTGACGATCACGCCGACGTACTCGGGGTGCCCGGCGATGGACACGATCCGTACGGACATCCGGCGGGCGTTGGCGGCGACCGGTCACCCGGACGTCGAGGTGCGTACCCAACTGTCGCCGGCGTGGACCACGGACTGGATGAGCGGGACCGCGAAGCGCAAGCTGGCAGACGCCGGGATCGCGCCGCCCGCGCCGGTTCTGTTGCGGATCGCGGTGCGGTGCCCGCAGTGCGGGTCGCCCGACACCCAGGAGATCAGCCGGTACGGCTCGACGTCGTGCAAGTCGCTGTGGCGCTGCCGTACGTGTGCCGAGCCGTTCGACCACTTCAAGGCGTTGTGAGCATGGCCGTCACCATCACCAAGCCGGTACGCCGCCGCGCCCACTTCCACAAGCTGCGGGTCGCTGCGGTGGACGAGCTGACCGACGACGCCGTCGTGGTGGCCTTCGAGGTGCCGGCCGAGCTGCGGGAGACGTTCGAGTTCCGCCCCGGTCAGCACCTGACGCTGCGGCGCTCCGGCGAGGACGACGTACGGCGGTCGTACTCGATCTGCTCGACTCCGGGGGAGCTGGCCACCGGGACGCTGCGGATCGGGGTGCGGCTGGTGCCCGGTGGGGAGTTCTCCACGTACCTGCACGAGGAGTTGAAGCCGGGCGACCTGATCGAGGTGATGCCGCCGCTGGGGCACTTCACCACGGAGTTCCAGGCCGATCGGCACTACGCGGCGATCGTCGCCGGCAGCGGGATCACCCCGGTGTTGTCGCTGGTCAGCACCGCGTTGACCACCGAGCCGACCTGCCGCTTCACCGTGCTGTACGGCAACCGCTACTCCCGCTCGGTGATGTTCCTGGAGGAGCTCGCCGACCTGAAGAACCGGTTTCCGACCCGGTTGCAGCTGGCGCACGTGCTGTCCCGGGAGCCGCAGGAGTCGGAGCTGTTCTCCGGCCGGCTGGACCCGCGGCGGCTGGGGCGGATCTTCGACGCGCTGCTGCCGGTGTCCGATGTGGACGAATGGTTCCTGTGCGGGCCGCAGGGTCTGGTGGACGGGGCACGGGACGTGCTTACCGAGCGCGGGGCGGCGGCGGAACGCGTACACGTCGAACTGTTCTTCGCCGAGGGTGAGGAGGCAGAACGCCGCACGGCGGTGGCGCCCCCAGCCGAGGACGACGCCGACGCGGCGAAGGTCACGATCGTGCTCGACGGCCGAAGCTCCAGTTTTGCCATGGGGCGGGAGGAGCGGGTGCTCGACGCCGCCCGCCGGGTACGCGGCGAGGTGCCGTTCGCCTGCACCGGCGGGGTCTGCGGGACCTGCCGGGCGAAGCTGGTCGACGGCGAGGTACGGATGGCCCGCAACTACGCCCTGGAGCCGGACGAACTCGCCGCCGGGTACGTGCTGACCTGCCAGTCCAGCCCCGTCACCGACACCCTCACCATCGACTACGACGCATGATCCGCGATCAGATGCGCGGCACCGCCCCCCACGGCTCGGCCCGCCCACGGTAAGCCACCGTTCCACGTCGACGGCCGCGGTTTGTGGCCACATCGCGGTCACTCGACGCCGGAGACAGCAGAACGGCTACAAACCCGAAGGACCACCAGAGACCAGGGCTACAGCTTGTCGAGGGCCTGGGTGAGGTCGGCGACGAGGTCGTCGGGGTGTTCGATGCCGCAGCTCAACCGGATCAGGTCGTCGGTGACACCGACCTTCTCGCGGTCGGCCGGGCTCATCCCGGCGTGCGAGGTGAGCACCGGCCGGGTGATCAACGACTCCACCCCGCCCAGGCTCGGCGCCGACGCCGGCAACGTCACCGCCCCCAGTACGGTGTCCGCCGCGGCCGCGCCTCCCACCGGCCGGAAGCTCAGCATGCCGCCGAAGCCGGACAGCAGGTCGGTCGCGTACGCATGGTCCGGATGGGACGCCAGGCCGGGGTAGTTCACGGCGGCCACCTTGTCGTGGGAGGCCAGCGCCTGGGCGACCGCGAGGGCGTTGACGTTCTGGGCGCGTACCCGCAGAGCCAGGGTTTTCAGGCCGCGGGCCAGGAGGAAGCCGGCGTGCGGATCGAGGCTGCCACCGAAGTGGTTGAGGGTCCTGCGGACCGCGGCCACCGACTCGGCGCTGCCCATCACGCAGCCGGCGACCAGGTCGGAGTGGCCGTTGAGGTACTTGGTGGCGCTGTGGAACACCAGGTCGAAGCCGAGCGAGAGCGGTCGCAGGTTCACCGGGGTGGCGAACGTGTTGTCGATGATGCTGGTCAGGCCGTGTACCCGGGCGAACTCGGCGACCTCGCGGAGCCGGCCGACGCGTACCAGCGGGTTGGTGATCGACTCGACCAGGAAGACCTTGGTGCGGTCGGTCCGCGCCTCGCGCCACGTCTCCGGTCGCGCCGGGTCCACGAAGGTGTACGTCCAGCCCAGCTGCTCCGCGTGGTGGGTCAGGAAGTCGTGGGTGCCGCCGTACAGGACGTCGCTGGAGAGCAGGTGGTCGCCGGGGCGCATCACGCTGAGCAGGGCGGTGGTGACCGCCGCCATCCCGGAGGAGGTGGCGAGCGCCGCTTCGGCACCTTCCAGCGCGGCCAGCTTGTCATGCAGGTACGACTGCGACGGCGTCGAGGAGAGCCGGTGGTACTTGATGTCGTGGTAGTCGGTGCCGGGCTCGACGGCGTACACGGTGCCCTGGTAGATCGGGAAGACGACCGACCCCTGCGGGCCAGGCCGGCGCTCTCCGGCGTGTACGGCGAGGGTCTCGATGCGGCTGTCGCTGACTGGCTCCATCGCCCGACTCTATGCCGCGGTCAGCAACGTCCCGAAGGGGTTTGTCCGGTGACGCTCAGAACAGTGTGGCGGCCTCGGCGGGGGCGACCAGGAAGATCCCGATCACGCCGATCGCCGCCAGCAGGAGTAACAGCAATCGGATTATCAAACCCGAGTAGTCCGTACGACGAGAAACTGTTGGCTGCATCGGCGACACCTCCTGCGCGGTGGCCGTGTCCGGTTCGTCTGATAAATAGTTTCCCATCCTTCTTGGACTGGAAACCATATGTAATGCGGAGGCTTCACGGCGTAGTGGGAAGTTCTTTTCAACTACCCGTCCACGGGGATCGCTACACCGAACCACCAACTGTGCGAGATTCGGGGGACCCAGTCAGACGGCGCAGCCGGAATGGATCAGCGGTGGAGACGAACCCGCACAGGCGAGGGCCGCAGCCCGGAACAGGGCAGGTGGCCGAGGGGCCGGCCGCCCTCGACGAGCTGCTGCGGCGTACCGCCCGTGGTGACGAGACGGCGTTCGCGCAGCTCTACGACCTGACCGCTCCCCGCGTGTACGGCCTTGCACTGCGGGTGCTGCGCGGCCCGGCGCTGGCCGAAGAAGTGGCGCAGGAGGCACTGGTCGAGGTGTGGCGTACGGCGAGCCGGTTCGACTCCGAGCGGGGCTCGGCCATCTCCTGGGTGCTCACCCTGGCGCACCGCCGAGCCGTCGATCGGGTACGCAGCACCCAGGCCAGCGAGGAGCGGGAACGGCGGGTCGCGGCGGCCTCGCAACAGACCGCCCACGACGATGTCTCCGAGCAGGTCCTCGGCCGCCTGGAACGACAGGCCGTACGCCGTTGCATGAGCTCGCTCACCGACATGCAGCGCGAGGCCATCGGCCTGGCGTACTACGGCGGCTACACGTACCGCGAGGTGTCGCAGCTGTTGTCGGTGGGGCTTTCGGCGGTGAAGACCAGGATCCGGGACGGCCTGATCAGGCTGCGTGACTGCCTGGGGGTCGCCTCATGAAACCGGACACCGTACACACGCTGATCGGGGCGTACGTGCTCGACGCGGTCGACGACCTGGAGCGGGCCGCGGTGGAGCGGCACCTCGCCCGGTGCGAGGTGTGCGCCACGGAAGCCAGGGAACTCCGCGAGACGGCCACCAGGCTGGCCAGCTCGACCGCCGTGGCGCCGCCGCCTGAGCTGCGGGACCGGGTGCTCGAGGCGGTCACCCAGATCCGGCAGACGGCCCCGCGCTCGTCCAGGCCGGGCCAGGGCGCCCTGATCCGGTGGCGGCGGGGCACCGCGGCGGCGGTCGCGGCATGCCTGCTCGCCGTGGGCGGCGGGTTCGCCGTCTGGTCGCTGCAGCAGGAACGGGTCGAGCGGGAACGGGCGACCGCGGAGGCCGCCGCTGATCGCGCCGACGCCGCCAGGAAACGCGCCGAGGCCGCGGACAAGCGCGCCGACGCCGCCACCAGACGCGCGGCGGACATCGCCGCCGTACTCGCCGCGCCCGACGCGGTGACCCGTACCGCCACGGTCACCGGCGGCGGACGGGTACGGGTCGTGGTCTCCGCCGAACTGGACCGCGCGGTCGTGCTGCTCAACGACCTGGGCCGTACGCCGGCCGGGAAGACGTACCAACTCTGGCTCATCAAAGGTGCGCAACCCCGGTCGGCGGGTGTGTTGCCGGCGGGCGCGCAAGCGGCGACCAGGCTGCTGCGCGGTCTCGGCGACGCCGAGCTGCTGGGCGTCACCGTCGAGCCGGCGGGCGGGTCCGAGCAGCCGACCACCACGCCGGTCGCCGCGGTCGAGCTGGGCTGACACCCATCCGGTGCGCGACCGGCACCGAATCCCTTCCCGTACCTGTCGCTGAGGTTCGTGGAGGAGACATGACTACCCATTCGTCGTCGGCCGGGATACTCGCGGGCCGCTCGGTCAACCAGGTCGCCGGAGGCGCTCTCGGGGTGGTGTTCGTCCTGGTCGGGTTGATCGGCTTCCTCGTCTCCGGCGGGCATCCGGCCGTGGGTGACCAGGGCGGCCACCTGCTCGGCATCTTCGAGGTGAACCTGCTCCACAACCTGGTCCACCTCGCCGTCGGTGCCGCGCTGATCGCCGGAGCGATCGCGAGCGTACGGGCGTCGAAGCTGGTCAACAGCACGGTCGGAGCGGTGTACCTGCTGGTCGGCATGCTAGGGCTGTTCACCATGGGCGGCTCGCTGGATCTGATCGCGCTCAACGGGGCCGACAACGGACTGCACCTGGTGTCCGGCGTGGCCCTGCTCGGCCTCGGGCTGGGCGCGGACCGGTCCTGATTCCGCGTCGACCGCCACAGATTCGGGTACGCCCCGTCATAACCCCGGGCGTCGAGCGTCATAGAGCTGGGCGCCGACCATTCCCGGACCCCGGATTGGTTGCCGTCGCTCGGGGTCAGGCGGCCCCGCGATCAGCGCAAACGCGTAGCTGACGAGTCAACAGCTAAGGGCGCTGGGGGCCGCCGACCGTACCAAGGTCCGGATGAGACCAACGTCTGCTTGGTCTCATCCGGATCCTCTGTTCAGTCGCCCGAAACGGATTGCGTCTACCCTCGTGGATGTGACTGAGAGCCGGGACATCGCCGACATCCTGCAGCGCGGCGCCGACGGAGGCCGGATCAGCCCCGAGGAAGCACTGCTGCTCTACACCGACGCGCCGCTGCACCCGCTGGGTGAGGCCGCCGACGCCGTACGCCGCCGGCGCTACCCGGACGACATCGTCACGTACCTGATCGACCGCAACATCAACTACACCAACGTGTGCGTCACCGCGTGCAAGTTCTGCGCCTTCTACCGGGCGCCGAAGCACGAAGCGGGCTGGACCCACGACACCGACGAGATCCTGCGCCGCTGCGGCGAGGCGGTCGAGCTCGGCGCCACCCAGGTGATGCTGCAGGGCGGCCACCACCCCGACTACGGCGTCGAGTATTACGAGGACCTGTTCGGCGCCGTCAAGGCGGCGTTCCCTTCGCTTGTGATCCACTCGTTGGGCGCTTCCGAGATCGCCCACATGTCGAAGGTGTCGGGCGTCTCCACCGAGGAGGCGATCGAGCGGATCAAGGCCGCCGGGCTGGACTCCATCGCCGGGGCCGGCGCGGAGATGCTGCCGGCGCGGCCGCGTACCGCTCTCGCGCCGTTGAAGGAGAGCGGCGAGCGGTGGTTGGAGATCATGGAGGTTGCCCACGGTCACGGTCTGGAGTCCACCGCCACCATGATGATGGGTACGGGGGAGACCAACGCCGAGCGGATCGAGCACATCCGCATGATCCGCGACGTACAGGACCGTACGGGTGGGTTCCGGTCGTTCATTCCGTGGACGTACCAGCCGGAGAACAACCACCTGAAGGGCCGTACGCAGGCGACGAACCTGGAGTATCTGCGGCTGGTCGCGGCGGCCCGGCTGTTCTTCGACAACGTCGACCACCTGCAGTCGTCCTGGCTGACCACCGGCAAGGACGTCGGCCAGCTCTCGCTGCACATGGGCGTGGACGACCTCGGCTCGATCATGCTCGAGGAGAACGTGATCTCGTCGGCCGGCGCTCGTCATCAGTCCAACCTGACCGGGTTGATCCAGATGATCCGGTCGGCCGACCGGGTCCCCGCCCAGCGCAACACCGTGTATGAGCGCATCAAGGTGCACTGGACGCCCGCTGACGACCCGAGCGAGTCGGACGTGGAGCGCGTGGTCTCGCACTACTCCTCGATCGCGCTGCCCTCCGGCGGCCGGGCCCACCCCGAGCTGAAGCTGATCGACGCGTCGTGACCCGCGCCTCCCTGGACAAGCAGCCGCACGAGATCGCCGCGATGTTCGACGGCGTCGCGAAGCGGTACGACCTGACCAACACCGTGCTGTCGTTCGGCCAGGATCGGCTGTGGCGCCGCGCCACCCGCGAGGCCCTCGACCTGCGACCCGGCCAGCGGTGCCTTGACCTGGGCGCCGGCACCGGAGTGTCCACCGAAGAGCTGACCCGTTCCGGCGCGTACGTCGTGGGTGCGGACCTGTCGCTGGGGATGCTCGCGGCCGGGGTGCACCGCGGGGTGCCGCTGCTGGGGGCCGACGCGCTGGCGCTGCCGTTCGCCGACGAGAGCTTCGACGCGGTGACGATCTCGTTCGCGCTGCGCAACATCGTGGACACCGGCGCGGCGCTGCGGGAGCTGGCGCGGGTGACCAGGCCGGGTGGGCGGCTGGTGGTGTGCGAGTTCAGCCACCCGACGTGGCCGCCGTTCCGGGAGGCGTACCTGCGGTACCTGATGGCGGGGCTGCCGGCGGTGGCCAAGCGGGTCTCCAGCAACCCCGACGCGTACGTGTACCTCGCCGAGTCGATCCGGGAGTGGCCGGACCAGGCCGCACTGGCCGAGCGGATCGCCGGCAACGGCTGGACCAGAGTCGGCTGGCGCAACCTCACCGGCGGCATCGTCGCCCTGCACCGCGCCACCCGCCCCTGACAGCACCGGGGTCCAATGTCGGGGGCTCGACGGAGTCCGGGCGGATTCCGGATGCGGGGGTGGGCTGCAGCGGTGTCGGCGGCGGAGATAGCGTCTGTGCGGGAGTGTCCGGTTCGGGGCGGGCGGAGACCTGCGTACCACTTAGGTGGGCCTAACCCAGCGGCGGCCGGTTGCTCCCCCTACACTGCACGACGGGGGTTAGTGAAAGTCTTCACAAGCGTTCTGGCTAGCGAGCGGAGGGGCCACCGTGACCGAGCTGAACGAAGGTACGACACCCGGCGCACCGGGCGGCTCTCCCCACCCCGGAGACGCCGCCGACGTGATCGTGGTGGGTGCCGGCCCGGGCGGGTCGACGACGGCGTACCACCTGGCGAAGCACGGGCTGGACGTGCTGCTGCTCGAGAAGACCGAGTTCCCGCGCGAAAAGGTCTGCGGTGACGGCCTCACCCCGCGTGCCGTGAGGCAACTGGTACGGATGGGTATCCCGACCGGCACAGCGACCAGTCCGCTGCCCGGTTGGCTGCCGAACAAGGGGCTGCGGGTGATCGGCGGCGGCATCCGGATGCAGCTCGACTGGCCGGACCTCGCCAGCTACCCGGACTACGGCCTCACCCGCACCCGGATGGACTTCGACGACATCCTGGTACGCCGCGCCCAGCACGCCGGCGCCAAGCTGCAGACCTCCACCAACGTCACCGGCGCGGTGTTCGACCGGACCGGCCGGGTGGCCGGCGTGAAGGCCAGCGTCGGCCCGGACAAGGAGCCGGTGGAGTACCGGGCGCCGCTGGTGATCGCCTGCGACGGGGTGTCCGGGCGGCTCCCGCTCAGCCTCGGCATCGCCAAGCGCGAAGACCGGCCGATCGGCGTCGCGGTACGCCGTTACTACCGCAGCCCACGCCACGACGACGACTACCTCGAGTCCTGGCTGGAGCTGCGCAGCGGTGACGGCACCGAAACCCTCCTCCCCGGGTACGGCTGGATCTTCGGACTCGGCGACGGGCGGGTCAACGTCGGGCTCGGCGTACTCAACAGCAGCGTGAGTTTCGGCAAGGCCGACTACCGCAGGATGCTGCTGGACTGGCTCGGCGGCACCCCCGACGAGTGGGGGATGAACGACGAAGCCAACGCCGACGGCAAGATCCTCGGCGCCGCGCTGCCGATGGGGTTCAACCGGGTGCCGCACTACACCCGCGGTGTGATGCTGGTCGGCGACTGCGGCGGCATGGTCAACCCGTTCAACGGCGAAGGCATCGCGTACGCCATGGAAAGCGGTGAGCTGGCCGCGGAGATCGCGGTGCAGGCGCTCGCCCGACCGGCGGGGCCGGCGCGGGAGCGGGCACTGCTGCACTACCCGGCCGAGCTCAAGGCCCGGTACGGCGGCTACTACCGGCTGGGCCACTGGTTCGTGAAGCTGATCGGCAATCCGCAGATCATGCGGCTGTGCACCCGGCACGGGTTGCCGCACCCGACGTTGATGAAGTTCGTACTGAAACTGCTGGCCAACCTCACCGACCCGCGGGACGGTGACGCCGCCGACCGCATCATCAACGCGCTGGTCAAGGCGGCGCCGGCGGTATGAGACACCGGGGGCCCGACGAAACCCACCCGAGGGACCCGCAATAGGGTGGGACGCCGTTTTGAATGAGCATTGTCGAGCGAAGGAACGGGAGGCAGGTAGCGATGTCGCTAGCGCCATACCTACCGATCGTGGGGATGTTCGCGATCGCGTTCGGCTTCGCGGTGTTCTCGGTGGCGGCCGCGCCGCTGATCGGCCCGCGGCGCTACAACAAGGCCAAGCTCGACGCGTACGAGTGCGGCATCGAGCCCACTCCGCAGCCTTCTGGCGGCGGCCGGTTCCCGGTCAAGTTCTACCTGACCGCGATGCTGTTCATCATCTTCGACATCGAGATCATCTTCCTCTATCCGTGGGCGGTGGCGTACGACTCGCTCGGCGCTTTCGGGTTCATCGAGATGGTCCTGTTCATCGGCACGGTCTTCATCGCGTACGCGTACGTGTGGAAGCGCGGCGGCCTTGATTGGGATTGAGTCTGGGGCGTATTGATCATGGGCATCGAAGAGAAGGTCCCCAGCGGCGTACTGCTGACCTCTGTGGAGAAGCTGGTCAACTGGACCCGCAAGTCGTCGCTGTGGCCGGCCACGTTCGGGCTGGCGTGCTGCGCGATCGAGATGATGGCGACCGGCGCCGCCCGGTACGACCTGGCGCGGTTCGGCATGGAGGTGTTCCGGGCCAGTCCCCGGCAGGCCGACCTGATGATCGTCGCCGGTCGGGTGAGCCAGAAGATGGGCCCCGTGCTGCGGCAGATCTACGACCAGATGCCTGAGCCCAAGTGGGTGCTCAGCATGGGAGTCTGCGCGTCGAGCGGCGGGATGTTCAACAACTACGCGATCGTGCAGGGCGTCGACCACATCGTCCCGGTGGACATGTACCTGCCCGGCTGCCCGCCCCGCCCGGAGATGCTGATCGACGCGATCCTCAAGCTGCACGACAAGATCATGGCCGAGCCGCTGGGCGAGAAGCGCCGCCTGGCGCTCGAGGAGTCCGGCGCGGCCAGGGTCGGCACCGTCCCGTCGAGCTACCGCTTCAACAAGAAGAAGCGCCGCGAGTGGGTCGACGCCGAAGCCGCCGGTACGCAGGAGCAGCTTCGGATCGAGAAGTGGATGCAGGAGGGGGCTCACCAGCGGTGACTGAGAAGACTCCCGGCGACCCGGTACAGCACAAGGCCGACGCGATCGACAGCGCCGAGCAGGTCGCCGAGAACGTACCCACCAGCGTCCCGGCCGGTCGCGGCATGTTCGGGGTCGCCGGCTCCGGAGACACCTCCGGCTTCGGCGGACTGGTACGCCGCCGCCCCGCCGTCCTGGAAACCGAACCCCCGTACGGCAGCTACTTCGACGAGGTGGTCGACGGGCTGCGGGACGCGGTCGCCGACGCCGGCGGTGACGACGGCTGGATCGAGAAGGTCGTGGTCGACCGCGGCGAGCTGACGTTGCACGTGAGGCCCGAGCGGATCCTCGACGTCTGCCGGTTGATGCGCGACGACGAGTCGCTGCGGTTCGAGCTGTGCTCGTCGGTGTCCGGTGTGGACTACCTCGGTGTCGAGGATCGTCGGCTACACGTCTGCTACCAGCTGACGTCGATGACGTACCGGCGGCGGATCCGGCTCGAGGCGGCGGTCACCGCCGAGGATCCGCACCTGCCGAGCGTCACCAGCGTGTATCCCACTGCCGACTGGCAGGAGCGGGAGACGTACGACATGTTCGGGGTCGTCTTCGACGGCCACCCGAACCTGACCCGGATCCTGATGCCCGACGACTGGGAGGGCTACCCGCAGCGCAAGGACTACCCGCTGGGTGGCGTACCGGTCGAGTACAAGGGCGCGGAGATTCCACCGCCGGACGAGCGGAGGGCATACAAGTGAGCGAGCGTAGCGAGCGAACCAGGCTAGGCCAGCACGCCTGTCACGCGTCCGCCGACCGAAGGGAGGCGGCAGCGTGACAACCGACGCTTACGCCGAACACCGGGAGACCACCGAGGGGCGGGTCTACAACGTCACGGGCGGCGACTGGGACACCGTGGTCGCCGGCATCGACCCGATCGCCGAAGAGCGGCTCGTGGTCAACATGGGCCCGCAGCACCCGTCGACGCACGGCGTACTGCGGCTGGTGTTGGAGATGGAGGGTGAGACGGTCGCCGAGACCCGCGCGGTGATCGGCTACCTGCACACCGGCATCGAGAAGAACACCGAGTACCGCAACTGGACCCAGGGCACCACGTTCGTCACCCGCGCCGACTACCTGGCGCCGATCTTCACGGAGACGGCTTACTGCCTGGCGGTGGAGAAGCTGCTGGGTGTGGAGGTGCCGGAGCGGGCGAACACCATCCGGGTGCTGATGATGGAGCTGAACCGGATCTCCTCGCACCTGGTGTGGCTGGCCACGACGGGCATGGAGCTCGGCGCCCTGTCGATGATGATCTACGGGTTCCGGGAGCGCGAGTACATCCTGGACATCTTCGAGCTGGCCTCCGGGCTGCGGATGAACATGGCGTACATCCGGCCGGGCGGGCTCGCCCAGGACCTGCCGGACGAGGCGGTCGCGAAGATCCGCGAGTTCCTGGAGTTCATGCCGAAGCGGATCGAGTCGTACGAGGGCCTGCTGTCCGGCAACCAGATCTGGCAGAAGCGTACGCAGGGCGTGGCGTACCTGGACGTCACCGGCTGCCTGTCGCTGGGCATCACCGGTCCGGTGTTGCGCGCGGCCGGGCTCGGCTGGGACCTGCGGAGGACGATGCCGTACTGCGGCTACGAGACGTACGACTTCGACGTGGTCACCGAGGCCGGCGCCGACGTGTGGGCGCGCTACCAGGTGCGGCTGAACGAGATGCGCGAATCGCTCAAGATCGTCGAGCAGGCGCTGGCCCGGCTGCGGCCCGGCCCGGTGATGGTCGACGACAAGAAGATCGCGTGGCCGGCGCAGCTGGCGGTCGGCACCGACGGCCTGGGCAACTCCCTGGAGCACGTCAAGAAGATCATGGGCCAGTCGATGGAGGCCCTGATCCACCACTTCAAGCTGGTCACCGAGGGCTTCCGGGTGCCGGCCGGCCAGGTGTACGTACCGGTCGAGGCCCCGCGGGGCGAGCTCGGGCTGCACGTGGTCTCCGACGGCGGTACCAGGCCGTACCGGGTGCACCTGAGGGAGCCCAGTTTCGTGAACCTGCAGGCGCTTCCCGCGCTGTCGGAGGGCGGCATGATCGCCGACGTGATCGCCGGCGGCGCTTCGTTGGACCCCGTGATGGGTGGGTGTGATCGATGACTGAAACTGTCACCGAGATCTTTACGGACCAGACCCGTGAGCAGGCGCGCGAGATCATCGCGCGCTACCCGCAGTCCCGCTCGGCGTTGCTGCCGATGCTGCACCTGGTGCAGTCCGTCGAGGGGTACGTCAGCCCCCGCGGCGTCGGGTTCTGCGCCGAGCTGCTGGGCCTCACCAAGGCCGAGGTCGGCGCGGTGGCGACCTTCTACACCATGTACAAGCGCCGCCCGGCCGGCGACTGGCTGGTCAGCGTCTGCACCAACACGATGTGCGGCGTACTGGGTGGCGACCGGGCGTACCAGGCGCTGCAGGAGTACCTCGGCGTCGGCCACGACCAGACCACCGAGGACGGCAGGATCACCCTGGAGCACGCCGAGTGCCTCGCCGCCTGTGACTACGCCCCGGTGATGACCGTCAACTACGAGTTCTTCGACAAGGTCGACGCGAGCAGCGCCCTCGAGCTGGTGCAGAAGCTGCAGAACGGCGAGCGTCCGACCCCGAGTCGCGGCGCCCGGCTGTGCACCCTCAAGGAGATGTCGCTGCAGCTCGCCGGCTGGGACGACGACCGCGACGGCGCCGTCGGCGAAGGCCCCGCGGGCGACGAGACCCTCGCCGGCAACCGCCTCGCCGCCGAGCACAACGTCTCGGTAGTCGGCTTCGACCCCAACACGCCCATCGGCCGCAAGCCCGCCCCAGCACCTGCCCCACCCGAAAAACCTTCCGGGGGTACGCAGCACGCCGCCGCCAGCGAGAAGCCGAGCGGTGAGTCGGAGGCGGCCGCGAAGGGCGTCACCGGGCGCGCGTCGAAGTCCACCGCGAAGCGCGCGGGCAAGTCTCCGAAGGAGGGCGAGAAGTGACGGCACCGTCGCGTGAGGCGCTCGCGAAGCTGACGCCGGTGCTGACCAAGCGCTGGCCGTCGCCCACCGCGTGGCGGATGGATACGTACCAGCAGCTGGACGGCTACACGGCGCTGTCCAAGGCGCTGGCGGCCCACCCCGACGACCTGATCCAGCTGATCAAGGACTCCGGGCTGCGCGGCCGCGGCGGCGCGGGCTTCCCGACCGGGATGAAGTGGGGCTTCATCCCGCAAGATCCAAGCGGAAAGCCGCCGGCAAGTCCCCATTATCTCGTGGTCAACGCCGACGAGGGCGAGCCGGGCACCTGCAAGGACCTGCCGCTGATGATGGCCGACCCGCACTCGCTGATCGAAGGCGTCGTCATCGCCTGCTACGCGATCCGCTCCAACCACGCCTTCATCTACGTACGCGGTGAGGCGGTGCACGCGGCGCGCCGGCTGCGCAACGCGGTCGCCGAGGCGTACGAAGCGGGCTTCCTCGGCAAGGACATCCTGGGGTCCGGGTTCGACCTCGAGGTGGTGGTCCACAGTGGCGCGGGGGCGTACATCTGTGGCGAGGAGACGGCGCTGCTGGACTCGCTGGAGGGCTACCGGGGGCAACCCCGGTTGCGGCCACCGTTCCCCGCCACGCACGGGCTGTACTCGTCGCCGACGGTGGTGAACAACGTCGAGACGATCGCGAGCGTGCCGTACATCGTGCTGGGCGGAGCCGACTGGTGGAAGTCCATGGGTACGGAGAAGTCCCCCGGCCCGAAGATCTACTCCATCTCCGGCCGGGTCAACAACCCGGGCCAGTACGAGTGCGCGCTCGGCATCACACTCCGGGAGCTGCTCGAGCTGGCCGGCGGGATGCAGGACGGCCACGAGTTGAAGTACTGGACGCCGGGCGGGTCGTCGACGCCGCTGCTCACGGCGGAGCACCTCGACGTACCGATGGATTTCGAGGGGATGCAGGGCGCGGGGACGATGCTCGGCACCACCGCCGTGATGGTGTTCTCCGACCAGGACTGCCCGGTGTACGCGGCGTACCGCTGGATCGAGTTCTACGCCCACGAGTCGTGCGGCAAGTGCACCCCGTGCCGCGAGGGCAACTACTGGATGGTGCAGGTGCTGCGCCGGATCCTGCAGGGCGAAGGCACCCACGAGGACCTCGACACGCTGCTGGACACCTGCGACAACCTGCTCGGCCGGTCGTTCTGCGCGCTGGGTGACGGCGCCGCGAGCCCGGTGATGTCCTCGATCAAGTTCTTCAAGCAGGACTACCTGGACTACATCGAGCGGCGCCGGCCGCCGTTGTTGAAGCCCGCATCCGAGCTGGCGGGAGCTCACTGATGACACAGGCGCCCGAGAAGGCCGTCGTGGAGACGGTCACGCTGACCATCGACGGAGTCGAGATCACGGTGCCGAAGGGCACGCTGCTGATCCGGGCCGCCGAGCGGCTGGGGATCGCGATTCCGCGGTTCTGCGACCACCCGCTGCTGGACCCGGCCGGGGCCTGCCGGCAGTGTCTGGTCGACGTGGAAGGCCAGCGCAAACCGGTCGCGTCGTGCACCATCCCGGTCGCCGACGGCATGGTGGTCAACACCCAGCTCACCTCTCCGGTCGCCAAGCAGGCGCAGGAGGGGATCATGGAGTTCCTCCTGATCAACCACCCGCTGGACTGCCCGATCTGCGACAAGGGCGGCGAGTGCCCGCTGCAGAACCAGGCGATGTCCGCGGGCCGGCCGGAATCCCGGTTCCACGACCACAAGCGGGAGTTCCCGAAGCCGATCGCGATCTCCTCGCAGATCCTGCTGGACCGGGAGCGCTGCGTGCTGTGCGCCCGCTGCACCCGGTTCTCCAAGCAGATCGCCGGCGACCCGTTCATCGAGCTGTTCGAGCGGTCCGCGTTGGAGCAGGTCGCGATCTACGAGGACGAGCCGTTCGAGTCGTACTTCTCCGGGAACACCGTGCAGATCTGCCCGGTGGGTGCGCTGACCAGCGCGGACTACCGGTTCCGGGCGCGGCCGTTCGACCTGGTGTCGACGCCGAGCGTGGCCGAGCACGACGCGGGCGGCGCGGCGATCCGGGTGGACCACCGGCGCGGCAAGGTGACGCGCCGGCTGTCCGGCGAGGACCCCGAGGTCAACGAGGAGTGGATCAGCGACAAGGACCGCTTCGCGTTCAAGTGGACCCAGGCCTTCGACCGGCTCACCGACCCGCTGGTACGCGACCCGGACACCGGCGAGCTGCGCAAGGCGAGCTGGACCGAAGCGTTCCGGGTAGCCGCCAACGGACTCCGCAGGGCCCGTGAGGCCCACGGCGTCGGGGTGCTCACGGGCGGCCGGTTGACCATCGAGGACGCGTACGCGTACGCGAAGTTCGCCCGGGTGGCGCTCGGCACGCACGACATCGACTTCCGCGCCCGCCCGCACAGCGACGAAGAGGCGCAGTACCTCGCCGCCCGGGTCGCCGGCCAGCACCCGCACACCGGCGCGGTGACGTACGCCGACGTCGAGGCCGCGCCCACGGTGCTGCTCGCCGGGCTGGAGCCCGAGGAGGAGTGCCCGACGCTGTTCCTGCGGCTGCGCAAGGCCGCCACCAAGAACTCCCTGACGGTGTACGCGGTCCAGCCGTACCTCACCTCGGGGTTGGCCAAGCTGAGCGCCGCGTTGGTGCCGGCGGCGCCGGGCACCGAGGCCGAGGTGCTGGACGCGATGGCCGCGCGGGCCGCCGACGCTCCGGAGGCGGTAGCTACCGCCGCGGCGGCGCTGCGCGAGTCCGGCGCGGTGATCCTGGTCGGTGAGCGACTGGCCACCGTGCCGGGGGCACTGTCCGCTGTGGACCGGCTCGCCCAGGCCTCCGGTGCACGGGTCGCCTGGGTGCCCCGGCGCGCCGGCGACCGGGGTGCGATCGAGGCCGGCTGCCTGCCGGGCCTGCTGCCGGGCGGCCGGCCGGTGGAGAGCGCCACGGGACGTACCGAGATCGAGGTGCAGTGGGGACTGGTGGGCGGTTCACTTCCCGCCGAACCCGGCCGCGACACTGCCGGGATGCTGGTCGCGGCCGCCGAAGGCCGGCTCTCCGGCCTGGTGGTGGCTGGGGTCGACCCGGCCGACCTGCCCGACCCGGAGGCCGCCGAGCGGGCGCTCGACGCGGTCGACTTCCTGGTCAGCATCGAGGTACGCGACAGCCCGGTGGCGCGCCGGGCCGACGTGGTGTTGCCGGTCGCGCCGCCGGTCGAGAAGGCCGGCGCGTTCCTCAACTGGGAGGGCCGGGTACGCGGCTTCGACACCGTCCTGGTCACCGGCGCGCTGTCCGACGCCCGGGTGCTCGACGAACTGGCCAGCGAAATGGACCCCGCGCTCGACGCTCCGCTCGGGGTTTCCGACCCGCGCCAGGTGCGACTGGAGTTCAACACGCTCGGCGTGACCGCCGCACCGCAGATCGAACCCCCCACGGCGTACGGTGTTCAGCCGGCGACGCCGGACGCCGGTCATGCCCTGCTGTCGACCTGGCACCACCTGCTCGACCTGGGCACCCTGCAGGACGGCGACAAGTACCTGGCGGGGACGGCCCGTACCGCTGTCGCCCGGCTCTCGGCGGCCACCGCGGACGAGATCGGCGCGAAGCACGGCGGCTGGGTGGCGGTGAGCACCGAGGCGGGCACGATCACACTGCCGCTGGTGGTCACCGAGATGCCCGACCGGGTGGTGTGGCTGCCCACCAACTCGCCCGACTCGACCGTACGGCGCACCCTGCGGGCCGAGTCCGGAGCGCTGGTCGACGTCGCGGTCGCCGAGGCGCCGCAGCAGCGACCGACGCCGGACTGGCCGACGGGCGTCAGCCCCAACGGTTCGGCGCCGCAGGAGGAGGAACGATGACGGCGTACGCCCAGCCGGGCTCGCTGGAGCACTTCGGCCACGACGTGTGGTGGCTGCTGTTGCTCAAGGTGGTCGGCATCTTCGCGTTCCTGGTGCTGATCACCCTGTTCACGATCTGGTTCGAGCGCCGCGTGGTGGGCCGGATGCAGCACCGCCCCGGCCCCAACCGGGTCGGCCCGTTCGGCCTGCTGCAGAGCCTGGCCGACGGCCTGAAGCTGGCCTTCAAGGAGGACATCGTCCCCAAGGGCGTCGACAAGTGGGTGTTCATCCTGGCGCCGGTGATCTCGACGACGGCCGCGTTCACCGGCTTCTCGGTGATCCCGTTCGGCCCCGAGGTCAGCATCTTCGGCCAGCAGACCCCGCTGCAGCTCGCCGACATCCCGGTCGCCGTGCTGGTGGTGCTCGCCGCCTCCGCGATGGGCGTGTACGGCGTGGTGCTGGCCGGTTGGTCCTCCGCGTCCACGTACCCGCTCTACGGTGGCCTGCGGTCAGCCGCCCAGATGGTCTCGTACGAGATCGGGATGGGGTTGTCGATCGTCGCGGTGTTCCTGACCGCGGGCACGCTGTCGACCAGCGAGATCGTCGACGCGCAGGCGCACGGCACCCCGTACACCCTCGGCGGGTTGGAGTTGACCCTGCCGAGCTGGTACGTGCTGCTGCTGTTCCCCAGCTTCCTGATCTTCTCGATTTCGATCGTCGGTGAGACCAACCGGGCGCCGTTCGACCTGCCCGAGGCCGAGTCCGAGCTGGTCGGCGGCTTCCACACCGAGTACTCGTCGCTGAAGTTCGCGCTGTTCTTCCTCGCCGAGTACGTCGCGATGGTGGTCATGTCCGGCCTCGCCGTCACCCTGTTCTTCGGCGGCTGGCACGCACCGTGGCCGATCTCGCTGTGGTCGGCCGCGAACACCGGCTGGTGGCCGTTCCTCTGGTTCACCGGCAAGGTGCTGGTCTTCCTGTTCGTCTACGTCTGGCTCCGCGGCACCCTGCCCCGGCTGCGGTACGACCAGTTCATGCACCTGGGTTGGAAGGTCCTCGTACCCGCGAACCTGGTCTGGATCATCGCGGTGGCCGGGATCCGGACCCTGGTGCCGAACGACGCCGACGAGCGGGCGCTGCTCACCGGTCTCGGCGTGGTCTTCATCGTCGCGCTGCTGGCGTACCTGTGGCCGAAGCGCCGGCCCGTGCCCGAGCCGGTGGACCCGGGGGCGGGCGGCTTCCCGCTGCCGCCGCTGGACCTGGTCGTACCGCCGAGTCCGCGGGTGATCCGGCTGGAGGCGAAGCGCGAGGCCGCGCCCGTGACCGCCGGCGCACCGGCCGCCGCCGACGATGCCGGCGACGCAGAGAAGGAGGTGTGAGGCGTGCTCGACGCTGTGAAGGGCTTCGGAGTCACCTTCTCCCACATGTTCAAGAAGGTGGTCACCGAGAAGTACCCCGAGGTACGCCGACCGCCCGCCCCGCGCTACCACGGCCGGCACATCCTCAACCGGCACCCGGACGGGCTGGAGAAGTGCGTCGGCTGCGAGCTGTGCGCCTGGGCCTGTCCGGCCGACGCGATCTACGTCGAAGGCGCGGACAACACCGACGAGAAGCGGTTCTCCCCCGGTGAGCGGTACGCCTCGACGTACCAGATCAACTACGCCCGGTGCATCTTCTGCGGCCTGTGCATCGAGGCCTGCCCGACCCGGTCGCTGACCATGAGCAACGAGTACGAGCTGGCCAGCGACTCCCGGCAGGACCTGATCTTCACCAAGGAGCAGTTGCTCGCCCCGCTGCTGGAGGGCATGGAGCAGCCGCCGCACCCGATGCGACTCGGCGAGTCCGAGAAGGACTACTACGTCGACGCGCTCGGCAACCCCGGCACCTCCGCCGGAGCCGAGCGGGCGCCGTACAGCAAGTCAGGCTCGGAGAAGGGCGGTGCGGTATGACCGCGGCACTGGCCTCGGGCGCGATGAGCACCGCCGAGCAGGTGGTGTTCTGGATTCTCGCGCCGATCTCGCTGGGCGGCGCGATCGCCACGGTCGCCGCGCGCAACGCGGTGCACTCGGCGTTGTTCCTGGTCACCACGATGTTCACGCTCGCGGTGTTCTACGTGCTGCAGGCCGGCCCGTTCATCGGCATGGTGCAGATCATCGTCTACACCGGCGCGATCATGATGTTGTTCCTGTTCGTACTGATGCTGGTCGGCCGGGACGCGTCCGATTCGCTGATCGAGACCCTGCGCGGCCAGCGGATGGCGGCGATCCTGCTGGGCGCGGGCTTCGCCGGGCTGGTCGCCTCGGCGCTGGCCCGCGGGCTGGGCCCCGTCGCGGCGAAGGGGTTGGACCAGGCGAGCTACGCCGGCAACGTCAAGGGCCTCGCCGCACTGCTGTTCACCCGGTACGTGTTCGCGTTCGAGGTGACCAGCGCGCTGCTGATCACCGCCGCGGTCGGCGCCATGGTGCTCGCCCACATCGAACGGCCGAAGGGCACGAAGGTGGGTCAGAAGGAACGGTCCCGGGCCCGGTTCGCCCCCGGCGTCTACCCCGGCATGAAGTCCGGTCCGGGCGTGTTCGCCCTCTCCGACTCGGTCGCCACCCCGGCCCTCCTCCCCGACGGTACGGAGTCCGAGCGCAGCATCTCGCACGTCGTACCGGCGCGGGAGCTGACCGCCGCGGAGATCGCCCCTAAGCACACGGAGAGGTAACGAGAGGTAGCACAGAGATGACTCCTACTTATTACCTGGTGCTCTCCGCCGCGCTGTTCACCATCGGCGCGGTCGGGGTGTTGATCCGCCGCAACGCGATCGTGGTGTTCATGTGCGTGGAGCTGATGCTCAACGCCGCCAACCTGAGCCTGGTCACGTTCAGCCGGATCAACGGCAACCTGGACGGCCAGATCATGGCGTTCTTCGTGATGGTGGTCGCCGCCGCCGAGGTGGTGGTCGGCCTCGCGATCATCATGGCGATCTTCCGTACCCGCCGGTCGGCCTCGGTCGACGACGCGAACCTGTTGAAGTACTGAGGGGCTGGTTGTGAACGTCGCACTCGAAGCCACGCCTGCCAGCGGGCTGCTGAGCAGCGTCTGGCTGCTCGTGGTGATTCCGCTGGTCAGCGCCGGGGTGCTGCTGTTGCTCGGCCGCCGCGCCGACCGCTGGGGTCACTGGCTCGGCGTCGCCTCCGTCGGTGTCGGATTCGTCCTTGGCCTGAGCTACTTCTTCACGCTGCGGGGGCTCGGCACCAAGGCCGTGGTGGTCAAGCTCTTCGGATTCCTCGCGGTCGGTCAGCTCAACGTCGACGTCTCCGTGCGGTACGACCCACTGGCCGCGTTGTTCGTCCTGCTGATCACCGGCGTCGGCTTCCTGATCCACCTGTACGCCGTCGGCTACATGGAGCACGACGAGGGCCGGCGCAGGTTCTTCGGCTACTTCAACTTCTTCGTCGCCGCGATGCTGCTGCTGGTGCTCGGCGGCAACTACCTGATGGCGTTCATCGGCTGGGAGGGCGTGGGTCTCGCCTCGTACCTGCTGATCGCGTTCTGGTACACGAAGCCGTCCGCGGCGACCGCCGGCAAGAAGGCGTTCATCATGAACCGGGTCGGCGACGCCGGCTTCGTGGTCGCGATGTTCCTCATGTTTGCGTACCTCGGAACGACGGACTTCGACACGGTGTTCGCCGGCGTCGACGCGTTGCCGGCCGGCGCCACGCTCGCGATCGCGCTCATGCTGCTGCTCGGGGCCTGCGGTAAGTCCGGTCAGTTCCCGCTGCAGGCGTGGTTGCCGGACGCGATGGAAGGCCCCACTCCGGTGTCCGCGCTGATCCACGCCGCGACGATGGTGACCGCCGGGGTCTACCTGATCGCCCGCTCGTCGCCGATCTTCGACGCAACCCCCACCGGCCAGACCATCGTGGTCGCGGTCGGCGCGGTCACGCTCACCATCGGCGCGGTCATCGGCTGCGCCAAGGACGACATCAAGCGGGTACTCGCCTGGTCCACGGTGAGCCAGATCGGCTACATGTTCCTCGCGGTCGGCCTCGGCGGTGGGGCGTACGCCCTCGGGCTGATCCACCTGCTGGCGCACGGCTTCTTCAAGGCGGGGCTGTTCCTCGGCGCCGGCTCGGTGATGCACGGCATGAACGACCAGGTGGACATCCGGCGGTTCGGCGGACTGTGGAGGTACATGAAGATCACCTGGGCCACGTTCGGGGTGGCCTGGCTGGCGATCATCGGGCTGCCGCCGCTGTCCGGCTTCTTCACCAAGGACCCGATCATCCACTCGGCGTTCAACCGGCCCGGCTGGACCGGCTGGCTGTTCGGCACCGCGGCGCTGCTGGCCGCCGGACTCACCGCGTTCTACATGACCCGGCTGTTCGTACTGACCTTCCACGGGCCGAAGCGGTGGACCGAGGACATCGACCATCCACACGAGTCGCCGCCGGTGATGACGATCCCGCTGATCCTGCTGGCGGTCGGCTCGGTCGCCTCCGGCTATCTGCTCGCCACCAGCGTTCCCGACTGGCTGACGCCGCTCTACGGAGAACACCACGAGGAGGTGGGCCGCCTCGGCGAAGGCATCGTCAGCGCGATGACGATCACCATCGTGGTGCTGGGCGCGGCGCTGGCGTACCTGCTGTTCCGGCGCGGCACGAATCCGCAGGAGCAGCCCGCCGGTCCGATGGTCACCGCCGCCCGGGCCAACCTGTACGGCGACGCGTTCAACGAGACGGTCTTCGAACTGCCCGGTCGCTACCTGACCCGGGCGCTGGTCTACCTCGACAACAGGGGGATCGACGGACTGGTCAACGGGCTGGCGGCCGGGGTCGGCGGCGGCTCCAGCCGACTGCGCCGGTTGCAGACCGGCTTCGTCCGGTCGTACGCCCTGACGATCCTGATGGGTGCGCTGGTCGTGGTGGCGGCGCTGATGGCGGTGAGGCTCGGATGACCTCCGGAATGCAAGGCTTCCCGTTTCTTTCGCTTCTGACTCTGCTGCCGCTGGTCGGCGCCGGGGTCGTCGCCGCGGTGCCGCGTACGAACCCGAGGTTGGCGAAGCTGACCGCGCTCGGGTTCTCGCTCGTCGTACTCGTGCTGACGGCGGCGATGTGGGCCGCGTTCAACATCACCGGCGACCGGTTCCAGTTCCGCGAGTCGTACCCCTGGATCCGGGCGTGGGGGGTGAGCTTCAGCCTCGCCGCGGACGGCATCGCGCTGACCATGCTGGCGCTGATCGCGCTGCTCACCCCGCTGGTGATCCTGGCCAGCTGGAACGACGCCGACGGCACCGGCGACGAGGCGGGCAGGCGCTCCGTGCCCGCCTTCTTCGCGCTGCTGCTGGCGCTCGAGTGCACCATGATCGGGGTCTTCGCCGCCTCCGACGTGTTCCTGTTCTTCGTCTTCTTCGAGGCGATGCTGGTGCCGATGTACTTCCTGATCGGCAGCTTCGGCGGCGCCCGCCGGCAGTACGCCGCGGTGAAGTTCTTCCTCTACTCGCTGGTCGGCAGCCTGCTGATGCTCGCAGCATTGATCGGCCTGTGGGTGATCTCCCGCGACCAGCTCGGCCACGGCACGTTCGACTGGGCGCAGCTGGCCAGCCTGGACATCGCCGAGGGCACGCAGCGCTGGCTGTTCCTCGGGTTCTTCATCGCGTTCGCGGTGAAGGCGCCGTTCTTCCCGTTCCACACCTGGCTGCCCGACGCCGGTGGCGCGGCGCCCGCTGGTGCGGCGGCGATCCTGGTCGGCGTACTGGACAAGGTGGGTACGTTCGGCATGCTGCGCTACTGCCTGCCGCTGTTCCCCGAGGCGTCGAAGACGTTCGCGCCCATGGTGCTCACCCTGGCCCTGATCGGAGTCCTGTACGCCGCCCTGCTCGCCGTCGGGCAGAACGACCTGAAGCGGCTGGTGTCGTACACCTCGATTTCGCACTTCGGTCTGATCGGGATCGGGATCTTCGCGTTCACCAGCCAGGCTGGCACCGGCGCGGTGCTCTACATGGTCAACCACGGGCTGGCCACCGGTCTGCTGTTCCTGGTGGTGGGGATGCTGGTGGCGCGGCGTGGCTCGGCGGCGATCAGCGACTTCGGCGGTGCCGGCAAGCTGGTGCCGGTGCTCTCGGGCGTCTTCTTCATCGCCGGCCTGGCGTCGCTGTCGCTGCCCGGCACCGCGCCGTTCGTCAGCGAGTTCCTGGTGCTGCTGGGCACGTTCAGCGTCAACAAGTCCGTGGCGGTGCTCGCCACACTCGGGATCATCCTCGCGGCGGCGTACATCCTGTGGATGTACCAGCGGTCGATGCAGGGCACGCTCAACCCGGCGCTGCCCGAGGTGGCCGGCATGAAGCGCGACCTGAACGGCCGCGAGGTGCTCGTGGTGGCGCCGCTGGTGGCGCTGATCCTGCTGCTCGGCATCTACCCGAAGCCGGTGCTCGACGTGATCAAGCCGGCGGTGCAGGCGACGATGCACGACATCGGTGCGCACGATCCCGCACCCAGCGCGAAAGGCGACAAGTGATGGGTACGCAGCTTCTCGCGGCACAGGGCATTGCCGTAGCGGCGCCGGCGCTCAAGCTGCCGTCGATCGACTACGCGGCGATCGCCCCGATGCTGTTGCTGTTCGGCGTGGCGTGCGTCGGCGTACTCGTGGAGGCGTTCGCGCCCCGCTCGCTGCGCTACAAGATCCAGGTGCCGTTGACCCTCGCCGGGCTGGTCGCAGGGCTCGTGGTGATCATCGCGGTGGCGGGCCGTCAGCTGACCACCGCGGGTGACGCGATCGCGGTCGACGGTCCGGCGCTGTTCCTGCAGGGGTCCGTGGTCGTACTGGGGATCGTGGCGGTGCTGCTGATCGCGGAGCGGTCGCTGGAGCGGGGCGGCGCGTTCGTCTCCCGCGCGTCGGTGACCGCCGGTACGCCCGCCGACCGGGAGCAGGCCGAGGAGCCGGGCGCCACCGAGGTCTACCCGCTGGTGCTGTTCGCGCTCGGCGGCATGATGCTGTTCGTCAGCGCCAACGACCTGTTGACCCTGTTCGTGGCGCTGGAGGTCTTCTCGCTGCCGCTGTACCTGCTGTGCGGTCTGGCCCGGCGGCGCCGGCTGCTGTCCCAGGAGGCGGCGGTCAAGTACTTCCTGCTGGGTGCCTTCTCCTCCGCCTTCTTCCTGTACGGCGTCGCCCTGCTGTACGGCTTCGCCGGCTCGGTGCAGCTGGCCAGGCTGCGGCAGGCCGTCGAGGCGGGCAGTTCTGATGGCACTGCCAACGCCACACTTCTTACTTTGGGGCTGGCGATGCTGGCGGTGGGGTTGCTGTTCAAGGCGGCGGCCGTACCGTTCCACGTCTGGACGCCGGACGTCTACCAGGGCGCGCCGACTCCGATCACCGCACTGATGGCGGCCTGCACCAAGGTGGCCGCGTTCGGCGCGCTGCTGCGGGTGTTCACGGTCGCCTTCCCGGTGGGGAACATCGACTGGCGCCCGGTGCTGATCGTGATCGCGATCGCCACGATGATCATCGGCGCGGTCCTGGCGGTCACCCAGACAGACATCAAGCGACTGCTGGCGTACTCGTCGATCGCGAACGCGGGGTATGTGCTGACCGGCGTACTGGCGTTGAGCCGGGACGGTGTGGCCGGGACGATGTTCTACCTGGTGGCGTACGGGTTCGCGGTGCTGGCCGCGTTCGGGATCATCACCCTGGTACGCGACGCCGACGGCGAAGCCACCCACCTCGCCCGGTGGGCCGGCCTGGGGCGCCGGTCTCCGCTGTTCGCCGCGCTGTTCACGTTCCTGATGCTGGCGTTCGCCGGGATCCCACTGACCAGCGGCTTCACCAGCAAGTTCGCCGTGTTCTCGGCGGCGCTGGGCGCCCACCAGTTGCTGCTGGTGCTGGTCGGTGTGCTGTCCAGCGCGATCATCGCCTTCCCGTACCTGCGGGTCGTGGTGTTGATGTACCTGTCGGAGCCGGCCGAGGACAGCCCGACGGTCTCCGTACCGGGGGCGCTGACCGCGGCGTCGCTGGCGATCGGCGTACTGGCGACGGCTCTGCTGGGTTTGCTGCCGTCGTCGGTGCTGGACCTGGCGATACGGGCAGCCGGGTTCGTGAGCTGACCACGGGGACTGCACGACCGCCGGTCCGGCGGTACGCCGCATCATCGGGGAGGCGGCAGACTGGGCACTCCGCTTCGGCGGTCGCGCCCAGAACATGCTGGTGTTGGGGGGTATGACAGGGTGGGGACCGTGAACGCTACGCAGGGGCCGTCATTCGCGCGGTCTTTCTCCTCGGTCGGGGTCGACCTGATCGATGCGGAGTTGGACAGCTCGATCCAGGCCGGCCTGGCCGCCGTCGAGCAGCGGATGCACGACGCCGTGGCCAGCGACGACACGTTCGTCGCCGACGCCGCCACCCACCTGGTGGACGCCGGCGGCAAGCGGTTCCGCCCGCTGCTGGTGGCGCTCGCCGCCCAGTTCGGCGACCAACCGACCGCCCCCGAGGTGTACGACGCCGCCGTCGTCGTCGAGCTCACCCACCTGGCCACGCTCTACCACGACGACGTGATGGACGAAGCGCCCGTCCGCCGGGGCGCCCCCAGCGCGAACACCCGCTGGACCAACACCGTCGCCATCCTGACCGGCGACTACCTGTTCGCCCGCGCCTCCGACGTCGTCGCCGGCCTCGGCCCCGAGGCGGTACGGATCCAGGCCCGTACGTTCTCCCGGCTGGTGCAGGGGCAGATCCGGGAGACCGCGGGCCCCGGTCCGGGCGACGACCCGATCGAGCACTACCGGTACGTGGTCGCCGAGAAGACCGGCTCGCTGATCGCCACCTCCGCCCGGTTCGGCGGCATGTTCTCCGGCGCCGACGCCGCGACCGTGGAAGCCCTGGCCGAGTACGGCGAGATCATCGGCATCGCGTTCCAGCTCTCCGACGACATCCTCGACATCGCCTCGGAGTCCGCCGAGTCCGGCAAGACCCCCGGTACCGACCTGCGGGAAGGCATCTCCACCCTCCCGGTGCTGTACGCGCTGGCCGGCGACGACCCGACCGGACGCCGGCTCCGCGAGATCATCGACGGCCCGGTCACCGACGACGCCCTGGTCGCCGAAGCCCTGGAACTGCTCCGTACCTCCGCCGGCATGAAGCAGGCCCGACAAACCCTCCAGGGGTACGCCGACGCCGCCCGTACGCTCGTCGCGCAGCTGCCGGACCGGTCCGCCCGGCGGGCACTGGACGGCCTGTGCACCTTCGTCGTCGAGCGCACCGGCTAGCCGGGCAGCAGATCTGACCAGGCTCCGGACGCGGGGCCTACAGTGGGCGGCGTGGACTTCGACCGGTCGGAGCCGTCCGATCTGATCCGCAGCGTGTCCCGCGCGCTGCGGGTGTTGGAGACGGTCGGCGCCAGCCCGGACGGCCTGCTCGTCAAACAGGTCTCCCACGCCTGCGGCCTGTCGCTGGCCACCACGTACCACCTGGTACGCACCCTCGAGTACGAGGGCTACCTGATCCGACTCGACTCCGGCCGGTACGTCGTCGGCCTGGCGATATCGGACCGGTTCCGCGACCTGGCGGCGGCGTTCCGGGCTCCTGACACGGTGGAGGAGTGTCTGCGCCGGCTCGCCGACGACACCGGCCACAGCTACTTCCTGGCGCGGTTCGTACAGGGGCGGGTGGCGGTGACGGCCGTGATGGAGGGCCGGCGCTCGCCGCATCTGGAGGAGCTGATCGTCGGGTTCGACGACGCCGCGCACGCGACCGCGCTGGGCAAGACCCTGCTCGCGACGCTCACCCCGCAGCAGCGCGGCGGCTACCTGAAGGCGCTCGGCATGCGCCGGTACACCAGGGAGACCATCACCGAGCCGGCGGACCTAGAGGTCGACCTCGCCCGGTACGCCCGCCACGGCGTGTTCTTCGAGGTCGGCCAGTACCGGGACGGCCTGGCGTGCGCCGGCATTCTGGTCAACGCGGACCCGGATCCGGCGCGCCGGGTGGCGGTCGCCTGTGCGCTGCCGCTCGCGGATGCCCGGCAGGCGGGCGTACCGGCGCTACGGGGGCGGCTGCGTCAGGCGGCGGCCGGTCTCGCCGACGCCCTGCACCGCGGCTACGGTCCCGGCCCCGTCCAGCTCTGACGGCTCGATCACGGGCTGCCCGGCGGGGCGCTCTGGCGCCGTCACCGTACGCCGCCGGCGGTAGTGGCGCAGCGCGTCCCAGGTGAACACCGCGAGGGCCGTCCACACCAGCAGGAACCCGGCCTGCCGGGCCGGCGGCATCGGCTCGTGGAAGATCAGTACGCCGATCGCGAACTGCAGCGTCGGCGCCAGATACTGCATCATCCCGAGCGCGGAGAGCGGCACCCGGTTGGCGGCCCCGGCGAAACACATCAGCGGTACGGCGGTGATCGCGCCGGCGCCGACCAGCAGCAGGGTGTGGCCGGTCGAGACCGTACCGAACGTGTTCGCGCCGGAGTGGGACAGCCAGGCCAGATACCCCAGGGCGGGCAGCGTCAGCGCGGCGGTCTCCACGAACAGGCCCTCCGCGGCGGGCAGCCCGAGCCGCTTCTTCACCAGGCCGTACGTACCGAACGAGAAGGCCAGGGTGAGCGCGATCCAGGGCAGCCGGCCGTAGTCGACGGTGAGCACGGCGACCGCCGCCGCTCCGACTCCGATGGCTGCCCACTGCGCTGCCCGCAACCGCTCATGCAGCAGCAGTACGCCGAGCAGCACCGACACCAGCGGGTTGATGTAGTAGCCCAGCGACGTCTCGACGATCCGGTCCGTGGTGACCCCGTAGATGTACGTCACCCAGTTCGCCGTGATCGTCGCCGCCGCCCCCAGTACGGCGAGCAGCCGCCACGGCTGGCGGGCCAGTCGACCCAGCCAGGACCAGCGGTTGCGTACCAGCAGGAGGGCCACGACGATCAGCAGCGACCAGACGATCCGGTGGGCCAGGATCTCCACCGGGCGGGACGGCGCCAGGAGCTTGAAGTAGATCGGGAACACGCCCCACATGCCGAAGGCGGCGATGCCCAGCAGGTACCCCCGGCGTTCGTCCATGGCAACCACTGTAAGGGCCGTACCAGCGCACGGTCCTTGCGTTTGTTGCCAGGGTCACGCCCCGGTGCGGTTCACTCGTCGTCGTCCTTGCCGTCCGGCACGACGAGGTTGAGTACGAAGCTCACGATGCCGACGACCAGCGCTCCGAGCACCGCCGCCGGCCAGAAGTTCGCCACCTCGAACGACAGCTTGAACTGCTCGGCGATCCAGCCGGCCAGCAGGAACAGCAGCCCGTTCACCACGAGGGCGATCAGCCCGAGCGTGAGGATGTAGAACGCGCAGCCGACCGTCTTGATGATCGGCTTGAGTACGGCGTTGACCAGACCGAAGATCACCGCGACGAGAACCAGCGTGACGATCTTGGTGAGGGTGGAGCCGCCGCCGAGCTCGATCCCGGGAACGATCAGGGTGGCGATCCACAGCGCGACGGCCGTGACTGCGACTTTGATGAGTATGCCCACGGCGACCGATGCTCTCACGAAACCTCACCCGCCGAGGTCCCGCCCCGCCGTGTACGCCGGGCCTAACAGCCGATCGCGGGTCAGCCGGTCGGATGAAGTTCCGCCCGGATCTCATCCGGCGCCGGTCGCCGGGGTTACGGTCCGGGCGACTCCACGTGGGCGAGCGCGGGTAACCGGGGGCGATCCCTCCGCCAGCCTCACGTCCACCGTGGTCGAGGGGGACACCGCTCGACCCTGCGCACTGGAGGTGGCGCAGTGAAGGGGAGGGGCAAGCTCGCAACAGTCGCGGCGTTCTCGATGAGCCTGATGTGGGCCTCGGGCGCCGCGGCCAATCCGATCGACGGGGATGACCAGCACGGCTCGCCGGGCGGGCACCTGCCCGCGTCCAGCAGCAACGTGGAGCTGGTCGGTAAACTCCGCGTCCACGATGCCGCACCGGGCATCATCAGCGACGTCGGCGAGTTCCGCGGCTACGCGTATCTCGGGCAGTACTTCCCGGGTTGTGAGGCCGACAACGCCGGCGGTGTCTACGTGGTGAACCTCGCCGATCCGGCGCACCCGACCGAGGCGGGCTTCATCCCGTCGAACCCCGGGTCGTACGTGAGTGAGGGCGTACACGTCATCCACATGGACACGGCGTACTTCACCGGCGACGTGCTCGCGCATAACAACGAGATCTGCAGCGACGGCGGCCTCGGCGGCGTCTCGCTGTGGGATGTCACAGATCCGGCGCATCCGCAGGCTCTCGCCGAGAACTTCGGCGACGCCACGGACACCGCCGGTAACCCGCGGCCGGTCGTGCAGTACCACAGCGTCTTCGCGTGGCAGCAGGGCGGCCGGGCGTTCGTCGTCGCCTCGGACGACGAGGAGTCGCCGTTCTCCGACATCGACATCATCGAGATCACCGATCCGCGGAATCCGGTGGTGCTGTCCGAGACCGGCCTGCTCAAGGACCTCGACCCGGTCGCGATCGGGCCGTACGCCAACGGCACGGTCAACTTCAACCACGACATGACGGTACGCAAGATCGGCAGCACCTGGACGCTGGTCTCGTCGTACTGGGACGCGGGTTACCTGACGTTCAACGTCAACAACCCGGCGACCCCGAAGCTGCTCAGGGACTTCGACTTCCGCGATCCCGACCCGGAGTTCCCGGAGTTCAGCCCGGCGGAGGGCAACGCGCACTATGCGGAGTTCGACCGCACCGGCCGGTTCATCATCGGCACGGACGAGGACTTCTCGCCGTACCGGACGAAGTTCGAGGTGTTGTCGGGGCCGGCGGCCGGTCAGTACCAGGCGGGTGAGTTCGGCTTCACGGTGCCGATCGCCACGCTGGCCGACCAGAAGCTGAACGGCCCGACCGTGTACGGCGGGTACGGCTGCAACGACGACGTGGCCAGCATCCCGCCACCGTCCGTACTCGGGACGCTGGCGCCGGGCGAAGAGTCGATCGTGGTGTTCTCCCGGGGCCCGGTCGCGGACCCGAACCACGCGCACGCGGCCTGCCGCTTCGACGAGAAGATCCAGAACGCGGCGAACGCCGGGTACGACGCGGCCATCATCGCCAACCACCACAACGGTGCGGGCGGCGGAGCCTTCCCGGACGCCTTCCTCTGCGGCAGCGGCAACCCGCGGACGATCATGGCGATCTGCATCGGCCACCGGTCGCTGCACCTGATGTTCAACCGCACGCCGGACTACACGACGCCGTACCCGTTGGGGGACCCGGGTGACGTGGAGCCGAACCCCGGCGATCTCGGTCCGCGGATCTCGGCCGAGACCAGGTTCGACGGCTGGGGCTACATCCACCTCATCGACCGGGCGACGCTGCGGGACCTCGACACGTACGCGATCCCCGAGGCGAAGGACCCGGCGTTCGCGAGCGGGTTCGGGGCGCTCAGCGTCCACGAGGTGACGTTCGACCCGGTCCTCGACCTGGCGTACCTGTCCTGGTACGCGGGCGGCTTCCGTGTCGTGACGTACGCCTCCGGGCAGATCAAGGAGGTGGGCCACTTCATCGACGTCGGCGGTAACGACTTCTGGGGTGTCCAGATGCACAAGACCGCCGACGGGGAGCGGCTGATCCTGGCCAGTGACCGGGACAGCGGACTCTACATCCTCCGCTACACCGGCCCCCGGCCGTAGCACAGATGTTGGCGCTCGCCCGGTGCGCCGGGCGGGCGCCGATCCGCGGCGATCACAGACCGGCATCTGCGGACCGTCGAGGGATTCCTCTCGGCGGTGCGGAGTTGTAGCGTGATCGCGATTGGGGGGCCGCCGCTCGGGCGCGGCCACTACCTCGACGAGGAGGCGACCCATGCGTCGACGCTGGAACCTTCCGATCCTGTTCGCAGCGGTCCTCACGGCCACCACACTGGGCGCCGCACCGGCTGGAGCCGCCACCACCCCCACCGCGGTGGGCACCGGCGGCGCGGCGGCGACCGTGGACGTACGCGCCACGGACGCGGCGATCGCGACGCTGAAGCAGGGCGGCAACGCGGTCGACGCGGCGGTGGCCGCGGCCGCGGTGCTCGGGGTGACCGAGCCGTTCTCGTGTGGCATCGGCGGCGGCGGTTTCATGGTGATCTACCAGGCGAAGACCGGGAAGGTGACCACCATCGACCACCGGGAGCTGGCCCCGGCGGGGATGACCCCGACGTCGTTCTGGGCCAACGGTGCGCCGTTGCCGTTCAACGACGCCCGGTACAGCGGCATGTCGGCCGGCGTACCCGGGACGGTGCGCGGCTGGAACACCGCCCTTTCCCGGTACGGCACCATGTCGCTCGGCCGGGTGCTGCGCCCCGCGATCGGCGTCGCCCGGGACGGGTTCCCGATCGACCAGACGTTCTTCGGCCAGACCCAGGGCAACGTCGACTACTTCGACGACGCCCCGTCCAGTGCCGCGCTCTACCTCGATCCGGACGGCACCCCGAAGGACGTCGGCACCACGTTCCGCAACCCGGACCTCGCCGCCACGTACGGTCGCATCGCCGCCCTGGGTGAGAAGGGCTTCTACCGGGGCGCGGTGGCCGACGCGATGGTCGACACGGTGCAGCACCCGCCGGTCGCGCCCGACGCCAACCACAGCTGGCTGCCCGGCGTGATGACCAGCCGGGACGTACGGGGTTACACCGCGGTCGAGCGGGACCCGACCCACATCGGCTACCGCGGGCTGGACATCTACGGCATGGGCCCGCCGTCGAGCGGCGGTTCCACCGTGGGCGAGGCGCTGAACATCCTGGAGGGGTACGACCTGTCCAGCATGGACCGCGCCACGGCGCTGCACTACTTCCTGGAGAGCTCGCGGTACTCGTTCGCGGACCGCAACGCCTACCTCGCCGACCCGAGCTTCTTCGACGTACCGCTGCAGGGGTTGCTCTCGGACGGCTTCGCCTCCGACCGGCGGGCTCTGATCAAGGACACCGCGGCGACCAGCCCGGTGCCGCCTGGTGACCCGTACCCGTACAACGGTGGCGGGAGCGGTGGGCAGGCCGCCAAGACCGAGACGATGCCGGGGACCACCACGCACCTCACGGTCACCGACGCCGAGGGCAACGTGGTGTCGTACACGTACACGATCGAGTCCACGGGCGGCAATGGCATCGTCGTACCCGGGTACGGCTTCCTGCTGAACAACGAGCTGACCGACTTCAACTACGACTCGACCACCCACCCGAACCGGGTCGAGGGGGGGAAACGGCCACGCAGCTCGATGAGCCCGACGATCGTGCTGCGGGACGGCAAGCCTTACCTGGCGGTCGGCTCGCCCGGTGGCTCGACGATCATCACCACGGTGCTGCAGATCCTGCTGGACCGGCTGGACCTGGGCAGCTCGCTGCCGGACGCGATCGCCGCACCCCGGCTGACCCAGCGCAACACGGCGTCCACCCTGGTCGAGGCCGCCTTCCTGAACAGCCCGGAGGCGGACGCGTTGCGGGCCCGGGGCCACGTGCTCGCGCTCTCACCGGAGATCGGCGCCGCCACCGGCATCGAGTTCCTCGGCGACGGCCGCCTGCTCGCCGCCGCCGAACCCGTACGCCGAGGCGGCGGCTCCGCCATGGTCGTCGCCCCTGAGTAGCACCGCAGTGCTGCACCGCAGTGCTGCACCACAGTGCGGCATAGTGCGGTACAGTCGCCGTATGACCCGAATTTCCGTATCTCTCGACGACCCGCTCGCCGAGGCGGTGAAGTACGCCGCCGGTGGCGACGGCAGGGTCAGCAAGTGGGTAGCGAACCTGATTCGGGAGCGACTGCTGAATGACGCAGCCGCGGCGGCCGCAGCGTACGACCGGAAGGACGACGAGGTCTGGGAGGCCGAGCGACTGGCGGACAGGGCGTGAGCGACCTCCCCCCTGTGCGCGGCGGGATCTACACGTACTCCGGTATCCGCCGCAGCGAATTCGTGGTGATCTCCCTGGACGCCCTCAACCGTGCCGGCACCGTGATCGTCTGCGAGGTGTCCGACGAGGCGCCGGCCGACGTGCGTGGCCTGCTTGCCGTACAGCTCGCCGACGGCGACCCACTGTCAGGCCAATGGGTGCTGTGCTGGCGGGTCAATTACGCCGCGGCCTCCCGCTTCGAGGCACCCGGCCACGGCGCCGTCTCGGACGAGACGCTGCGCAAGATCGTGGCCGGCGTACGCTCAGCGATCGATCCTCTCTAGAGGTCGCCTGCGGTACCGGATTGCATCGGGGTTCTAGCATCGGTCCGGTCGACGGCGGGAGGCCGATGGAACGCGCACTGCGGGTGACGGACACCTCCGGAATGCTGGCGGTGCTCGACCCGGACGGGTACCAGTCATACATGGGCTGGAACGGCGACCTGGACCAGATTGGCGGTCATTTCGTCGCCGAGATGGCACGGCATGCACCGTTGATCTGGCCCACGACTGGCTGCGAGGATTACTGGACCGTCGAGGTGGCCGACTCTCCCCGTGCGTTCGACCCGGCCGACATCGGGCCGCAGGACACAGGACTCATAAGGTGCACCAACGGACGCCTGCTGGTGACCAACAACGAGTCGCTGACGATGGCGGGGATGTACCAGGCCGTGACCCTACCCCAGCCACACGAGAAGGACCATATCCTCGAGATCCCGTCGGGTCTGTACACCTGCCAGGCCACGCAGGTCGGGCGCGGCTACCGCGCCGACGACGTGGAATACCGGTACGTGGTGACCTTGACTCCGGGCGGCGACCTACCGCCGTGGCGGCAGGCGCCGTGGGCACGGGACGACTTCCAGAACGCCTAGAGGATGGTCCATGTGTCGCCGCCCTGCAGCAGCTTGGACAGCTCCTGCTCGGGCTCGGCGGCCGCGGCCTTGGCGGCGGTGATCTGGTCCCGGACGATGTCGTCGTAGTTCGGCCGGATCACCGACCGCAGTACGCCGATCGGCGTGTTCGTCAGGTCGTCGTTCGGCAGCCGGGACAGCGAGAACGCGTACGAGGGCCGGGCGACCGTCTCGTCGTGCACGATGATCTCGCTCGGGTCGACATCGGCCGTGCGTGTCACCTGCAACCCGAAGCCGCGCGGCTCCTTCACGACGCACTTCTCGCCGTCCTTGCCGAACACGATCGGCTGGCCGTGCTCCAAGCGGATCAGCGCCTCGTCCCGCGACGACGGGTCCTTCAGGATCTCGAACGCGCCGTCGTTGAAGATGTTGCAGTTCTGGTAGATCTCGACGAACGCGCTGCCCGGGTGGTGCGCCGCCTCGCGCAGCACCGAGGTCAGGTGCTTGCGGTCGGAGTCGATCGTCCTCGCGACGAAGGAAGCCTCCGCGCCGAGCGCCAGCGAGATCGGGTTGAACGGCCAGTCCGCCGAGCCGATCGGAGTCGACTTGGTGATCTTCCCGAGCTCCGAGGTGGGCGAGTACTGGCCCTTGGTCAGGCCGTAGATCCGGTTGTTGAACAGCAGGATCTTGATGTTGACGTTGCGGCGCAGCGCGTGGATCAGGTGGTTGCCGCCGATCGACAGCGCGTCGCCGTCGCCGGTCACCACCCACACCGACAGGTCGGGGCGGGACACCGCGAGCCCGGTCGCGATCGCCGGCGCCCGGCCGTGGATCGAGTGCATCCCGTACGTGTCCAGGTAGTACGGGAACCGCGACGAGCAGCCGATACCGGAGACGAAGCAGATGTTCTCGCGGCGTAGCCCCAGTTCGGGGAGGAAGGACTGCATGGCCGCGAGGATCGCGTAGTCACCGCAACCGGGGCACCAGCGAACTTCCTGGTCGCTCTTGAACTCCTTCATGGTCTGCTTCTCGTCGGTCTTGGGCACCAGCGAGAGCGCCGACCGGCCGTTGGAGCCACCGTTCGGGCTAGACATTCTTGACGACCTCCTCGAGCACGGTCTCCAGCTCGGCGGCGGTGAACGGCAGGCCGCGGACCTTGTTGTAGCCGATCGCGTCGACCAGGAACCGGCCGCGGATCAGCTGCGAGAGCTGGCCGAGGTTCATCTCCGGGATCACGACCTTGTCGTACGAGCGGAGGACCTCTTCGGTGTTGGCCGGAAGCGGCGCGAGGTGCCGCAGGTGCGCCTGCCCGATCTTCACGCCACGCTGCCGCAACTGCCGGCAGGCCGCCCCGATCGGGCCATAGGTCGAGCCCCAACCCAAAACCAGAACACGTGCGCCAGTGCCCGATTCGCTGTCGGGATCGTCCACCTCCAGCGGCGGTACGTCGATCGCCTCGATCCGGGCCGCCCGGATCCGCACCATCGCGTCGTGGTTCGCCGGGTCGTACGAGATGTCGCCGGTGCCGTCGGCCTTCTCCAGGCCGCCGATCCGGTGCTCCAACCCGGGCGTCCCGGGGACCGCCCACGGCCGTGCCAACGTCTGCGGATCCCGGAGGTACGGCAGGAACTCACCGTTCTCACCGTTGGGCCCGCTCGCGTACTCGGTCGTCAGGTCGGGCAGCTCGGACACCTCGGGCAGCAGCCACGGCTCGGAGCCGTTGGCGAGGTACCCGTCGGAGAGCACCATCACCGGGGTCCGGTACGTCACCGCGATCCGGCACGCCTCCAACGCCGCGTCGAAGCAGTCCGACGGCGACCGCGGCGCGATGATCGCGACCGGGGCTTCGCCGTGCCTGCCGTACAGGGCCATGGCCAGGTCGGCCTGCTCGGTCTTGGTGGGCATGCCGGTGGACGGGCCGGCGCGCTGGATGTCGCAGATCACCAGCGGCAGCTCCAGCGCCACAGCCAGGCTGATCGTCTCGGACTTGAGCGCCACACCCGGGCCGCTGGACGTGGTGACACCGATCGCGCCACCGTACGACGCGCCCAGTGCGGCGCCGGCCGCGGCGATCTCGTCCTCGGCCTGGAACGTGGTCACGCCGAACCGCTTGTGCTTCGACAGCTCGTGCAGGATGTCGCTGGCCGGGGTGATCGGGTACGCCCCGAGGAACACCGGCAGCCCACTGCGTACCCCCGCGGCCACCAGCCCGTACGCGAGGGCCACGTTGCCGGTGATGTTGCGGTACGTACCGGCGGGGAGTTTGGCGGGCTTGACCTCGTACTGGAAGGCGAAGTCCTCGGTGGTCTCGCCGTAGTTCCAGCCGGCCTTGAGGGCGGCCACGTTGGCGTCGGCCAGCTCCGGCCGGGCGGCGAACTTGCGCTGCAGGAAGTTGACGGTGCCCTCGATCGGGCGGTGGTACATCCAGGAGACCAGCCCGAGCGCGAACATGTTCTTCGCCCGCTGGGCCTCCTTCTTCGACAGCCCGAAGCCGTCCAGGGCACCGACGGTCAGGGAGGTCAGGGGGACTTCGCGTACCTGGTAGCTGGTGAGGGCGCCGTTGTCCAGCGGACTGCCCTGGTAGCCGACCTTGGTCAGGGCGCGGGGGGTGAACTCGTCGGTGTTCACGATGATCTCGGCGCCGCGCGGCAGGTCGGACAGGTTCGCCTTCAGCGCTGCGGGGTTCATCGCGACGAGTACGTCGGGCGCGTCGCCCGGCGTCAGGATGTCGGTGTCCGCGAAATGCACCTGGAAGCTGGACACCCCGGGGAGGGTGCCGGCGGGGGCGCGGATTTCGGCGGGGAAGTTCGGCAGGGTCGACAGGTCATTGCCCAGTTGGGCGGTCTCAGACGTGAACCGATCGCCAGTGAGCTGCATACCGTCGCCGGAGTCGCCGGCGAAGCGAATGACCACTCGATCCAACTGCCGGATCTGTTTGGTCACTTACCAGGACCTCCTCTGTGGGAGCGGTGACCTCGACGGGGGTGGGTGGCCGGGGCCCGACCGCTCCTCTATCTAACCGATGCTACGTCTAGTCGGGTAACCGGCCCGGTAGCGCGTCCGGTGGGTGACACCACAAGGTTGCTCCGGACCTCGGCACAGCGTGTCGTGGGTAGGGCACCGGGTCACCCCTTCGGGGTCGGCTGGCCGGCCGGAATGTCCCGTCTGCCAGGTCGAATCCGGTCAGAACGGCAGCGCGGTCAGCCCGGTTACCCACCGTCGGAGGGCGTCGGGGACGGCGAGTCGGAGCCGGAGGGGTCCGGGTCGGGAAACCCGGTCGGCCCTCCGACCTGCGTAAACGCCTCCGCGGAGGCCGCCCACCGGTACGTACGCCGCTGCTCGTCGCCGGACGACGGATCGGCGATGCCGACGGTGATCGTGCCGTCCGTGGACACCGCGAGCCAGGTGATGGTCTCGTCCTGGGCGGGTACGACGACGTACCCCATGGCTTTGAGTTCGGAGACCTTCGCGCCCCGGATCGCGACCACGGCGGATTGGCCGCAGGCCGTGACCCTGGTGATCGACTCGACGCCGGCGGTGCCGTCGAGGTTCTTGTGCATCACGTCGGCGGACAGCCGCCAGACGAATCCGCCCTCGTCGGTCGCCACCCCGTCGGTGAAGTGCAGTACGCCACCCGGGCAGCCGCCCAGCTCGGGCATCGCGATCGTCGCGTCGAGTACGTCCACCGCGCCGGAGCCTGCCGTCGGTTTCCCGGTGTTGCCGCCGTGGTTGCCGCCGGTCGGCGGCTCCGGGCTGAGGCTCGCCGGGGGCGAGGGGTCAGGGGTGGTCGACGCGGACTCGCCGAGGCCGGCCGACGGGCGCGGCTGGTCGCTGCCCACCAGGGTGAACAGCGCTCCGGTGCCCAGCACCAGCACGAGTGCCGCCGCCGCGGCGATCCCGGTGCGGTAGCGGCGCGCGCGCTGGTGTCGCGTGGCGGCGGCGTACACCTGGTCGACGGGCGGGGGGTGGAAGCTGCCGAGCCGCTCGGCGCGGAAGGCGGCGAACGCGGCGATCACGAGCTGTTCGTCACGGTCGGCACCCGGGGCCGCCGGGCCGTTGCCGGCGGGTGCGGGGCTGTTGCCGGTGGCGGGGCTGTTGCCGGTGGCGCCGAGGCCGGCGGGTTCTTGGCCGGTGGGGTCGGTCATCGCGCCTCACCCCCTTCAGTACGTCGCCCGGCGGACTCGGCGGCCTCCGAGAGGTGCTTCGCCAGCTCGGCACGGCCACGGTGCAGCCACGACTTCACGGTGCCTTCCGCGACGCCGACCTCCTGGGCGATGTCGGCCACCGAGATGTCGGCGAGGTAGTGCATCACCATGGCGCGGCGCTGCTGTTCCGGGATCAGTCGCAGCGCGGCGATCAGCGCCACCCGGTCGGGGGTGGTCGCCGGATGAGGCTCGGGTGGTCCGGAGCGGGAGACGAAGCGGCGTACCACGGCGAGGCGGCGGTGCCGGCTGGTCGCCAGGTTCCACGCGACGCGGCGTACCCAGGCGACGGGGTCGTCGTACTCGCTGATCTTCGGCCAGCGCTGCCAGGCGCGTACGAACGCCTCCTGGACCACGTCCTGGGCCTCGGTCGAATCGCCGAGGTACGCGTACAGCTGGGCGGAAAGGTCCGAGAATCGCGCCTGGTACAAGGCGGCGAAGTCGGCCTCCGACGGCATCGGCACCCCTCCGACCTGCACGACACGAGCCCGTTCCCGCGTCCCGACGCCGAACATCATGGCAGGAGCCGCGACAGCCTGTGACATGCGCGTACCCCCTCCGAGATGTTTGGTAGCAATCGGTTACAGTTTCGCCGCTTCTTTCAAGACACGATTTGGTACGCCGACCAGGTTGCAGCCATGCCTCAGGTCTCACCCCCCACAAGGTCAGTACGCTGCACATATGCGCGGATACCTCGGCAGTTACCTCACGCTCGGGCTGCTGCTCGTCGTCGCCGGGGGATTCTTCACGGTGGCGTTCACCGCCAACCGGCTGTTACGTCCGCACCGGCCGACGGCGGACAAGCTGACCACGTACGAGTGCGGGTTGGACCCGGTCGGCCGGGACTGGGCGCAGAGCCAGATCCGCTACTACGTGTACGCGTACCTCTATGTGCTGTTCGCCGTGGAGAGCGTGTTCCTGTTCCCATGGGCAGTGGTCTTCGACCGCCCCGGCTTCGGCATGACCACCCTGATCGAAATGGCCATCTTCATCGGCGTCCTGGCCCTGGGCCTGCTGTACGCCTGGCGCAAACGCGTCCTCTCCTGGACCTGACGCCCGGCTCCTCCGCACCTCATTTCTCGCGCGTCTGCCAGAGAGCCAGGGCCAGGTAGGCGAGGCCGGCGCCCACCAGAATTCCGTGGGCGATGCGTACGGCCGGCGGGGTGTAGAACTGCGGGATGAACAGCGCGAAACCGAGCGCGAACGGGATGCCGCTGTAGCGCGGCAGCACTCCTGAACGCCAGATCGCGATACCGCCGAGCACCGCCCCGATCCCCAGCAACGCCAGGCCGAGGCCGAACGTGGTCGCGGCGACCGGGCTGAACCGCACGGTCTCCGCGAGGTCGAGCAGGTCGCCCGGGCTGGCCTTGCGGGCGATCGCATTCAGGCCGAAGTCCTCGGCGCCGTAGTACGGCAGCGTCAGGCCGGCGCCGATCCAGCTGGTCACGGCGGCGGTCAGCGCGAGCCGCTCCGCCCGGGTGTGGCTGACCGCGTTGCGCACCGCCAGCAGGCCGAGCGGCACCAGGATGAAGCCGATCATCGCGAACAGGTGCGAGGCGACCCATGCGCCGGAGCTCATCGACGCGGTCGCGCCGGCGACGGTGGTCTCGTCGTGCCAGGGCCGTACGGCCGGGTAGAGCACGAACAGCACCCCGGCGGTGACCAGCGCGAACGCGCCGAGCCGGGTACGGGTGAGGGTTGTCGACATCGGGTTCTCCTGTGGGGTGTCGGCCGGCGGGTCACCGGCCTGGTCGAGCCGGTGGGTCACCGGCGGGCTTGTGGAGTTGCGAGTCAGCGGCGGGGCAGACTCGCGAGGAACATCCGGATCAGGTGGTCGTACGTCTGGTCGAGGTCTTCGGGCAGGCCGAATCCACCGGCGGCTTCGAGGGACGCGAAGCCGTGGGCGACGGCGCGCAGGCTCCGGGTGGCGTGGATCGCGGCGGTGTCGTCGAGGTCGTAGCCCCGGAGCACGGCGAGTACGACCTCGAGCAGCTTCTTGCCGGCAGCCGCGAAGGCGGAGTCGTGCAGCGGGTCGTGCGGCATGGCGGCGTACCGGGCCGGGCGTTCCTGGACGTACCCGCGGTACGTACGGAGCAGGGTCGCCACCGCGTCGTCGCCGGAACGGCCGACCACCGCCGCGGTGAACCGCTCGGCCAGCTCCTCCAGCACCCGTACGCCGACCAGTGCCCGCAGCTCGGCGAGGCTGCCGACGTGCTTGTACAGCGACGGCGCCGCGACCCCCGTACGGCCGGCGACCGCGGTGAGGGTGAGCGCGTCCAGACCCTGCTCGTCGACGATCTCGAGCGCGGCGTCGACGACGGCGGCGGTCGACAACCCGGCCCTAGGCACGGCGGTCTCCGTACCGGGCGGCGGCCGTGTCGCGAAGGCGCTGGCTAATAAGCATAGCTAAAAAGCTAATACAAATAGCTTAGCTGTGCAAGTGGCTCGGGACGCGGGCTGGCGTCGGCGACGTTTCCGTACGGCCCGATACGCTGAGGGCATGACGAGCTTGCCGGTGAGTCCGCTGCGGCGTGGCGGTGTGGCAGGAGTGCTCGGTGAGCCGATCCGGTTCGTCCTCAACTGGGGTCGCCGCTACAGCCTCTGGGTGTTCAACTTCGGGCTCGCCTGCTGCGCCATCGAGTTCATCGCGACCTCGATGGGACGACACGACTTCATCCGGCTCGGCGTGATCCCGTTCGCGCACGGCCCGCGCCAGGCCGACCTGATGGTGGTCTCCGGCACGGTCACCGACAAGATGGCGCCCGCCATCAAGCGGCTCTACGACCAGATGCCCGAGCCGAAGTACGTGATCTCGTTCGGCGCCTGCTCCAACTGCGGCGGGCCCTACTGGGATTCGTACTCGGTGACGAAGGGGGTCGACCAGATCATCCCGGTCGACGTCTACGTGCCCGGGTGTCCGCCCCGGCCGGAGGCGCTGCTGCACGGCATCCTGCGGCTACAGGAGAAGATCGCCGCAGAGCAGGCGGGCCTCGGCGGTCTGGCCCGCGACGACCGGCCGTTCACCCCTGACGGCCGCTCCGGGGGTACGAGTGCCGCCGCCGTCACCGCCCCTCCCGTCGTCCGGGGCTGACCCTCAACCGGGTCAGCCGCGCAGTTGGTCAGCCGCGCAGTTGGTTAGCCGCGCAGTTGGTTAGCCGCGCAGTTGGTTAGCCATTGTGGGAGCCGACGCAGAACTCGTTGCCCTCGGGATCCCGCAGCACAGACCAGGTGAGCCCCGGCACGGAGTGCTCCTCGACCACGGTGGCTCCCAGCCCGGTGAGCCGGTCGACCTCGGCCAGCCGGTCGTTGGTGCCGAAATCCAGGTGCACCCGGTTCTTGCCGGTACGTTTCTCGGGCACCCGCTGCAGCCCGATGTAGCCGCCACCGTCGGTCGGCGTCAACAGCAGGTAGTCGCCGTGGTCGTGGGTGATCTCGTACCCGATCGCCTTGGTCCAGAACTCGGCCAGCCGCTGCGGATTCTCGCAGTCGATAGTGACCCCGCCCATCGTGATGCTCATGGGGCGCAGCATATGCAGTCCCCCTGACATGCTGGGCGTCGTGGAACGACCAATGATGATCGTCACGGGTGGCAGTCGGGGAATCGGCGCGGACACGGCGCGACTGGCGGCGCGGCGGGGTTGGAATGTCGTACTCGGCTATCGGGAGCAGGCGGACGCGGCCGAGCGGGTGGTCGCGGACTGTGAGGCGGCAGGCGCCAAGGCTCTGGCGGTACGGGCCGACGTCACGGTCGAGGCGGACGTGGTGCAGCTGTTCCAGGCGGCGGCTGACGAGTTCGGGCCGCTGCGCGCGCTGGTCAACAACGCCGGGATCGTCGGCCCGCTGCAGCGACTGGAGGAGTTCGCCGCCGAGCGGATCGAGCGGGTGATCGCGGTCAACCTCACCGGGCCGCTGCTGTGCGCCCGGGAGGCGGTGCGCCGGATGTCGACCGGCAACGGCGGGGCGGGCGGCGTCGTCGTCAACGTCTCGTCCCGCGCCGCCGTGCTCGGCAGTCCGGGGGAGTACGTGGACTACGCCGCCGCGAAGGCCGGGGTCGACACGCTCACGGTCGGGCTGTCCAAGGAGGTCGCCACGGACGGGATCCGGGTGGTGGGCGTACGGCCCGGGCTGATCGACACCGAGATGCAGCCGCCGGGACGGCTGGAGCGGCTCGGCGCGACCCCGCCGCTCGGCCGTCCCGGCACCGCGCAGGAGGTGGCGTACGCGATCCTGTGGCTGGTCTCGGACGAGGCCTCGTACGTCACCGGCGCGATCCTCGACGTCAGCGGCGGTCGCTAGCGAATCGTCTCGGTGGCGTTGCGCCCGGAACTGCGGCAGGCTGAATCCGCGCAGGATCCGGCATGTCTGCCCAGGACTCGGGGCCCGGCCCCAACGGCAGCAGCGAGCCGAGGCGTCACCGGCCCGCCGGTGCGGCGTACCTTCCGGAGCTTGACGGGGTACGCGGGCTCGCCGTCGCCGCGGTGCTCGCCTTCCACGGCGGGGTGGTGTGGCTGCGCGGCGGGTTCCTCGGGGTGGACGCGTTCTTCGTACTCTCCGGGTTCCTGATCACGTCGCTGCTGCTGGCCGAGCACCGCCGAACCGGCCGGATCCGGCTCGTCGCGTTCTGGGGCCGCCGCGCCCGGCGACTGCTGCCCGCGCTGCTGTTGCTGCTGGTCACGGTGGTGGCCACGGCGCCGTGGCTGCTGCCGCCGACCGAGCTCGCGATGCTGCGGGCCGACGCCTTCGGCGCCCTCGGGTACCTGGCGAACTGGCGGATGATCTACCGCGGCACCGGCTACTTCGAACAGACCGCGGCGCCGTCGATGCTGCAGCACACCTGGTCGCTCGGCATCGAGGAGCAGTTCTACCTGTGCTGGCCGCTGCTGATCCTCGCGGTGCTGGCCGTGGCCCGCTGGCGGCGGGTGCTGCTCGCGCTCTGCGCCGTCGGCACCGTCGGCAGCGCCGTCGACGCGGCCCTGCTCTACCGGCCGTACGACGTGAACCGGGCCTACTTCGGTACGGACACCCGCGCCACCGCCCTGCTGATCGGCTGCGGCCTGGCCGCCCTGCTCGCCAACGGGGTGGTGCCCCGCGGCCGCCACCGGCAGTCAGGGGCGGAGCGGCACCGGGTGCTCGGTGGGCTGGCGCTGCTCGGGGTGCTGGTGCTCGGCTGGGCCTGGGGCCACGCGGACGGCACCTCCGGCTGGCTGTACGCCGGCGGGTTCGCCGGTCTCGGCCTCGCGGTCGCCGCCGTCATCGGGCACGCCGTACGGTCGCCGGCGTCGCCGACCGCGTGGCTGCTGCGGCGGCCACCGCTGGTCTGGCTGGGCAAGATCTCGTACGGCACGTACCTGTGGCACTGGCCGGTGTTCCTGGTCCTCGACGGCGACCGTACGGGGTTGACCGGGCCGGCGCTGCTGGCGGTGCGGTGCGGGGTCACGCTCGGGATCGCCGCGGTGTCGTACCACCTGGTGGAGCGGCCGATCCGGCGCCGGGTGCTGCTGCCGGCGCCCCGGCTGGCGATCGCCGCCGCCCTCGCCGCCGTGGCCGCCGTCGCCGCGGTCACCGTCGTGGCCACCATCGTGCCGCCGCCGCTGAGCCACGCCGTCGCGGTGGTCCCGGACAGGTCACCGGTGGCGGTGCCCAGCCCGGCGCCGGTGTCCGCGATGCACCGGCCCGGTCGCCGGCCCGGGAAGCTGCCCCGGATCACGATCTTCGGCGACTCGGTGTCGTGGAGCCTCGGGGCGTACCTTCCGCCGCATCCGGGCCTGAAGGTCAGCGACCGGGGAGTGCAGGGTTGCGGGATTTCGCCAGTACGCGACATCCGCTACATCGGGTTCCTGCACCACCCGTACCCGGGCTGTGATCGGTGGGCGTCGCGGTGGCATCGCGGGATGCTGCGCGACGACCCGGACGTGGCGGTGATCCTGCTGGACCGCTGGGAGCTGATGGACGCGAAGCCGCACGGTGTCTGGGTGCACGTCGGCCAGCCCGGGTACGACGCCTGGCTCGCCGGCCAGCTGCGGAAGTCGATCTCCGTGGTGGGCGAGCGCGGGGCGACCGTGGTGCTGCTGACCGCGCCGTACACGCGTCGGATGGAACGGGCGGACGGCGGCCTGTTCCCCGAGGACACACCGGCGCGCGTGGACGCCTGGAACCGGCTGCTGCGCGCGGTCGCCGCCGAGACCGGCGCCCGGGTGCTCGACCTCAACCGGGTGATCTGCCCGGACGGGAGGTTCACCTGGGCGATCGACGGGCTGCAGGTTCGCTCCGACGGCCTGCACTTCACGCCAGCCGGAGTGCAGCGCGTCATCGCGCCCTGGCTGCTGCCACGGCTCGCTCGCATCGCCACCAGCGCCGCCGAGCCGAGCCGCCCCGATCGGAGCCGCCACTGACGGTGCCGCGGGTGGCGGCGCCGCGGGTGCTCGCGGTCAACCTCACCGGGACGACCAGCCTGCCGGTGCTACGGCGACCGTAGCGGGAACCGGGCCATGAGCCCTGGCAGGTGCACACCGGTACGCGCCGGAGGTGAGGCCGTAGGATCGGCAGGCATGACGCCCGAGGAGGTTGGCGCCAGGCTGGTCGAACTGCTCACGGCCGGGTCGGACACCGACGAGTCCTGTCGCGCGACCGTCTCAGGGGGCGGTGACCATGCGCGCGCCACGGTCGACGTACCGCCGCAGCGCTGGGCCGAGGCGGTACGGGTCGCCCGGGACGAACTCGGCTGCGGTTACTTCGACTGGCTGTCCGCGGTGGACGAGCTGGAGCAGGGCTTCTCGATCGTCGCGCACCTGTGGTCGGTGGCCGACCGGCACGGAGTGCTGCTGCGTACCCAGGTGCCTCGGGAGGCGCCGGTCGTCGCGTCGGTGGTGGAGCTGTTCCCCGGCGCTGCGTGGCACGAGCGGGAGACGTACGAGATGTTCGGGATCGGGTTCGAGGGGCATCCCGATCTGAAGCCGCTGCTGCTGCCGCCGGAGTTCGAAGGGCATCCGCTGCGGAAGGAGTTCGTCCTCGCCTCGCGGGTGGCGAAGCCGTGGCCCGGTGCGAAGGAGCCCGGCGAGTCCGACCACACACCGGCGCGCGGGAAACGGCAGCCGATGCGGCCGCCCGGCGTACCCGACCCGAATGAATGGGGGCCGCGAGCGGGACGCGTGGCAGACGCCGAGCCCGGCAGCGAGGATGGTGAGGATTGATGCCGCTGTGGCTCGAGCTCGCGATCCGGATCGGCGCGGTGGTGGTCGTCTTCCTCACGTTGCCGCTGATCGTGGGGCAGATGGAGCACAAGGTGATGGCGCACATGCAGGGCCGGCTCGGCCCGATGTACGCCGGCGCGTTCCACGGCTGGGCGCAGCTGATCGCCGACGGCGTCAAATTCGTCCAGAAGGAGGAAGTGGTGCCCCGCGACGCCGACCGGCAGGTGTTCCGGCTGGCGCCGATCGTGGCGTTGCTGCCGTACCTGGTCGCGTTGCTGGTGATCCCGCTCGGGCCGGGCGACCTGGTCGCGCAGCCGCTGGACATCGGCCTGTTCCTGGTGCTCGCCGTCGTCGGCGTCGGGATCGTCGCGGTGCTGATGGCCGGTTGGGCCAGCGCCAACAAGTTCAGCCTGCTCGGCGGGCTGCGCGCGGCCGCGCAGTTGCTCGGGTACGAGCTGCCGTTCGTACTAGCCGCGGCGTCGGTGGCGATGGCGGCCGGGACGCTGTCGCTGAGCGGGATCGTCGAGGCGTGGCGGCCGTGGTGGCTGCTGTGGCAGGCGCCGGCGATGGTGGTGTTCTTCGTGGCGGGGGTGGCCGAGATCCGGCGCCCGCCGTTCGACATGCCGATCGCCGACTCGGAGCTGGTCTTCGGGTATCTCACCGAGTACACCGGCCTGCGGTTCGCCTTCTTCCTTCTAGCCGAGTACGTCGGGATCATCGTGATCGCCGCCCTGACCACGGTGTTGTTCCTCGGCGGGTGGAAGGGGCCGTTCCTCGACGCCGAGCTGGGCTGGCTGTGGACGCTGGTGAAGGTGTTCGCCCTCAGCTTCGTAGTCATCTGGCTGCGGGTGGCGTACCCGCGGTTGCGGGAGGACCAGTTGCAGCGGCTGTGCTGGCTGGGCCTGGTCCCGGTGGCGCTGGGCCAACTGGTGCTGACCGCCGCGGTGAGGATCGCCCTGTGATGCTCCGCGACGGGCGGGTCAGACCGCCACGACGTGGTCGTAGTCAGAGCCGGACATGGTGTCGCAGAGAGCGCGGCAGGCCATGAAGCGTTCGGCGAACTCGGGGGTCTGCTTCCATGCGGTGCGGTCCTCCGAACTGGTCCACTCGGCGTACGAGAGGAAGTGGCCCGCTGCGGTCTCGTCACGCAGCAGGTGAGCCTCGACAAGTGCGGGGAAACTGCCCCGCGACCAGGTGAGGAACTCCGTCCAGCGCTGCACGAACTGTTCCTCACAGCCCGGGGTCACGTGCCAGGTTCCGGATGCGTAGTGGTCGGTCATCTCAGCTCAACTCCTCGGTCGGTGGTCCCTGATGATGACGCTAGGAGGCCGATGTTCCCCGGGCGTTCCTCGTCATAGCGTGAGGTGGTGGCCACGCTTCACGTGCAGTTGCTGGGAGGGTTCCGCGTCGTCGTCGACGGCCGGGCGCTCCCGGATGCGCGATGGCGGCATCGGCGGGCTGCCGAGCTGGTGAAGCTGCTGGCGCTGGCGGACGGCCACCGGGCGCACCGCGAGTGGCTGATGGAGCAGATGTTTCCCGACCTGTCCCGGGAGGCGGCGGCGGCGAACCTGCGCAAGGCGGTCCACTTCGCCCGTACGGCGATGGGCTCGGCCGACCTGCTCGTCGCTCGGAACGGGCTGCTTCTCCTGCCCGATGTCGTCGTGGACGCGCAGGTCTTCGAGCGGGATGCCATCGCCGCGCTCGGTACGGGCAGCCGGGTGGCGCGGGTCGCGTCGACGTACCGGGGTGACCTGCTGCCGGAGGACCGGTACGCCGAGTGGGCGGACCTACCGCGGGGGCGACTGCATGAGCTGCACCTGCGGCTGCTCAAGGCGGGTGGCATGTGGGACGACGTACTCGCCATCGACGCGGGTGACGAGCAGGCGTACCAGGGTCTGATGCGGCGCGCTCTCGACCTCGGTGACAGGGAAGCCGCGTTGCGCCAGTTCACGCGGCTGCGGGAACGGCTCCGGGCGGACCTCGGCGTCGGACCCTCGGCCGAGTCTCTTGCCCTGTACGAGGCGGCTCTGCGGCTCGACGGTGAGCAGCCCGCCGCCGAGGAGCAGGCCCGTGGCCTCGTCGCCCGTGGCCTGGTCGCGCTGAACACCGGTGATCTGAGGCAGGCGGAGGTGCTGGCGGGACAGGCTCGTGCCGTGGCGCTCGCGGCGAGGCTGGGCCGGGAGACCGGCGAGGCGAGCGCCGTACTCGGCATCGTCGCGAACCTGCGTGGTCAGTGGCCGGAGCGGTTCCGCGACGACTTCGTGGCGGCGATGCGGCAAGATCCGGAGGTCACGTCGTACGTCTTCGACGCGCACCGCTGCCTCGCCGAGTACACGCTGTACGGCGCGCAGGGGCACCAGCCGCTCGCCCCGTACGCCGACGAGCTGATGGAGCTGGCCCGGCAGGAGCGGTCCGTGCAGGGTCAGGCTCTGGCCAGCCTGTTGATCGGCGAAATCGCGCTGTTCTCCGGGCAACTCGAGCGTGCCGCCGTGGCGTTGACCCGGGCCGTCGAGCTGCACGCCCGGGCTGGTGCCGCGTCCGGCGAGGTGCTGTCGCTGCACCGCCTGGCCGAGCTGGCGCTCGCCGCCGACCGCCGCCCCGAGCCCAGCATCCTGAGGCGCGGCATCGCCCTCTCCGAGCGAGCCTGGCTGCGCCCGCACGTCGCGGTGCGGATGCGCGGTGTGCTGGTCGACGCGACCCGTACTCCGAAATCGGCGGTTGCTCTGGTGGAGCAGGCCGACGCGGCGCTCGCGACCTCGAACATCTGCCCGACCTGCGCGATCGGCTTCCACCTGTCGGCCGCACGGGCGTACGCCACCGGCGGGCTTGCCAGGGAGGCGCGCCGGCGGCTGGCGCGTGCCGAGCGGGTCTCGGGGATGTGGCCGTCGGGGGCGTGGCACGCCGCCGTATGGGAGACCCGCGGAGTGCTGCGCCGGGAGGCCGGCGACGCGGCTCAGGCCGCCGCCATGTTCCGCGAAGCCGCCGTACAGTACGACGAGGTGGGCCGCCCGCTCGATCGAGACCGTTCCCTCGCCGCCGCCCGGCGCCCGACGCCCACGCCGCAGCCACCGCGCCGCTCGGCCGCGCTCGTTCCGGCCTCCGCCGTGGGTCCAGGCAGAGCCGTGCTCGACGGCGTGGTACGAGTGGACTAACCTCCTTAGCTAAGGAGGTTCGATCATGGCCGGTGCAACACAGTTCAACATCCACGACGCGAAGACTCAGTTGTCGCGGATCATCGAGCGGGTGGAGCACGGCGAGGAGATCATCATCAGCCGGGCGGGTAAGCCGGTGGCGAAGGTGGTTCCGCTCGATCGCGCGGCTCGGCGCGCCGGGCGCGGATCGTTGCGGGGAAAGCTGGTGCTCGCCGAAGACTGGGATTCGCCGGCGGTGAACCAGGAGATCGCCAGCGACTTCTTCCCGGCGCGATGAGACTGCTGCTCGACAGCCACGTGCTGCTCTGGTGGCTGCTCGACGACGAGACGCTCGCCGAGGAGGTCAAGGGCTGGATCGAGGACGAGCCCGAGGTCTACATCAGCGCGGCAACGGTCTGGGAGTTGGCCGTCAAGCAGACGATCGGCAAGATCAAGGAGCCAGCGGAGCTGCCTGAGCTCGTCATGCACAACAGATTTCGGCAGCTGCCGATCATGCCGGAGCACACGGTGGCCGCCGCACGGCTACCCGCCCTCCACCGGGATCCGTTCGACCGGCTGCTGATCGCTCAAGCACAGTGCGAGGATCTGACGCTGGTCACCAGGGACGCCGACATCCACCGGTACGACGTACCGCTGCTGAAGGCCTGAGTTCACAGGAGCTTGGCGAGACGGGACTTCTTGGCGTTCTCGCGGGCGATCCAGGCGATGTCCGGACCGGGGTGATCTTGGAGGGTACGAAACGCTGGCAGGCCGGTGGCCGGGTCGGCCGCGACGGCGACGCTCCAGCAGTAGCCGAGCGCCTGTCGCAGCGTACGTACGTCGGGCTGCTTGCGGGCGGCGGCAGGGCGTGCGGCGAGTGTGTCGGTGACCTCGCGACAGATGTCGACGGCACGGGTGGCGACGGCCGGGTCTTTGAGCAGGCGAGGTTCGCAGATGCCGGCGACGGCGGCCCGCTGCACCAACGGGTGGTCGTCGTTGGCCCAGTCGCTCGCCAGGTCGACCAGGCGTGGCAGGTCGGCGTCGCCGAGGCGTTGCAGCGCCATGGCGACTGCTTCGCGTACCCGCCAACGGGAGTCCATGGCGTGGCGCCGCAGTCGGGGGACCACCTCGGCGCCCTCGGCGAGTAGCCGCCCGAGGCCGACCACGCCACACATCACGAGATACTCGTCGTCGGTGTCGATCAGCGCGTCCAACCGCGCCGCGTCGCCCTCGTCGGCGACCGCCTGTACGAGTTCCAGGTTGGCCCGCGGCCCCGGCAGCCCCGAGTGTTCCCGCAGGTAGGAGGCCCAATCCGCGGCATCGCGCAGGGCACGACGGTAGTCGTCACGGGGTCCCATGTCAGCGGTACGAGTCCGGGAGGGGCAGCGTCGAGCTCCACGTCATGCCCGGCAGTATTCCGGCGGCGTACGACATTACGGGGCCGATTGAGTGGTGCCCCGCTCCGTCTGGAGCGGGGCCCACTGCTCGTTCGTCGGTCAGGACAGTCGGGCGCGGTGCACCCGGGCGGCCTTGTCGAGTCGGTCGGAGATCCGGCTCAGCCGCTGCGCCCAGCGTTCGGCGCGGTGCATCCGGGCGATTCCGGTGGCGACCCGATCGCGCTCGGCCGCCTCGACCCGCTCGGCGTGGTCCTGGTGGTGGATGGCGAGAGACTCGTCGCTGCCCAACAACATGGTTCTGTCCTTTCCGGGTACGCCGGGTCAGCCGACCCGCCGGATGGCGATGTCGCCGGAGACGGTGCGGGCGTTGACGATCAGCCGCCGCTCCTCGCCGCTCGGGGCGTCGCCCGGCTCCAGCTGTGAGTGCACGTGCCCGCTCACCGACGAGCAGTCGAGGCGTGCCACCGTGCCGTGGGGGACGCCGACGCCGACCTCGCCGGAGGCGGTGGTGACCGCCAGCGAGCCGTGGTCCGCCCGGCGTACCTGGATGCTGCCGGAGGCGGTCTTGACGGCGAAGTCGCCGCCGATCCGCTCCAGCGCCACGTCGCCGGACGCGGTGCCGACCTTGCCGTCGCCGCCGGCCTCGCCCACCTGGATGTCGCCCGATCCGGACTGCAGCACCAGGTCGCCGCTGCTGCGGTCGACGGTGATGTCGCCGGAGCCGGTCTTCACGCTGGCCGCCCGCAGCGCCGCGAGCCGTACGTCGCCGCTGCCGGTGCGGACCCTCGCGTCGCCGCAGGTCTCCGCGGTGACGTCGCCGGACCCGGTCTGTGCCACGAGAGCGTCGATCGTCCCGGTGATCTGCAGGTCCGCGGAGCCGAGCTCGGCGTCCACGCTGCTGCCGGTGGGCACCGTGATCCGCACCTGGACCGGCGCGCTGCGCCCGAACCGCGCGAACCCACCCTTCTCCGGTACGTGGACGTTGAGCGAATTGCCCCGCAGCCGTACCCGGGACTCGGCGATCACGCGCAGCGCGTCGGGGTCGCCGGGTCGCAGCGGACTCAGGTCGACGGAGGCCTCGGTGGTGTCGGTCGCCGTGATCGCGACGTGCCCGCCGCCGATCCGTACGGACACAACCAGCGGCCCGTCGACGGGGAACGTCTGGGGGTACTCGGTGGTCTCGAGAGAGGTCATGACAGGTCCTTCGTGAGTGGTGGTGGTCAGCGGACCCAGCCGGAGATGCGCCGGCCGACGACGCGCGCCGGTCCGGCCTGGGCTGGGGTGTCGAGGGTCTGGCTGATCGCCCGTACCAGCCAGGCGTTGACGGACAGGCCGCTGTCGGCGGCGGCTTCCTCGACCCGGGACTTCAATGACTCGGGGAGCCGCAGCGAGATCCGCGAGGTGCCCTCGTCGGTCTCCGCCGGCGTCGGCGGGGTGGGCGCGGCCGGGGCGTCGCCGGCGTCGACGACGACGAGATCGGCGTCGCGGCCGCGCAGTCGTACTTCGACCACGGCGGACTCGAGCTGGGCGGTGACTTCGCCGGCGGCGGTGCCGAGGGCTTCGAGCAGCGCGAGCCGCAGCGACGGCTCGACCGCGTACGAGAGCCGGTCGGCCGCGTCGCGTACCTCCGAGGTGCCGGCTTCTGCGGCGGCGGCGAGGTCGCGTCGTACCGAATCGACGTGAGGCGTGAAATCCATGACATCAGTATGACGCCATCAGTGACGTCAATGCAAGTCAGTCGTGATGTCAGATTGGCGGACACGCGACGTCAACCTGTGTCATGGGCGGCATCATGGTGCCGGTGTTCGCGTCAGGTCGGCCGACCCGGCAGTATGGGGGCGTGAGCAGCGGCGTACCAGGGATCGGGTTGGCCAAGGGTCTGGCCGTCACCTTCAAGACGATGACCCGGCGGGCCGGCACGCAGCAGTACCCGGACGTCGAGCCGGACCTGCCGCCGCGTTCCCGCGGCGTGATCGCGCTGCTCGAGGAGAACTGCACCGTCTGCATGCTGTGCGCCCGGGAGTGCCCGGACTGGTGCATCTACATCGACTCCCACAAGGAGGAGTTCACGCCGCCGGGTGCGGGCCGGCCGCGGCAGAAGAACGTCCTGGACCGGTTCGCGATCGACTTCTCGCTCTGCATGTACTGCGGGATCTGCATCGAGGCGTGCCCGTTCGACGCGCTCTTCTGGACCCCAGAGTTCGAGTACGCCGAGCACGACATCCGGGAGCTGCTGCACGAGAAGGAGCGGCTCGGCGAATGGATGGCGACCGTACCGGCGCCGCCCGCGCACGACCCCAACGGCGAGCCCGCCAAGGAGGTCGCCGCCGCCGCGAAAGCCGCCGAGAAGGCCGCAGCGGAAGCCGCTGACCCGGTCTGAGCCCGACAGGACCGGGGCGGTCCTCGCGTACAGAGTCGGTACACGGCAGGATGTCGACCATGAGTGACCCGCGGACTGCCACGTGACGGTCGCCGACGTCCTACTGCTCGCGCTCGGCGCCGTCACCCTCGGCGCCGCGATGCTGGTGGTCACCACCCGGCACATCGTCCGTGCCGGACTGTGGTTGGTGGTGGCGCTCGGCGCGCTCGCCGGCGTCTACCTGGTGCTCGGCGCCGAGCTGGTCGCCTGGGTCCAGGTCCTGCTGTACGTCGGCGCCGTCGTCGTCCTGCTGCTGTTCGCCGTGATGCTCACCCGGGCGCCGATCGGCCCGAGCGAAGACCTCGACCGGCCCCGGGCGCCCGCGATCCTGGTCGGCGGCGGCGCCGGCGGCGGGCTCGCGGTGCTGCTGGCGGACGCGTACCGCTGGGGGGTTGTGGGGTTGGCACATCCCGGGACGGCCGGCCGGATCGGCGGTGCGATCTTCCGGGGCTGGGTGCTGCCGTTCGAGGTGATCTCGGTGCTGCTGCTCGCCGCGCTGGTCGGCGCGATCGTGATCTCCCGCCCCGCCGCGGGGAGGGACTGAATGCACCCGTCGATCCCGTACCTGCTGGCCGCGCTGCTGTTCGGCATCGGAGTGTACGGCGTCCTGGTGCGTCGCAACGCCGTACTGCTGCTGATGGCGGTCGAGCTGATGCTCAACGCCGTGAACCTGGTGTTCGTCACCGCCGACGCGTCGCTCGGGCGGTCCACCGGGCAGGTGTTCGCGCTGTTCGTGATCGTGCTCGCGGCGGCCGAGGTCGGCGTCGGGCTGGCGATCGTGCTGCAGCTCTACCGGCTGCGGCGCACCGTGATCACCGACAGCATCGACGCCGCCGAGGGCACCGTCTTCCCGCACGCCGAGCCGATGCCCGAAGCCGGCCCGGCGGCGGACGCCGGCTCGACGCCGGCCGGACCGGTGGCTCAGGGGGTGGCCCGGTGACTGGCGTCTGGCTCGCGGCGTCGCTGCCGGTGGTGCCGTTCGTCGCGGCGGTCACCGGCCTGCTGCTGCCGCTGCGCGCGCGCCGCGCCGCGGCCCTGCTCGGCGTCGGCTCGACCGCGATCGCGCTGGTCGCGGCGGTACTGCTGGCGCTCGGCCTGTCCCACCCACTCGCCGCCTCGTTCGACGTCGTCAGCTTCGTCGACATCAAAGTATCCGCGGGGGTACGCGTCGACGCGATCGCCGCCGTCGTGGCCGTCGCCGTCGGCGTCGTCGCCTGCGCCGTCCAGGTGTATTCGGTGACCTACCTGCACGACGACGAGCGCTACGTCCCGTACGCCGCCCAGGTCTCGCTGTTCAGCGCCGCGATGCTCAACGTCGTGGTCGCGTCCGACCTGGTCCAGCTGCTGGTCGGCTGGGAAGTGATGGGCATCTGCTCGTACCTGCTGATCGGGCACGACCGGCGGTTGCCGGAGGCGCCCGGCGCGGCGGTGAAGGCGTTCCTGGTCACCCGGGTCGGTGACGTCGGCTTCTGGCTCGGCGTGGTCACGCTGGGGCTCGCGACGGGGAGTTTCCGGATCGCCGACGTACTCGACAAGGCGGCTGACGGGGGCATTTCCGGGGGCGCGCTGACCGCCGCGGGGCTGCTGCTGCTCGCGGGGGTGGTGGGCAAGAGCGCGCAGTTCCCGCTGCACACCTGGCTGCCCGACGCGATGGCCGGCCCGACCCCGATCTCCGCGTTGATCCACGCCGCCACCATGGTCGCCGCGGGTGTCTATGTGGTCGGCCGGCTCTTCCCCGTGTACGCCAACGCCCCGGTCGCGCTGGGCGCGCTCGCCGTCTCGGCGGCGATCACCATGCTGCTCGGGGCGCTCGCCGCCACCGCGCAGGATGACATCAAGCGGGTGCTCGCCTGGTCGACGGTCAGCCAGATCGGCTACATGGCGGCGGCGCTCGCCGTCGGCTCGGTCGAGGCGTCGACGTTCCACCTGCTGTCGCACGCGGCGTTCAAGGCGCTGCTGTTCCTCGCCGCCGGCGCGGTGATCCACGCGGTCGGCTCCAACCTGATGTCGCAGATGGGCGGACTGCGGCGGGGTCTGCCGATCACCTTCTGGACCATGACGATCGGGCTCGCCGCGCTGGCCGGACTGCCGCCGTTCTCGGGGTTCTGGAGCAAGGGCGGCGTTCTCGGGGCGGCCTGGGACGCGGCGGCGGGCGGCACGCGCGTCGCCTCGGAGAGCGGGCTGCCGGGCGGTGGGGGCTGGTTCGGCTCGGTCCCGGCCGGGTTCACCGGGCCTTCGTGGACCGCGTGGCTGGTGCTGCTCAGCGGTCTGGTGACGGTCCTGGTCACCGGGTGGTACGCGACCCGGCTGTGGCTGCGTACGTTCTTCGGCGCCAACCGCAGTGACTTCACGCCGCACGATCCGCCGCCGTTGATGCGGTGGCCGTTGCTGGTGCTCGCCGTACCGAGTGCGCTGTTGGGGGTCGTGGTCGCGCACCTGCCGACCGGCGGCTGGCCTTCAGCGATGCCCGAGGTGCCGCCGCTGCTGGACCTGGTGGAGATCGGCCTGCTGGCGCTCGGCGCGGGAGGTGCCTGGCTGATGTGGCGCCGCGACACCGCCGCCGACCCCGCCGCCGCGCTGGGCCCTGCCCGCCTGGTGTTCGACCGCGCCTTCTACCTCGACGACGTCCAGGACACCCTGGTGGTACGCCCCGCCCGCGCCCTCGCCCGCGCGGTCCGACGCGGCGACGAACAGCTGGTGGACGGTGCCGTGGAAGGCACCGGCACCGGCGCGCTCGGCCTGGGACGACTGGTCGCGTCACTGCACAGTGCCGGCCTGCCCGGGTACGCGTACGGGGTGCTGGGCGGGGCAGTGGTGATCGGCCTGGCCGCCGTGGCCGCGGGGGTGTGGACATGACTGCCGTACTGCTCGCCACGCTCGTGATCCCGGCGCTGGGCGCGGCGGTCGCCTTCGCGATGCCGGGCCGGCTCGACCGTGCCGCTCGGCTGGTCGCCACCGTGGCCGCCGGGCTCGCGTTCCTGGCAAGCCTGCTCCTGCTGATCCGCCCCGGCACGTGGTTCCGGTACGGCGTTGGCAGGCCGGTGATCGTCCCGTGGCACGAGATCGACCTGCCGTGGGTGCCGAGCCTCGACCTGAGCTTCCACATCGGAGTCGACGGGATCTCGTGGCCGTTGGTCGGGTTGACCACGCTGCTCACGCTGCTGTGCTGCGGGTACACGCTCTGGAAGGCGCCCGAGTGCGGTGGCGGCAAGAACCTGGTCGGGCTGCTGCTGGTGATCGAGGTCGGGATCGTCGGCGTCTTCGAAGCCCTCGACCTGGTGCTGTTCTTCGTGTTCTTCGAGGTCGTACTGCTGCCGATGTATTTCGTGATCGCGGACTGGGGCGGACCGGAACGGCGGCATGCGGCGCGCAAGTTCGTGCTGTACACACTGTTCGGCTCGGTGCTGCTGCTGGTCGGTGTGTTCACCGTGGTCGCCGCCGCGCACACCGCCGACCTGGTCGAGTTGTCCGCCCGGGGCGGCGACGGCATCGCCCGCGGTACCCAGATCGCCGCGTTCGCGGTGCTCGCGGTCGCGTTCGCGGTGAAGAGTCCACTGTGGCCGCTGCACACCTGGCTGCCCGACGCCCACACCGAGGCGCCCACCGTCGGCTCGGTGATCCTGGCCGGCGTACTGCTGAAGATGGGCACGTACGGCCTGATCCGGGTCGTCGGCGTGGTGCCGCTCGGGGCGAAGGCGCTGGCGCCGGTGCTGGGCATCCTCGCCGTGGCGGCGATCCTGATCGGGTCGCTGGTGTGCCTGGCGCAGACGGAGTTGAAGCGGCTGATCGCGTACTCCTCGGTGGGTCACATGGGGTTCGTGCTGCTCGGCATCGCGACGCTGACCGCGACCGGGCTGCAGGCCGCGTTGATCGGCAACATCGCGCACGGCGTGATCACCGGCCTGCTGTTCTTCCTGGCCGGGGCGATCAAGGACCGGTTCCACACCGGCGACCTGGCCGAGCTGGGCGGGCTGCGGGAGCGCATGCCGGTGCTCGCCGGCATCCTCGGCTACGCCGCGATCGCCTCACTCGGCCTGCCCGGACTCGCCGGCTTCTGGGGCGAAGGATTCTCCGTGTACGCCTCCCTGCAGCGCGGCGGTGCCCTCTGGATCACGCTCGGCGCGCTGGCGGCGGTGGGCGGCGCGGTGACGGCGGCGTACTTCCTGCGGCTGCTCCGGCGGGTGACCCACGGGGTGGCAGCTCCGGCTGTCACCGCCGCCGACTGCGCACCCGTGGCGGTCGGCGAGCTGACCGCCTGGGGACCCCTGGTGGTGCTGGCGCTGGCGGTCGGGCTGGTGCCCGGGCTGGTGCTGTGGCTGACCCAGGCGCCGGTCGAGGCGCTGATGCGGGTGATCCCATGACAGCCGGTTTCGTGACCGGGCGTCCCTGGCCGCTGCGTTGCCGGGCCAAGGGGGTGACGCCGTGATCCAGTCGGTTGACCATGTGGCGCTGCTGCCGGCGTACCTCGCCGCCGCGACGGCGGTGGCGGTGTTCGTCCTCGATCTGTTCCTGGCGCCGGGTACGGCGGTGAGGCGCGGCGTACTGCTCGGCGTCGCGGCGGTCGGTGTGCTGTGCGCCGGGGTGGCGGCCGTCGAGGTCGGGCTCGGTTCGCGGCGGGAGACCTTCTGCGCCGGCGCCGGTCCGCTGCCGGGCGGCGTGGACGTCGGCCGCTCCTGCTCGTACGTGGCCGACCGGCCGGGCGCCGTGGTGGCGGTGCTGTTCTGCGTACTGACCCTCGGGGTGCTGGCCCTGTCGGTGCCGGCGCTGCGAGACGGAACCGAGCCCTCGAGCGGTGGCGAGCTGTCGGGTGGTGCCGGGCTGTCGGGTGGTGCCGGGCTGTCGGGTGGTGCCGGGCTGTCGGGTGGTGCCGGGCGGCTTGCCGGGAACGCGGGCGCGGGTGGTCGGGGGCTGCCGGCGGGGGAGTACACGTTCCTGCTGCTGTGCTCGCTGACCGGCGGCGTGGTGCTCGGCTACTCGCGGGACCTGATCACCCTGCTGATCGCCCTGGAGACGCTGACCCTGCCGCTGTACGTACTGGTCGGGCTGCGCCGCGGCGTGGTCGCCAGCGTGTCCGGAGCGATCAACTTCTTCGTGATCTCCGTGGTCTCCACCGCCGTGACACTGATGGGCGCCGCCCTGCTGTACGCGCTCACCGGAGCCGTACACCTGGATCGGTTGGCGAGTGCGCTGGCGGCCCGTGGCGAGCTGCGCGGGATCCCGCTGACCGCCGCCGCGGTGGTGTTGGTGCTGGTCGGGCTGGCGTTCAAGGTGACCGCCGTACCGTTCCACGCCTGGGCCCCGGGGACGTACGACGGCGCCCCGTTGCCGATCGCCGGTTACCTGTCGACGGCGTCGAAGCTGGGCGGCCTGGTCGCGATCCTGTACGTCGCCGTCGGCGCTCTGCGGTCCTGGCTGGACATCGTCGGGCCGGTGCTGGCGGGGCTCGCCGTCCTGACCATGACGGTGGGCAACCTGGTCGCGTTGCGGCAGACCCGACTCGTACGGCTGTTGGCGTGGTCGTCGGTCGCCCAGGCCGGCTACATCCTGGCCCCGCTCGGGGCGTTCGCGCTCGCCACCGGCCGCGGCGACGGAGCGGTCCGGACCGCGGTCGCCGCCACGATCGGGTACGCCGTGTTCTACGTACTGATCGAGCTGGCCGCCTTCGGGTCGGTGATCGGGCTGCGCGGCGCGGCGGACGGCGGGCCGATCGATGCGTACCGGGGAGCGGCGTGGCGGGCCCCGTGGCTGGCGGGCGGGTTCGCGCTGGCGCTCGCCGGTCTGGCCGGTCTGCCACCAGGGCTCGCCGGCCTGTTCGCCAAGGTCACGGTGGTACGCGCCCTGCTGGCCACCCATGCCGGGTGGCTCGCCGTGATCGTGGCCCTCAACGCCGTGGTCGGCCTGGCGTACTACGTACGGGTCGGCAGCCTCCTGTTCCGCCCGGCCGAAGAGCCCGCCGGATCCCCCACCGCCGAGCCCTCCGCCGCCGACCCCAACGGCGGACCAGCAGTCAGCGGCCCGCCGCGCGCCTGGCCGGTGCTCGCCGCCGTGGCCGTCCTGACACTCGCCGCACTGGTCGCCGGATTCGCCCCACAACTGGTCCTCGACGCCGCCTCCGCCGCATCCCTCTTCATCCGCTAGCCCCACTCGGCTCACGCCGGTCCGACCCGCCCGACCTGCCGGGCCCCCGCCGCCCCGAACCGCCCGGCCTCAGACCGGCCGCACACAGGTGATTCACAGGTGGGGTGGGAAGGGGGCGGGCGGTGTGAACGTTGAAAGCGGTGTTGGGTACGTCAGAGACGGGAGTTGATGAGGACGTGCACCGGCATCACAACGGTCTGAAAACCACACTGCTTCTAGGCGCGCTGACCTCGCTGATCATCGCGATCGGCTACTGGTTCGGCGGCGGCACCGGCGTGGTCATCGCGGCGGTTCTGTCGCTGGTGATGAACGCGGGGGCGTACTTCTGGTCGGACAAGATCGCGCTGCGGGCGATGCGGGCGCAACCCGTGACCCAGGCGCAGGCCCCTGAGCTGTACGGGATCGTCCACGAGCTGGCCAGCACCGCACGCCAGCCAATGCCCAGGCTGTACGTCAGCCCGACTGCCCAGCCGAACGCGTTCGCCACCGGCCGCAACCCCGAGAACGCGGCGGTCTGCGTCACCGAGGGCATCCTGGGGCTGCTCGACCGGCGCGAGCTGCGGGCGGTGCTCGGCCACGAGCTGTCGCACGTGTACAACCGCGACATCCTGATCTCGTCGGTCGCGGCCGCGCTCGCCGGCATGATCACGATGTTGGCGTACCTGGCGTGGTTCATCCCGCTGGGCTCGGACGACGAGGACGGGCCGGGGCCGCTGGGCATGCTGCTGATGCTGCTGCTCGGGCCGCTGGCGGCGAGCGTCATCCAGCTCGCGATCAGCCGTAACCGGGAGTACCAGGCCGACGCCGACGGCGCCGCACTGTCGCGGGATCCGCTCGCGCTGGCGAGCGCCCTGCGAAAGATCGAATCAGGGGTACGGAGGATGCCGCTGGCCCCCGAGGCCAACCTCACCTCCAGCGCCCACCTGATGATCGCCAACCCGCTGAAGGCCGAGGGCGTCACGGCGCTGTTCTCGACCCACCCGCCGACCGCCGAGCGGGTACGCCGCCTCGAGCAGATGGCCGGCGTACGCCGCTGACCACAGACCCGAGATCGCCGTTCCGAGGCGGCACCCGCACCCGCGGAGCTGCACCCGGAACGGCGATCTTGCTGCGCTCACCCCGGTGCGGTCCCGTCCGCCAGGTCGAGTACGGCGACTCCGGTGATCCGGTCCGCGGCGAGGTCGGTGAGCGCCCGGTCGGCAGCGGCCAGCGGATACCGCACGATGGACAGCTCGGGCTTGACCGCCGCGGCGAGCGCCAGGAGCTCGCGGCCGTCCTGCCGGGTGTTGGCGGTGACGCTGCGTACCTCCCGCTCGTAGAACAGGTGCCGTTCGTAGTTCAACGGGGGTACGTCGGACAGGTGGATCCCGGCGACGGCGAGGACGCCGCCCCGGTCGAGTGCCGACAGCGCCACCGGCACCAGGTCGCCGACCGGCGCGAACAGGATCGCCGCGTCCAGCAGCACCGGGCTGTCCCCGTACACCCCCTGTACGGAGGCCGCGCCGAGACGGCGCGCGAGCTGCTGTGACGACGCCGAGCGGGTGAAGACGTGCACCTCGACGCCCTGCGCGACGGCGAGCTGGGCGGTGAGGTGGGCAGACGCGCCGAATCCCCAGATCCCGAGCCGACCGCCGGCCGTCACACCGCTGCGCCGTAGCGCCCGGTACCCGATGATCCCGGCGCAGAGCAGCGGCGCCAGCGCGACCGGGTCGCCGTCGTCCGGCAGCCGGTAAGCGAAGGCTTCCGGGACGGTGGCGTAGTCGGCGTACCCGCCGTCGGCGTCCCATCCGGTGTACGCGGAGCGGGGGCACAGGTTCTCCGCGCCCCGGCCGCAGTAGCGACAGGTGCCGCAGGTGTGGCGCAGCCAGGCGATGCCGACCCGCGCGCCGACCGGCACCGTGGTCGCGTTCGGGCCGCGCGCCACCACGTCGCCGACCACCTCGTGCCCCGGTACGGTCGCCGGCCGGTGCGGCGGCAGATCGCCCTCCGCGAGGTGCAGGTCCGTACGGCACACGCCGCAGGCGCGTACCCGTACCAGAAGTTCGCCGGGTCCGGGTTCGGGCCGTGGCTTGTCGACCGACAGCAACGGGCCGGAGCCCATCGGGCCCGGGTTCTGCACCACCCATGCGCGCACGTCCAGACGATATCGATGTCACCTGAGCAAACGACCCTTGTCCTCACCGATGGGTCTTGACGGGCGATTTAAGACCACTGTAGCCGTCTTTCAGAAATCGATTGCCTTCCTCTGCCACCGGCAACGCCCGATCGCCGTCGCCGTCGCGCCCCAGGTGCAGTACTGGAACGGGAGCGGCTGGGTCGACGTACCCGGTCAGGTGCGGACGCCGGCAGCGCCCGCGGCCAGTGCACGCAACCGGATCACGTTCGACAGCGTCACCACCGACCAGTTGCGGATCGTGGCGCCCAACCGGGGCGGCGGCGTCGGCTTCGGCGTCGTGGAGCTGGAGACCTGGCGGACGCCGCAGTTCTACACGCTGGTCAACCGCAACAGCGGCAAGTGCGTCGACGTGGACAGCGGCCGGCTGGACGACGGCGCCGACGTACGCCAATGGAGCTGCAACGGTACGGTCGCCCAGCAGTTCGAGGTGCTGCCCACCAGCGGCGGCTACTCCGTGATCCGCAGTGTCAACAGCGGCAAGGTGCTCGACGTCGACGGCGTCAGCACCGCGGACGGCGCCAACGTGTGGCAGTGGACGTACCTGAACGGGAACAACCAGCACTGGCGGCTGGAGGCTACCGGCGACGGCTGGTACCGGATCGTCGCGCAGCACTCGGGCAAGGCGCTCGACGTGGCGGGCTGCGGCACCGCCGACGGCACCGACATCCGGCAGTAGTCCTCGCTGGACAATTCGTGCCAGCAGTTCAAGCTGCAGCCGGTGTGAACCGCTGCACGGCAGATGGAGGGAGCGTGCCCCGGCCGATTAGTGTCGACCGCGTGGATCTCAACCTCGCAGGCACGGTCGCGCTGGTCACAGGCGGCGGGCGCGGCTTCGGCCGGGTGGTGAGCCACGGCCTTGCCACCGCCGGCGCCGCGGTGGCCCTCACCGGCCGTTCCACCGAACACCTGACCGCGACGGTACGAGAGATCGAGGCCGACGGCGGCACCGCGCTCGCGATCCCGATGGACGTCAGCGATCCCGGCGCGGTCAACACCGGGGTGGCCGAGGCGGCGCAGAAGCTCGGGCCGATCGACCTGCTGGTCAACAACGCCGGACTCAACGGCCCGTTGGGCCCGGTCTGGGAGGTCGATCACGAAGCCTGGTGGCACGCCGTCGAGGTCAACCTGCGCGGCGTGATGCTGTGCTCGGCCGCGGTGATGCCGGCCATGGTGGAGCGGGGCTCCGGCCGCGTGGTCAACGTCGTCAGCCACGCCGGCGTGTTCCGCTGGCCGAACATGTCGGCGTACTCGGCGTCGAAGGCGGCCGTCGTCAAGCTCACCGAGAACCAGGCGTACGAGGCCCGGCGGCACGGCGTGACCGTGTTCGCCGTGCACCCGGGCGTACTCCCGATCGGGTTGTCCGAAGAGGTCTTCTCGCACCGCGGCGCCCCCGAAGGCACGTACGAGTCCAAGATGGTCGCCTGGCTGCAACGCCAGTTCGACGATGGCAACGTGGTGCAGCCGGAGCAGGGCGCGGACCTGATCGCCCGGATCGCCGCCGGTGACCTGGACGCGCTGACCGGCCGCTACCTGAAGGCCGACGACGACGTGGCGCAACTGCTCGCCGACGCGCCCGACATCACCGCCGAAGACCGCCTGACCCTCCGCCTCCGCGACTGATCACGCCAGTTACGCCAGCTCCGCCGCCACTGTTCGTCATACCTGGCTCCTCAGCTCGAGGGCCACCATATGACTGGTCGCAGTCCTACCGGTAGTTGGTGAACTGCAGTGGTACGTCGACATCTGACTGCTTGAGCAGCGCGATCACCGTCTGCAGGTCGTCCCGCTTCTTGCCGCTGACCCGGATCTGCTCCCCCTGGATCTGCGCCTGTACGCCCTTCGGCCCCTCGTCCCGGATCAGCTTGGTGATCTTCTTCGCCTTCTCCGACTCGATCCCCTGGACGATCTTGCACTCGATCTTGTACGTCTTCCCCGAGTGCTGCGGCTCGCCCGCGTCGAGCGCCTTGAGCGAGATGTTGCGGCGTACCGCCTTCTCCTTGAACACTTCCAGGGCGGCGCGTACCCGGTCCTCGGTCTCCGCCTGCAGGCTGACGGTGTCGGCGGAGTGGCTGATGGCCGCGCCAGTGCCGCGGAAGTCGAACCGCTGGGACAGCTCCTTCGCGGCCTGGTTGACGGCGTTGTCGATCTCCTGTCGATCGACCTCGGAGACGATGTCGAAGCTGGGATTGGCCACTGAATGGTCCTCCTGTCGGGTGTCGACAACAGGTTACGACGCGCCTCACACCCGCCCGCCCCCGACACAGCCTCCGTACGCCCAACCCGTTTGCGCGCGCCCCGGTACGTACGGCTATCCTTGCTCGGGCGCGGCTGCGATACCGTGGCGCGCGGATCCCTGGCGGGTTGCCCGAGCGGCCAAAGGGAGCGGTCTGTAAAACCGTCGGCAATGCCTACAGTGGTTCGAATCCACTACCCGCCACCACCACGCCGACCTCGGCGTTTCCGCAGGTCACAACGGCTGTCACGGACAGACCGGACAGCCGTTTTCGTGTTGCGGTAGTCCCACTGGTCGTCCGTTGGGTCCCGCTCGTTGTCGCTGCCTGCGTCAAATGCGTGTCAGCGGCTGAGACCCGGACCGGCACGCTTGTTGGGGGTCGCCGATGAGCGTGGAAGCCCAGTCGTGGGCGCTGAACATCGCCCCGGTGCCGGTGGACAGCAACGGCAAGCCGAACGACTCGTGCGCCTTCGTGCTGGTCGGCCTGGCCAACCACGCCGGCCCCGATGGCCGGGGCGCGTTCCCGAGCGTGAAGACGTTGGTGCGGTACACCCGCAAGAGCGAGCGCACCGTACAGAACGCGCTGGCGCGGCTGGAGGCCGAGGGGGTGATCCGCCCGTGCGACCCGGACATCGTGGCCGCTCACATCAAGCGCGCCGACCGGCGGCCCCGCGGCTGGGACCTGGCCATCGAGCGCGTCCGGACTGACCTCGACGACGACGAGCTGGAGACCCTGGAGGCGATGTTCCCGGGCGTCAAGGCCCGGGTGGCGGCCGCGCGGGCGCAGCAGTCCGCCGCGGGCGTCGAACCGGCTCGGCGTGAGCCTGTGGATAACCCGTCCTACGGAGCGCAACGGCTGCACCCCGTACGTGGAACGGGGTGCAACCAGCGCAGGAACGGGGTGCAACCACTGCAGTCACGGGGTGCAGCGGTTGCACCCGAACCGTCCTTAGAACCGTCCTTAGAACCTCCTCCCGCGCCTGCGGGCGCGCGGGACGACGTGGACGACCTGCCCACACCTGCCGGAGGAGGAGGGCACGAAAACAGAGCCGGAGTGGCCGAGGTGCTCGACTCGCTGGGTCCGGCATGGCGGCTGACGGCCCCTCAGCGTCGTCGCCTGGTCAAGCCCACTGCGGCAGCGCTGGCGGCCGGGTGGTCGCCGCGCCAGCTCGCCGCCGAGCTGGGTGCCAACCCAGACGGCGTACGCAACCCGTACGCGGTACTCCGGTCCCGTCTCGGCGACCTGGCCGAGACACCGCCCTCGACGTCCTCGCGGCCCACTCGGCCGCCGCACTGCGGCGTCTGCCTGGACACCACCCGGCAGCGCGAGACCGGCGATGGTCGGCCGTACCCGTGCCCTGTCTGCCATCAAGACCCGACCCGGCGAGCCCGCGGCGCCGAACTCGAAGCCGCTCAGAGCGCCGTAAACGCGCAAACAGCGGCACCCGAGAGTCATCCCCTGCGGCTACCGCACATCGACGGCGCCGCATAGCCACGCACAGGCACCCACCTCACCGGAAGCCTGCCCACACCTTGGCCTCCCGCGGTGGGTGTCATCCACCCCACCCGTCACTCGAAGGAGCACCGTCGTGAGCAAGCTGCCCACCCGCGAACTGATGTTCGCCAACGCCGTCGAGCTGCTCGACCAGGCGTACAGGGCTCTGGGCGACGCGGCCGACTTGCTGCGGTCGGACTGGACACCCATCGACTCGCCACTGACTCCCGCGCAGGCCGCCCGCCGCACCCGCAGGTTCGAGCAGATCGACAAGGCCAAGGCCGCAATCAACTGCGCCACGGCGCGCTGACCCCAATGCCGGTCCGTTTCGGGGCCCGCCCTATCCACCCCATGCGACGGGAGACCACTCATGCCGACGCGACCGATCTTGCTGCCCGACCTGGACGCCGAACTCACCACCGCGATGATCCACATCGAGGAGGTGCTTCGCGCGATCGCCGACCGCGAAGACGACCCCGACGACGGACCGGCGCGGCTGCCCGCTCCGCTGGCCGACCAGGCGGCGCTCCGCGCGCTGCACCGCCTGTGGGACGCGATCGCCCCGACCCAGGGCGATCACGCTCGCAAGGCCGGCAACCACCAGACCATCTACGCTCCAGACGGCCGGTACGAGCACATCCCGCTCCGCGTGGCCCGCGTCAACCAGGTCGACATCCACACCATGACCGCCGCAGCTCGTTTTCTTAACGACCACGCGGTCGACTGGTGCGTACACGAGAGCCTCGACCAGATCGCCAGTATGTACGACTACCGGAACGCGAAAGAGCTGGCGAGCACCGCGGCCCGGTTCACCGCATTGCTCGACATGCGGCCGCACGACCCGGACAGTCACGCGCTGATCCGCGTGCTGAGCGCGGCACGGCGACGCGCTCAGCGGATCGTACTTACCCCGGCCGAGGAGACGGCGTACCAGCGCGTCACCCGCGAAATGAACCGCAGGTGGACCGGCGGCGGCGTGATCGCCGCCTGGGCCTACTGACCGAACCGGGGGGAACCCCGTGGCCAAGACATCTGCGTGCAAGCCGCCCCTGGCTCAGAGGACGAGTACATCGCTCGGGAGGAGATCACCAGCTGCGCCGAGCGGGTAGGGCAGCACGCGGAGCGCTGGTCTGCACCACCGCCCGGCTGCAGCGGCAACTCGCCGACGCGGAAGCGACACAGTCGACCTGGCAGGAACACGGCCGGATCACGGCCGGCGAAACGCAGTTGACCCGGTACCGCCGGCAGCGGTGCAGCCCGCCGAGCTACCTTACGACCTCGGCGCCGGCCCAAATCCGCCCGAACACGCCGGCGTCGTCGTGAGGCGGCTCGGTCGGCGGCTCAGCAGCGACTGCCACGGCGCCCGCACACCGTGACCTGACCTGCGGGCGGGTTGTCAACCGTTGGCCGCCAATCGCCAACACTCCGCAAACACCAGCCAACAGGAGCCCGGTTCGCTGGTACCCGTCATCCCGGGCGACCTGCGTTAGGTCGTCTGCGTCGCTCTGACAGGGCCGGATTTCGGCCGTCCACCCATGATCACTTGCTGCCCGCCACGGCGGGCAGCAAGCTAGGGCGCAACCATACGGTTGCGCCCGTTCTGTCCGACCGGGCACGGTCGGACACCGCAGCCGAGCGTGCGGAAAGTGGATAGTCGACCCGGCCTGCGTGGATAGTCACCGACCCGGCTGGCTCCTAGCGTTCGAGCCACGGAACCCCGGGGGGTGTGGTGGCCAACGCGCAGAGCGGCTGGCGGCGGCGTACGCCGGTGGCCGGGCGACGGGGACGGGTGGTCGTTGCGTTCACCGACGACGAGTGGTCCCGGGTGCAGGCGCACGCGTCGGCGACCGCCTGGTCGGCGGGCGCGTACATCGCCCGGGCGGCCCTGGCCGATCCCGGGTCGGCCGGCACCAGCCGGCTGGAGCCGCAACGGTGGGGTGTCGCGCTGCGGACGGTCATGCGGGCGTACCGGCAGCTGCACGGTGCGGCGAGGAACCTGAACCAGGTCGCCGCCGGCCTCAACCGAGTGCTGGCCGAACACGACCCACCGGCCGAAGCCAGCCGCGCGGACCTCGCGGACGTGCAGGCGGCGATCGCGGACCTGCCGGCGGCGCGTTTGGTGGCGTTCCGGGCCGAGTTCTAGCGGTACGGTCGCCGGCGTGGATCGCGTTGCGGGGTGGCTCGGCGGCATCGCCCAGCTGCTCGCCGTCGTAGGACTCGGGTCCCGTACTCGGGTCGCTGATCACCCAGTTCGTCTCCCGTAGCGGGGAGCGGCGGCAGCTGCGTACGAAGGTGCGGGAGGAGATGTCCATCGTGGAGGAGCTGCGCTGGGCCAGGCCCGCCGATGAGCCGGCCGAGAAGCAGCGGCTGGCCGATCTCCGCGCCGCGCGTCGGCGGCTGGACACCGCCGCGATGCTGGCCCGCGTACCGAGAAGGCTGGCCGACATGTACGACAGGCTGGTCGCGGCGGCCCACAAGTCCGGCATGGAAGACCGTGGCGAGGGTGGCGGCGGCAGAGTGGACATGCTGGTGGAGGAGTGCCTGGAGTTGGCCACCGAGACGCTGTGCCTGCTGCTCTGGCGGCCGATGTGGGGACGGCTCACCTACCGCTGGCACCTGGCGAACCTCAACGCGTTGATCGAGCGGAACAAGGTCGTACGCGGTGGTGAGAACCTGCGGTGGAAGTACCACCAGCCATGAGTCACGTCGATCAGAACTACCTGCGCTCGGAGAACTTCGCCGCCGCGAACGCGCTCTGATCGAAGGGCAGGCCGACGTCGACCTGGCCCAGGCGTGGGGTGGCGGCTTGGTCGCGGCGGTCGACGGGATCCGTTTCGTGGTGCCGGTGGGCAGCATCCACGCCCGACCGAATCCGAAGTACTTCGGCCGTCGGCGCGGCTCCACCCTGCTGAACCTGGTCAACGACCAAGCTGGGGGCGTGGCCGGGCGGGTCGTGTCGGGCACCCCGCGTGACTCGCTGCACGTCATCGACCTGATCTACAGCCAGGACGGCGGCAAGCGCCCCAAAGTGATCATCTCCGATACCGGGTCGTACTCCGACATCGTGTTCGGGCTGCTGCGGCTGCTGGGCTTCGACTACCGCCCACAGCTGGCTGATCTACCGGATACCAAACTGTGGCGCATCAACGCGGCCGAGGACTACGGGCCGCTGGACGCCACCGCCCGGGGCCGGATCGACCTGGCCCGGGTGCTCCGGCATTGGCCGGACATCCTGCGCCTGGTCGCCTCCATCCACATCGGCACCGTCTCGGCGTACGACGCGATGCGGATGCTACAAGCTGGCGGGAACCCGACCCAGCTCGGTGAGGCCCTGGCCCACCTGGGGCGAATCTTCAAGACGTTGCACGTGCTGACCTACGTCGACCTGCCCCCGTATCGGCGGGAGATCAAGGGGATGCGCAACCTGCAGGAAGGCCGCCACGATCTCGGTCGGCACGTGTTCCACGGCCGCAAGGGCGAGCTGTACCGGGCATACCACGAAGGCATGGAGGACCAGCTCGGAGCCCTCGGGCTGGTCCTGAACTGCATCACCCTGTGGAACACCGTCTACCTCGACACCGCGATGAAGCAGCTACGAGCCGCTGGTTGCCCGGTCCTGGACGCTGACGTTGCTCGGCTATCGCCGTACCCGCGCAAGCACATCAACGTCCACGGCCACTACTCATTCCAGCTGCCCGACCTCGGCGGCGACCGACGCGCCCTGCGTGACCCCGACACCGGTGACGACGAGTAAGCCGACGACGTAGCCCGCTCACGCTCGCTCGGCACGGCTGCGCGCTACGGCGTTCCCATCCACCCCACCAGCGCCTCATACAACTCCTCA
>WNGA01001860.1_pt1 | contig 72779 bp, 64 predicted proteins | sample 5400061 | NCBI WGS metagenome assembly WNGA01 (sample SAMN13153366, study PRJNA577476) | soil metagenome | isolation source: 100 cm soil or saprolite under grassland replicate 2 | place: USA:California | collected 2016-06-15
CCGCCGATGTTCAGGACGTTCGCCCGGAACGCGATGCAGATCCCCACGCCCACCAGCAGCAGCGGGATCGCCTTCGTCGCGGTGTTCACCAGCCCGTCGGTGCTGCCGAACGCGCCCTTCAGCAGGGCCCGGTACGCAGTGAACGGATTGGCCCCGAGGGCCCACAGCATGAAGGCGCCGACCACCAGAGCCCCGAGCGCCGCGAGGGGGATGGCGAACCAGCTGAGCAGGAACCGCCGCCAGTCCCGGGGGGAGGCGCCTCTCGCGGTCCCCCGTTTCGGTCCGGGTTCCGGCGAGGCCGGCGAGCGCACGCTGTTCGATCGAACGATCCCGCTGTCGTCCACCCGTGCCCTCCGGCATCCACCCCAGAACGAACGCCCTCAGCATGCCCGGAGGGGGGGTCGCCGGCGACGGGGCAATGGTCCCGTCGGATGGGGGCCGGTGGACCTGCCTTCCGCACGTCGTCTCCGGCGGTCCGAGCGCGCCCGGCGGGATATTCGCGGCCGATTACCTGCCCGGAACCGCGAGAGCGGTGTACAAGTCTTGCCATGGGGATGTGGGAGGGGCCGTGGTCCAGGAAGGCCGCCCGCCGGCGGCTGTGGCTCCAGGTGGTGGCGGCGTTCGCGTTCCTGGCCCTGGCCGGGGGCGCCGTGTTCGTGGTGGCGGTGGTCCTGCCGAACAAGGTCCGGGAGACTGGCGCCCCGCCGACGCGGTCACCCAGCCCCACCATCACCACGCGCGCGCCGCTCCCGGGCTGCCAGACCACTGGATTCACCGACTGGGAGGACATGGGGACGGTGGCCTGGGTGGCCGGCGGCGAGCTCCACGTGCTCGACCTGCCGACGTGCCGCGAACGGACGCTGGTGCCGGAGGGGGCGTCGCCGCCGGTGCGGTTCAGCACGGACGGCCGGTGGATCGCGTACGGCGGCGGGGCGGTGATCCCCGCGACCGGGGGAAACCCGGTGCTCGTGCCGGGCGGGGCCCGGTCGTGGGCGTGGTCGCCGATGGACGTTCAGCTCGGCGTCGTGACTCCCGGCGGCGGCCTCGAGGTGTTCTCCCCGCGCGAACGGGCCCCGGCCCCCAGCCCGGGGGGCGGGAAGCGGGCCAAGGCATCGGTCGAGTTCGGGCAGCCCCGGAGGATCCTGGCCGACGGAGCCGGGGCCGGTCATCTGCTGTGGAGCCCGGACGCGGCGCGGATCGCGCTGGACGGCCCCGGCAAGGTGATGGTCGTCGACGTCGCCTCCGCCGAGCCCCGAACCGTCTTCTCCACGACAGGCCCGGTGCCCCAAGTGGCGGGCTGGTCCCCGGATTCGAACTGGGTCCTGTTCTGGGCCACCCCGCTGGGGCAGAAGCCGGGGAAGGTGGCCGGCCGGGCCCTCGACGCCGCGCCGGCCGGCGGCGGGCCCTGGCAGAACGTCTTCAGCCAGATGCTGCCGTACGGGGACTTCGTGTCCAGCTGCGGGAAGTCCCTGGCCGTGTCCGTCGGGGGTCGCCGCGGCGTGAGCGAGGGCAAGCAGATCGTGATCACCGGCCCCTCGAGCTGGAAGTTCCGGAACGTGACGGCCGACTACCTCAGGAGCTGGATCTGGCCGGCGTGCTCGCCGGACGGGACCTGGCTCGCCGCCACGGCCACCGCGAACCACCCCGAGACGAGCGATGCCTCGGGGGTCCGCTCCCTGTGGGTCATCGCGACCGACGGGTCGAAGCGGGCCAAGATCGAACCGCCCGAGCTGGGAGCCCTGGAGACGCCGCGTTGGTCGGGGAACGGCCGGACGCTCCTCGTGGTGGTCCGGACCGAGCCGACCTGGGCGGCCCCGGGCACGCTGACCCTGGTGGAGGTCGATCCGAAGACCGGCAAGGAGGTCCACCGGGCGGGTCTCGGCGTCAGCCTGGGACCGGCGGAGGGTCCCGGCGGCCACCAGCTGTGGACCCTCGTCTCCGACTGGTACCGGCCGGCCTGAGGACCCCGCCGCCCGCTACCGGGCCAGCCGGTCCCGCGCGCCCCCCAGGAACCGCTCTCGGTCCACGACCACCCGTCGATGCCGTCCCCGGGCCACCACGCCGGCAGGGTCGGACACCTCGATCTCGAACTCCAGGGTTCGCCCGTCCACCCCGAGGAGGGTGGCGCGCGCGGTGATCCGGGCGCCGACCGGGGTGGGCGCCATGTGTTCGAGCTCGACCCAGGTCCCCACCGTCGTTCGCCCATCGTCCAGCCGCCCGGCCACCGCGGCGAGCGCCGCGGCCTCGGCCAGGGCCAGCACGGCCGGCGTCCCCAGCGCGGCGACGTCGCCGGATCCCAGGGAGGCCGCGGTGCGCTCTTCGTCGACCGTCCCGGCCGCGTCGCCGGTCAGACCCGGTTCGATCGTCATCGATCCTTTCGGCGGCGCGGGGGCATGGCGCCGGTAGGCTTGGGGCCGCCATGGAGCATGCCACGTCGTGAGGGGGCCGGCCGGCGTCCTCGCCCTCGTCCTCGCCGAGACCCTCGCCGGCGGCGCGGCATTGCTGTTCCTGACGCCGTTGTGGCGGGAGGTCCGGCACGGGTTTTTCAAGCTCACCGGATCGGTGCTGGCAGTCCTCGGGCTGGCCTGCTGGGGATCGGTCGGAGCGGCCCGGCTCCCCGGGAGCACGCCGGGGGACCAGGCCTGGTGGCTCGCCGTCGGCGTGACCGCGGCGACCGGGGTGTGGTCCGTGCTGATGTTCGCCCGAGCGGAACGAGCCGGACGTGTCCTCGGGTTCCTCACGGTGCCCGGTTCGCTGGCCCTGCTGGGGGCCCTGGCCGGAACGGCGGGGCACGACCACGTCTTCGCGTTCCTGGAGCTGCTGGCGGGGGCGGCGTTCATGGGGGCGGTCCTCGACGGCCTCCTGCTGGGGCACTGGTACCTGACCGACCGGCGACTGACCAGGACCCCCATCAACCGGACCACCACGCTGCTCCTGGCTGCCGTGGTGCTGGAGGCCGCCGCGGTGATCGGGCGGGGGTTCGGCCCGGCCTCGCCCTCGCTGGAGCTCAGCCCGCTGCTCGCGGCGTCGGGAGTGGGATCGTTCGTGGCCGTCGGGATGGTCGCCACGACCGCGCTCATCGCGGTGTTCATCCGGCTGGTGCTCGCGGGAACCAGGGCCACGGCCGTCCAGGCCGCGACGGGCTTCTACTACCTGGCGGTCATCACCGCGTTCACCGCCGAGCTCGCCGCCAAGATCCGGTTCCTGCCGTGAGCGGCGACGCGGTGGTGTGGACCCTGCTTGGGGCCGGGGCCGTGGCGCAGGTCGTGGCGTGGCGGCTGGTGGTGGCGGGTCGGATCAGCGTGTGGTTCGGGACGGGCGTCCTGGTGGGCCTCCTGGGGGCCCTGTCGGTCGCGACGGGCCGGGTGCACCTGTCCCCGAAGGTGGACGTCGTGCCGGCGGCCCTGGTGGGCCTGGCCTCGGGAGTGGCCCTGTTCCTGGCCACCCGGGTGTTCGTCAGGCTGGTGCGGTTCTGGAGGGCGTTCCAGCGGGACACGACGGATCTCTACGGGAACCGCACCTCGGTGTCGCTCCCCGTGGCGCTGTTCGTGGCCGTCGGGCTGTCGGCTCCGGGCGAGGAGCTGTTCTGGCGGGGCCTCGCAGCCGGACGGCTCACCCCGATCGCGGGCACCGTCGGCGGGGCGGCGATCGCCCTGGCCGGCTACGGGGCGGTGCTCGCCGCCAGCGAGTTCCTTCCGATCATGGCCGGCGCGGTGGTCGGCGGGGGGCTGTGGTCGATCCTGTTCGTGTGGACGGGCGGGGTGGCCGCGGGGATCGCCTCGCATGTCGCGTTCACCGGACTCATGCTGCTCCTCCCGCCTCCGACCGCCGATTCGTCCCGGGGGGTGACGTGACGAGGCGGCTGCCCCCCGAGGTCGGGGCCATCCTCGACCACGGCGCGTTCTGCTACGTGGCGGTGGGCACCCCCAGGGGGCCGCACGTCACCCCCGTCGTCTACGCGATGCACGCGTCGAGGATGTGGCTCACCACCGCCCGCCGAACGGTGAAGGCCAGGGTGTGGAGGGACCGGCCGAGGACGGCGGGGATGGTGCGCGGGGGGGACCGGGCGGTCTCGTTCGTGGGGTCGGTCCGCCTCCACGACGGGCTCGACCCCACCACCTGGATCCCCTCGGCCGCCTCGCTCCCGACCATCTCGCTGGCCGCGGCCGCGTTCACCCGCAGGAACGCCCGGTTCTTCGCCGGCTACGCGGTGGACGCCCGCCGGGTGCCGCTGTCGTGGACCCCGCCGGGCCGGGTATTCGCCGAGGTCCGGGTGGAGGCGGCGGCGATCCTGGAGGACTGGGGGGTCGAGCCACGCATCTGGGGGCAGTTCGGCGAACGGGTCCACTCCCACGGCTCGTTCCGGGCCGGCCGTTCGAAGTCCGGGCCGCTCGCCGCCATCCCGGCTGAGGTCGCGGAACGGGTGGGACGGGTCGGGCAGTCGGTGCTCGCCCTCGAGGGCGCCGACGGTCCGGTGGTGCTCCCGTCGCTGCACGTTGAGTCGAACGGGGTGATGTACGCCGCGGTGGACGCGCGGGCCCTGGCGCTGTCGGGCGGGGGTCCCGATGCGCCGGTGGGGCTCACCGTGGACCACGCCTCGCGGTGGCGGGCCAGCGCCATGACCGGGGCGCTGGTGCAGGGGATCGGCGAGGTCCACGTCCTGTCTCGCCTGCGGTCGGGGCGGGCCGCCGCGGAACGCCTGGTGGAACGGGCCGGCGCCCTCCCCGACGGGATGGCCCTGGTCAGGGTGCGGCCCCGGCGCGTCGTGTGGTGGCGGGGCTGGGCGAGCGGTACGGTGAGGCTCTAGATCCGAGCGCCCGGGCCGGCCGCCAGCGCCCCCCGAGTTCGAAGGTGGAGCGATGGGACACGTCAGCATCGACCTGGAGGTCGACGCCCCACCGGAGGAGGCGTGGAAGGTCGTGTCCGACCCCCGCAACCTTCCCAGGTGGGATCGCCACATCATCTCGGTCCGGGGCGTCCCGGAGGACGGGCTGAAGGTGGGAGCGAAATACGTCACCGAGATGCGGATGTTTCGCGTCACCGGGAAGGTCGAGGCCGAGGTCCTGGAGATCGAGGCGCCCAGGTACTCGCGGATCCGGCTCCGGGGGCTCCTCGACGCGACGGTCCAGACCACGATCACTCCGATCTCGGGTGGATCGAGGAGCCTCCTGGAGCACGACATCGAGTACCACTTCCGCGGCGGCGGCCTGGCCGCGTTCGCCACGCAGGGACTGGCGGCCACCGGCGGCCCCGCCATCGTGCTCCGCAAGGGGACGCTCGCCCAGAAGCGTCAGATCGAGCAGTCGTCGAAGCGGGGGTAGCCCGGCGCGGCTACTTCTGCTCCTCGTCGTCGCGGCGGAACCGGAAGGCCCGTCCCGGCCGGCCCACGATGAATCCGATGATCCCGCCCAGGACCGCGCAGACCAGCATCACGATGATGAGCGGTGTCTGGCTGTCCGTGAACACGAACTTCACCTTGACCTTCTGCGAGTTCCCCAGCACGAACAACAGCAGGATCACCAGGACCACCAGCAGCACGATGACCTTCGCCACCCGGGTCTGGCGGTGCCGTTGGAGCTGGTGGAGCCGGTCCCGGTCCTCTTGCGTCCGGGGGTCGTCCGCGTCCTCGCCGCCACCGGTCTCCCTGCGCACGTCGCTGCCCTCCTCGCTCGGTCGGGAGGATTCTGTCACGCGCGTTGTCGCCGACGCGCGCCGCCGTGTTGAATGCGCCTCCGTGACTCACTCGACGGGGCAGGTGGGCGGATCCCGCATGAGCGTGGACCGGGGCGCCGTCCGGCAGGCGCTGACCCTGGCCTCGGCCGCCGTGCTGGTGGAGTTCGCGTCCTCCACGGCCCGGGGCAAGGCCGTCGACCACCGGATCTTCCGGGCGGTGAACCGGGGCCGCGGCGCGCGGGCCGACGCGGTCTTCGGGGGCCTCACCGAGCTCGGCTCGATCGCGGCCTCCGGGGCGGCCGGTGCCACGCTGGCGGCGGGGGGCCGGCCGAGGACTGCATTCAGGGCGTTGGGGGCCGCCGGCTCCATGTGGCTGGTGGGCCAGGGGATGAAGCGGCTGTACCTGCGGTCCCGTCCCTACGATGCCCTGCCCGAGGTGGTCAGGCTGATGATCGGCCGCCCCAAGGGGACCTCGTGGCCCAGCTCCCACCCCGCGGTGCTCCTGGCGTTCGTCACCGTGGCCGGGGAGGAGCTGGGGCTGTCCCCGTTCGAACGGGCCGCGCTGGGGGCCCTGGTCGGGCTGGTGGCCGCCTCGCGGGTCTACCTGGGCGTCCACTACCCCTCCGACGTGGTGGCCGGGATCCTCCTGGGGCGGGCCGCCGGCCTGGCGTGGCTGGCCGCCGGGCGGCCATGAGGCCCGGATGCGCCGTTCCGACCCTCGCGGCAAGTAGACTCGGCCCCCGAATGACCGCCCTGCTCGGTTCCATCACCTGGCCGGTCCTGGACCGGATCCACTTCGGGAGCGACGTCGCCCTGTCCCCGCACGGGGTGGGCATCGCGCTCGGGTTCCTGCTGGGCTCGGTGTGGATCCTGAAGGACGATTCCCGGCGGGGGGTCCGCGAGGACCACATGTCCTCGATGCTGTTCTGGGCCCTCATCGGCACCATCGTCGGGGCCCGCCTGTTCTACGTGATCGCGCACTACTCCGAGTTCGACGGCATCGGCGACATGCTGGCCATCTACAAGGGCGGCATCAGCCTGCTGGGCGGGATCGCCGGCGCGGTCGGGTTCGCCTACCCGATCATGCGACGCCACAAGTACCGGCTGTTCCAGGTCATGGACGGCGCGGCGGTCGGCCTGGCCCTCGGGGTGTTCGTGGGGCGGATCGGCGACCTCATCATCGGCGACCACCTGGGCAAGCCGACGAACGCGCCGTGGGCCTTCGCGTACAGCGGGGGCAAGCTCTCGGGGTTCGACTGCGCGAACGGGGTCTGTCGGGAGACGCTCCTGCGCGGCCACGACACCCAGTTCCTCAGCATCAGCGCCCAGGGCGCCAAGCTCACCGACCAGAACGGCCAGCTCCTGGGCTCGGGCGTCGGCGTGCACCAGACGGCGCTCTACGACTTCGGGATCGTCGCCCTCCTGCTGCTGTTCCTGCTGCTGGTGATGAACCGCAAGCCCCGGCGGGAGGGCGTGATGATCATGACGTGGGCCATCTGGTACGGCAGCGGCCGGATCGTCACGGACTTCCTCCGGGTGGACAAGCGGTTCTTTGGCCTCACCGGGAGCCAGTGGGCCTCCGTGGCCGTGGTCACGGCCTCGGTCGTCACCCTGGCGCTGTGGGCCCTCCGGCCGCGGCCCGGGCCGAAACCCCTGGCCGATGCCCCTGAAGGGGCAGTCGTGGACGAGGGTCCCCCCACCACCGCGTTCGTCCCACCGCGCGAGCCGAGCGAGGGTCTGTAGATGGGCCGCAAGCTCTCGCTCGCCATCGTGGTCCTGCTGGTGGCGGTGTCCATCGGCCTGGTGGCCGTGGCCGCGGCCACGAAGTCCTACGTCCCGCTGTTCCTGATCTGGATCCCGCAGATCCCGATCGCCTGGCTCGCGGCGAGGTCCTCCCAGGGCCGTCCCGCGAACTGACCCGACGCTGTTCTCAGTGCGCGTGGCCGCTGTGGTCGTGCGCGTGCGCGGCGTGATCGTGGCCGGCGTGGGGGTCGCCGTTGCCGCCTGCGGAGGCGCCCGGCGCCACCATCAGGTTGAGGGGCCTGCCCACCACGGTCTTCACGCTCCTGGCCAGGCTGCGGGCCGCCTCGCGGAGGGCCTGGCCGGCGGGGGAGTCGGGGTCGGAGATCACGATCGGGGTGCCCGAGTCGCCGCCCGCCCGCAGCGGCGGGTACAGCGGAACCTGGCCGAGCAGCGGCACGCCCAGGGTGTCCGCCGCCTCCTGCCCACCGCCCTGGCCGAAGATGAACTCCCGCTCGCCGCAGTGGGGGCACACGAACCACGACATGTTCTCCACCACGCCCACCACCCGCTGCTTGACCTGGGCGGCCATCTTCCCGGCGCGCTCGGCCACCTTGCGGGCCGCCTCCTGAGGCGTGGTCACCACCAGCATCGACGCCCCGGGGAGGAACGATGCCATGGACAGGGACACGTCGCCGGTCCCGGGCGGGAGGTCGCACAGCAGGAAGTCGATCTCGCCCCAGTAGACGTCGCCCAGGAACTGCTGGACGGCCTTGTGGAGCATGGGCCCTCGCCAGATCACCGGCTGTTCCTCGGACACGAAGAACCCCATCGAGATGATGCGGACGCCGTGGGACTCGAGGGGCAGGATCATGTTGTTGAACCCCACGGGCTGGCCGGAGACCCCCATCATCCGGGGCACGCTGAACCCCCACACGTCGGCGTCCAGCACGCCCACCCGGTGGCCCTCCGCGGCCAGCGCCGCGGCCAGGTTCACCGTCACGCTCGACTTCCCCACGCCGCCCTTGCCGGAGGCCACGGCGATCACCGAGGTCTTGCCGTCGGTGAAGAACGTCTGCTGCTGCTGGGGCCCTGCGCCGCCCCGGAGCGACGTCACCATCTGCTGGCGCTGGTCGCCGGTCATCTCGCCCAGGAGGACCTCGATGTGGCGCACCCCTTCGAGGGGCGCCACCGCCCCCCGGACGTCACGGTCGATGCGGTCCTTCAGGGGACACCCCGCCACCGTGAGCAGGATCTGCACGGTGACCGTGCCGTCGTCGACCCGGATCCCCTGGAGCATCCCGAGGTCCTCGATGGGCTTGCCGATCTCGGGGTCGAGAACCTGCCGGAGAGCCTGTCGAACCTGATCCTCGGTGGCCATGGGCGCTGCTCCTCGCATCCGCCGCGGGGGCGGGGATTATCCTGTTTCGGACCGTGCGGACCGTGCGAACCGCTCATTCGATCATACGCGCCCCGGGCTGAGAAGCGGTGGCCGACGTCCGGGCGCTCGAGATCCACAAGGTCCTCGCCGACGACACCCGGTTCCGCCTGTACCGGTACCTCGGCCTGTCCGGCCGCGCGGTCTCGGTCCGGGAGCTGGCCCGCCGGCTGTCGCTGCACCCGAACACGCTGCGCCCCCACCTTCGCCGCCTGGAGGAGGTGGGGCTGGTGGCCCGGGAGGTCCGCCGGGGGGCGACGGTGGGCCGGCCCCAGACCCTCTACACGGCCGTGGAGCAGCCGGCCACGGGTGGCCGGGACTACCGTCTGCTGGCCGAGATCCTCCTGCCGATCGTCACCGGGCCCCGGGGGGCGGAGCGGGCCCGGGCCCTGGCCCAGGAGTGGGGGCGGTACCTGGTCGTGCGGGGCGGTCCCCGGCCGGGGGTCCGCCTGGCCGCGGCGCGGAACCTGGCCCTGTTGCAGGAGGCCATGGCGGCCGCCGGATTCGATCCCCGGTTCCGCCGCCGGGGCCGCCAGAGCGTGGAGGTGGCCCTGCGGGACTGTCCGTTCCGGGACCTGGTGGACGAACACCGAGCGCTGGCCTGCCAGTCCGTCCACCGCGGCCTGCTGGAGGGGATGCTGGAGAGCCTGAAGCCGCCGATGGCCCTCAAGGAGTTCCACCCCCTGGCCGAACGGTCCGTGTGCCGGTTCCTGGCCTCCGGGTAGTGCCTCCGGCCCCGTCCGGATGCCGCGGCGGTGCCGATGGTCCAGTTCTGACGCCGGGATGTTCAGTCGGGCGTTGGACCATCCGATACGGACACCAATGGATGCTCGAATCGCCCCCCAGACCCAGTCGGGGCTGGGTCGGGTCGCGCCCGGCTCGTTCGGCGCGCCCGCACCCGCCCCTGCCCGGACGGCCACCGAGGCCGCCGGAACCCATGCCATCGCGATGCTGCTGTTCGACCTCTCCCGGGTCCCGCGGCCCGGCTCCAAGATCTCGCCCGAGGTGGCCGAGATGGTCATGAACCGCTGCGTGCTGGCGGCCATCGAGGTTCTGTCCGCCGCGGAGGCCCAGGTCACCATGGCCGGAACGGAGGCCCGCCCGTCCGTGGAGGCCGTGTTCTCCGGCGAACGCAGCGCCCTGCGTGCGGCGAAGGCCGCGTGCGACGTGCTGGGCGGCGTCCGCCGGGTCCAGCGGGCGGCTGAGAACGAGTTCCAGGTGGTGGGAGCCATCACCGCGGGCTCGGCCGGCCCGGGGCCGGGGGGCGTCACGGTGACCACCGGCGGCCCCGACGTCCTGCTCCGGCGCCTGCGGGAGGCGGCCGCCCCGGGCCAGATCCTGATGTCCGCGGCGGCGGTGGCCGGATGCGAAGGCCTGGTGGAGACCTCGCCGGCCCGAACGTCCTCCGAGGCGGTCCCCGAGGCACACGTGCTCCGGCGGATGCGCCCCGCGCTGAGCGTGTTCTGAGGTCGGCGAGAGACGGGAACAGGTGATTCGGGCCCGCGAGGGCTCGAGGCCGAAGGATCGAAGGGGAGGCACGTCATGGAGGACGGGTTCGCCACGTCCACGGACGGGACCGGTGCCGACGGCGCCGAGGCCGACCTTGCGTCGTGGCTCGGACGGCTGGCCGAGGCCGGCGGGTCCGACCTGCACGTGAAGGTGGGCTCGCCCCCCCTGATCCGCGAACGGGGCCAGCTCCGCCGGCTCGATCGCCCACCGCTCACCCCCGAAGAGACCGAGGCCATCGCCCGCGCCATCGTCCCCGAGTCCCGTCGAGCGCGGTTCGACGAACGCGGCGAGGTCGACTTCGCCTACTCGCTCCCCGGCGTCGGGCGATTCCGGGTGAACGCGTTCCGCCAGCGGGGGTCGTGCAGCCTGGTCCTGCGGCAGCTCCGGATCGGCGGGCCCGAGATCGAGTCCGTCGGCCTCCCCCCGATCGTCCGCCAGCTGGCCGAGGAGCCCCGGGGCCTGGTCCTGGTCACGGGCCCCACCGGATCGGGGAAGACCACGACACTCGCGGCGATGATCGAGCACATCAACCGGACCAGGCCGGTCCACATCGTGACCATCGAGGACCCCATCGAGGTGCTCCATCCAGACCAGGAGGCCTCGGTGAACCAGCGGGAGGTGGGCCAGGACACCGAGAGCTTCCTGTCGGCGATCCGGGCGGCCCTCCGGCAGGACCCCGACGTGATCCTCATCGGGGAGATGCGCGACACCGAGACCGTCCGGGCGGCCCTCCAGGCCGCCGAGACCGGCCACCTGGTGCTCTCCACGCTCCACACGGTGGACGCCACCGAGACCGTGAACCGGGTGGTGGACTTCTTCCCGGCCGAACAGCAGCACCAGATCCGGGTGACCCTGGCCGCGTCGCTCCGGGGCATCATCAGCCAGCGCCTGGTCCCGTCCACTCGCGACGACCTGGTCCCGGCGGTGGAGGTGCTGGTGAACACGGGCCGGGTGGCCGAACGCATCATCGAGTCCGACGCCACCTCGGAGATCCCCGAGGTCATCGCCCAGGGCGGCTACTACGGGATGCAGACGTTCGACCAGGCCCTCCTGGTCCTGGTCCGGGACGGCTCCGTCTCCGTCGAGGACGCCCTCGAGTCGGCGACGGAGCCCCACGACTTCCAGCTCATGCTGCAGCAGGCCGGCATCACGCCGGCCGCCTGACCCGCCGGGGCCGGGCCTGCAGTCCGCGCCTACGGCGCGGGCGGGGTGACCGGGGGCGGGGCCGGCGGTGCCGGCGGGGCCGGCGCCTCGGCCGCCGACTCGGCCGGCGCCTCGGCCGGCGCCTCGGCCGCAGCCGCCACAGGCCTGGGGCCACCGTTGCCGCTGGGTGCGCCCTCCCGGAACGCCTTGCCCATGCCGCCCAGCCCCGCGAGCAGCTGCGACAGCTCGAGCGGCAGGACGAACTTCGTCGAGGGCGACGCGCCGATCTGCTTGAGGGCGTCCAGGTACTGCAGGCTCATGGTGTTCGAGTCGATGCCCCGGGCCACCTCGAAGATCTTCGACAGGGCGAGCGAGAAGCCCTCGGCGCGCAGGATGGCCGCCTGCCGGTCGCCTTCCGCGTTGAGGATCGCGGCCTGCTTGTTCCCCTCGGCCACCGTGATCGCGGCCTGCTTCGAACCCTCGGCCTCGGTGACGACGGCCCGCCGGGTCCGCTCCGCCGACATCTGGCGGGTCATGGCCTCCTGGACCGCTGGGGGCGGGATGATCTCCCGGATCTCGACGTTCGTCACCTTGACGCCCCATCGCTCGGTGACCTCGTCGAGCTTGACCCGCATGATCTCGTTCATCTCGGCCCGCTTGGCCAGCAGGTCGTCGAGGGCCATGTCGCCGGCCACCGACCGCAGGGTGGTGGCGGCGATGTTCTGGGCCGCCCCGGCGAAGTTCCCCACCGCCAGGACCGACATCTGGGCGTCCACGACCTTGTAGAACGTGATGAAGTCGATCGACACCGGGGCGTTGTCCTTGGTGATCGCGGTCTGGTGCGGGATCTCCAGGTACAGCTCGCGGAGGTCCACCCACACCGGCTTGTCGATGATGGGGATCAGGATCACCAGGCCCGGGCCCTTGAGCCCGATGGAGCGTCCCAGCCGGAACACCACGAGGCGCTGGTACTCCCGCACCACCCGGATGGCCTGCGGGATGAAGATCAGCAGCAGCAGCAGGACGACCCCGAGGCCGATCAGCAATCCGGTCACTTCATCTCCCCCTTCTCCCTGGTCCCAGCGGGCCACCCCGCCGCGGATCCATCTCGCGTGCGGCGTGATTATGCCCGGTCTGCGCCCGTCCCGGTTTGCAGGGCCCTGGCGCGCTCGGACACGGGCGTGTCGGCCCCCGAGCCGGCCGGCGTGCCGTCGGCCGAAGTGGCGGGCGCCACCTTCAGCCGGAGGCCCTCGACGTCCTCGATCACCACCCGCGTCCCCGCGGGGATGGGGCCGGAGGTCGAGACCGCGCTCCACGTCTCGGACGCCACGTGCACGTTCCCCGACGGCGTGAGGGAGGTGGTGACCACCCCGATGTGCCCGATCAGGTTGCGCTCACGCATGAGCACGGGGAGGTGCCGGGCGCGCAGCAGCGCGCGGAGCGCCAGCCCGAAGAACCCGGCCATCAGCGCCCCCACGGGCAGGATGACCCACAACGACACCTGGGAGTTCGGGACGGACCGGTCGAACAGCGTGAGCCCGCCGGCCACCAGCATGACCGTGCCGAGCACAGTGAAGATCCCCACGCCTGGCGCCTTCAGCTCCAGGAGGAACGACACCACCGACCCGATCAACAGGATCACCCCGATCAGCTGGAACGGCAGCAGCCCGAACGAGACGAACGCGGCCCCCAGGGACAGCACGCCGAACACGGCGGCCAGCCCGATCCCGGGGTGGATGAACTCGAGCACGATGAGCCCGATGCCCAGGTAGAAGAAGATGAACGCCAGGTCGGGCGAGAGCAGGCCGTGGAAGATCGACGCCACGAACCCCAGGCTCCGGTTCGTCACGGTGGCGTTCGTGGTGTCGAGCGTCACCGTCTCGCCGCCGGTGCCCACCGGCACGGTCCGGCCGTTCAGCGCCTCCAGCAGCGTGTCGGTGTCGGGCTCGATGAGGTCGATGACGTCCAGGGACAGGGCGTCCTGGTCGGTGATGCTCACCGAGTCGCGGACCGCGGACTCGGCCCAGTCGGCGTTGCGGCCCCTGGCCTCCGCGATGCTCCGGATCGTGGCCACCGCGTCGTTCAGGACCTTCTCGCTCTCGATGACTCCCGACACTCCCACCGGGTGGGCCGCGCCCACGTTCGTCCCGGGGGCCATGGCGGCCACCGAGCCCGACAGCAGGATGAACGTCCCCGCCGACGCCGCGCGGGCCCCGGACGGCGAGACGTACGTGATGACGGGGACGGGCGAGTTCAGGATGGCCTTCGTGATCTTCCGCATCGAGGAATCGAGGCCGCCGGGGGTGTCGATGGTGATGAGGACCGCCATCGCCCCGTCGTCCGCGGCGGCGGAGATCCCGCTGGTGATGTAGTCGGCCTCGAACGGATCCACCACTCCGGACAGCCGGAGCGAGACGATCTGCGGGCCGCCGGCGGTTTGGGCACCGGCCGACCCGGCGGCGAGGGCCACCGCGAACAGCGCGGCCACCCCCAGCAGGACGTTCCGCATGCGCTTCATGGGGGAATCTTCCCACCAGTGCCGCTCCGTGGAAACCCACTGGTCGCACCGCGGGTCCGGGGCATCCCGGAACCCTTCCCCGGGCCGGCCCCGGCGGCGCATACTGAGAGGATGAGGCCGGCAGTTCGCCGCATCCGGTCCCAGGACAGCGTCCGGTCAAGCCGCCGTGCCGCCCGGTGCCGTATATCCCTGGGGGGGCGCGCCCGATGATGTTCGAGGCGGGGGCTCCCCTCACGGTGCAGGAAGAGCGGGTGCTGGTGCAGCGTCTGCTCTCGGGAGACGAGGAGGCGGTACGGAGCATCTACGGGCGGTTCGCCAGGCCGGTGTACAGCCTGGGTCTGCGTCTCCTGGGCAGCGCGGAGGCCGCCGAGGAGCTGGTCCAGGACGTGTTCGTCACGGCATGGCGGAAGGCCGCCCGGTTCGACGCGTCCAGGGGCCGGCTCTCCACGTGGCTGATGGCCATCGCCCACAACCTGGCCGTGGACCGGCTTCGGCGGGACACCGGGGCGGGGCGGCCGACGCTCGTGCTCGTGGAGGAGGTCCCGGAGCGGATCACGGACTCCGACGTGGAACCCGTGCTGGAGCGCGACTCCGCGAGGCGGGCGATGGCGTCGCTGTCGGACGCCGAACGGCTGCTGGTGGTGCGGGCCTACTTCCGGGGCCTGACCGCGCGGGAGATCTCCCAGGCCGACGGGATCCCGCTCGGCACCGTGAAGACCCGTCTTCGGACTACGCTCATCAAGCTTCGCCGCCTGAACGAAGGCAAGGAGTTGTAGTGGACGGTCCCTCGTGGACGACAGGAGGCGCACCGGCGTGAGGCTCGTCAGCGATCCCGCCACGCGCGAGTCCGGGCGCGAACCGGACTGTGTCGAGGTCCGCGACCGGCTGGTGGAGTACGTGCTCTCGGCGCTCCCGCCCGAGGAGATGGAGCCGGTGGAGCGCCACCTCGCGTGGTGCGCGGGGTGCCGGAAGGAGACCGCCGAGCTGACCGCCGGCGCCGCGACCGTCGGGCTCGCGGCGGATCTCTCCGAGCCGTCGGCGGATCTCGAGGAGACCGTGGTCCGTCGTATCAGGGCCGTGGCCGGCGCTCACGGGCGGTCCCGCCGGAAGGGCCGGACCCGGACCCGGACCAGGGCGGCGGTGATCATCGCTGCCGCGCTGGCCGTCGCCATGGGCCTGGGATGGGTGAGCACGGTGGCCCAGCTCCAGAAGGCCCAGGACGCCAGGAACGCATCCGAGCAGCAGATGCGAGCGGTCGCCGAGCGGTTCTCGAAGTTCGCGGAGACGCTCCTGCGGGGGCGGGCGCCGCACACCGGCGAGGCGGCCCGGACCTTCCAGCTGCTCCCCGGCGTCCGGCAGCAGGGCGGCGGGTGGGCCATGGTGTACACGTCCCCGTCGCGGTCCGACTGGGTCCTCGTGGTGCTGGGCGGGCTGGACGCGGAAGCGTTCCCCCTCACGGTCTCGCTCCAGAGGGCGGACGGCCAGATCCTGTCCGCGGGCACGCTGACGAAACCGGATTCCGCCGGCGGCGGCGGGTACCTGTGGCACCCGTACACGCGCAGCCTGGCGAAGTTCAACCGGATCCTGGTGACGGATTCGGAGGGTCACGTGCTCATGGAAGGGCTCCGTGACCGTCTGGTGTCCCACCCGGGCGCGGTCTGACCTCCCGTCACGCCAGCCGTTCGGCCAGGAACGCCGTCCCCTTCGGATATCGGTACTCGATCGACATGTGCGTGGCGTCGAACAGCTCGAAGAACGACTCCACCCCCAGCCGGTCGAGCTCCCGCTTCACCGCCTGGGCCCCGAGGTCCAGGTACCATTCGTCCCGCTTGCCGGCGTCGATGTAGACCGCGCGGAGGGACCGGGCTGCGTCGGCCCGAGCCGGGATCATCCGGACCGGATCCCACTCCAGCCACCGCTCCCACACCTCCGGGATCAGCTCGCTCGTCTCGGGGTCGTAGGGGAGCCGCACCGTGCCGTCCGGGTCCGTCGAGTAGCAGGCGGCCATGCAGTAGTCGTTCAGCAGGACGTGGTCGGCGTCCTTGCTGAACGCGGGGCGCGACCGGAAGTCCTTCCAGAACTCGTCGAACGACCCGTGGTAGTGGTCCCGGAGGTGCCGGACCGACTCCCGGAACGCCGGGAGGTAGCACGACTCGAACAGGGCGTCGCCGGCGTGCGTGGCCAGCCCCCCGAACAGGTCGGGCCGGAGCAGGGGAGTCACCATCGCGCCGTAGCCGCCGCTCGACTTCCCCTGAATCCCCCGGTGATCCCTGTCGGCGAGGGTCCGGTACCGCTCGTCCACGAACGGCACGACCTCCTCGCACAGGAACGTGTGGTAGTTGCCCGTTCCCGGCGAATCCAGGAACTGGCTCCCGCCCAGCGAGGTCCAGCAGTCCACGTACACGACCACGGCCGGCTGGCACTCACCGGCGGCCATGGCCCGGTCCAGCAGCTCCGGGTAGTTCAGCCGGAACGCCGAGCGGTTGCGCCACATGTCGAGCTGTCCGGTCAGGCCCTGGATCGCGTAGATCGAGGGGTACCGGCGGCCGGGGTCGTCGTCGTAGCCGGGCGGCGTGTACACCCACAGCGGGCGGTCGGCCGGATCGCTCAGGGCGTTGCCCTCCAGCGAACGGCCGTGGACGGTGTGCTCGTCGATCCGCCCGGCGAAATCGATGCTCCACGGTTCCATGGCTGCTCCTTCGGTCGAAAGAGGCGGACGCGACGCCCTCGCCGCTCCGGTCGGGCATCCTACGTGGTCGGCGGTGGCTCGGGCCCGGCTGGAGTACCGTGTCGGCATGGAGCCGGTCGCGGCCCTCAGCCCGGCAGCCATCTCGATCCTGGTCCTCGCCGCCCTCGCCGGGATCGCGATGATCCGGCTCGGCGTGTCCTCGGAGGCGCCGGGCGTCCGCGAGGGGCGGGCGGGGCCCCGGACACCCCGCGAGCGGCTACAGGCAGCCATGGGCCGGCGGGGGACGCCGGAGCCCTGGGTCCTCGGCTTGATCGCGCTGCTGATCCTCGGGATCCTCGTCGCGCCCCGCCTCCTGGGGTTCACGTTCGTGTTCCTCCCGCTGATCCTCATGAACCGCCGCCGCTTTCCGCGGAGGTTCGACGATCGGCGGAGGGCCGATCCCGACGACGCGGACGGACCGGGCCACCTGGGCGACCCCGGCGACCCGTCCTGACGGCTCCCGCCCGGCTCGGCCGTCCCCACCCGCGTGGCTATGATCGCTGCATGACGATGGTCGCGGAGGTGGTTGGCATCGGCCTCGCCGGGGGCCAGGGGGTCCGGGCTCGCCCGCTGACCCTGAAGGCGCCCGGGTACCTCCGCTCCAAAGCCGCGATGTCGTTCCTGGGTCGCCGGCTCATCCGGTGGGTCCTGGAGATCCTCACCACCGAGGGGATGAAGGAGTTCTACGTCATCGCCCACGGGAAGGAGAATCGCTACCAGATCAAGGTCATGATCGGATACGGCGAGGAGCTCGGAGTGGACGTCCAGTACTCGCCCGTGAAGTTCGACGCGCTGTCCACGGGCAGTGCCGATTCCACGCTTCGAATGCTCGAGTACTGGGACCTGTCCCGCCCCGCGCTCGTGTTCCCGACGGACTCCGTGATCGACTTCGACCTCGAGCCGATGTACGAGGCCCACATGGATCGCGGGGCCGCCGTGACCATCGCCGCGATGACCCGGGCCCCCTCCGAGGTGGCCGAGAAATACGGCCTGATGCTGACCAATCCCGACGGGAAGATCCTGGAGTTCGTGGAGAAGCCCACCCTCGCGGAGCTCCGCGAGCACTTCGCCGTGCACGACGCCGAGGAGTTCGACCGCATGCCCCTGCTCACCAACGCCGGGTTCTATCTGGTGGATTCGGCGGTGCTGCGGGAGGTTGCCGGCGATCCCGAGATCGCGTCGATGCGTCGAACCCGCCTCGATTTCGGCAAGGACATCCTCCCGTGGCTGGTGGCCCGGGGGCATCCGGTGTACGCGCACACCGTCCGGCGGATCGGGGATCTGGGCAACGTCGAGGATTACGTGGACACGATGGTGGACGCCCTGCACGGGAACTTCGAGTCGATCCGGCGCCTCCTTCCCCCGCCGTTCGACCCCGACCGCCACGTGTGGATCGCGCCCGAATCACTGTCCATGCGCGATGCCCTGACCGGCAAGACGCTCTCGGAGAAGCTGGCCGAGGGCCTGGTGACGATCGGTCCGTCGGTGCGGATCGGCCGGTTCTGCGAGATCGGCCCGGGGGTGGTGATCCAGGAGTCGAACCTGGACGACGACGTCGAGGTCCGCGAGGGCGCGTACCTGTCCCGGACCCAGGTCCGCGACGGCGCGATCGTGGGGCCGGGGGCCCGGCTGCGCAACGTGGTGGTGGGGTCGATGTCAGAGATCCGCTCCCACCAGGCCAATCCCACCGTGGTGGAGGACTACGTGGCGCTGGGGGACGAGGTGCTGGTGTACGCGGGTGTTCACCTGGCGGGGGACATCTCGGTGTACCCGCGCCTGAAGATCCCGAGCGGGATCCGGGTGCCGAAGGGGACCGAGCTGACCGGCCCCGCCGACGTCCTGAAGTACTTGTGAGTTGCCGCCGGGCGTCCCGGGCTGGTCGACTGGCGTGGTCATGAGGTTCGGGCTGGCGCTGCCCCATTACGACTTCTCGTTCCCCAACGGCAAGGGGGTGTCGTTCGAACGTCTCCGCGACGCGGCAGTGCGGGCGGAGGACCTCGGGTTCGACTCCGGGTGGGTGAGCGACCACTTCTTCCTGTCGCTGGCCCGGTACGGCGGGGGCGACGAGCCGCTTGGGTCGCTCGAACCGATGACCACGCTGGCGGCGCTGGCCCCGGCCACATCCCGCATGCGGCTGGGCACGCTCGTCCTGGGGCCGTTCCGGCATCCCGGGCTCCTGGCGAAGATGGCCACGGTGGTCGACCTCGTGTCGGACGGGCGGCTGGACCTCGGGATCGGCGCCGGGTGGTACGAGGACGAGTTCCGGGCTTTCGGCTACGAGTTCACGCCGGTCAAGGAGCGGTTCGAGCTGCTCGGGGAGACACTCGAGGTGCTGGGGTTGCTGTTCGCGGAGGGCCCGGCCTCGTTCGAGGGCAGGCACCTCCGGCTGGACGGGGCATTCAACCACCCGCCGCCCGTGCAGCAGCCGGTCCCGGTGTGGCTGGGGAGCAAGGGTGGCCCCCGGTCGCTCCGCCTGGCGGCCCGCCACTGCGCCGGCTGGAACACGGTGTGGCGGTGGACGCCGGAGGACTACGCGGGACGCGCGGCCGAGGCCCGCCGGATCTGCGCGGAGGAGGGGCGCGATCCCTCCACTCTGCGGCTCTCCGTGGGGCTGTTCACGCTGATCGGGCGGGACGGTGAGGACCTGGAGCGCCGGTACGAGGCCCTCCTCCGGTGGTCGCCTGGGGGATTCCTGGAGGGCGTACCGCTCCGCGAGTTCGCGAAGGGTGCCCTGGTGGGAACGGTGGAGGAGGCGCTGGGAGTGGTCCGAAGGTTCGCGGAGCTCGGGGTCGAGGAGCTCATCCTGTCGCCGGCCTCGCTCCCGTTCGCCGTGGCCGACTGGAGCGAGGTGGAGCTGCTGGCCGGGGAGCTCCTCCCGGCGGGCCGGGAGTTGTGAGCGAGCCGCGGCCCCTGGAGCCGCTGGAAGCGGCGATCGCCGTGCTCCGGGAGGAGGGGCGGGCGCTGCACTGGACGGCCATCCAGGATCTGGCGCTGAAGCGGGGCTACCTCGACCCGTTCACCCAGCGCGACATCCGCAAGCGGCTGGTCGCGGCGCTGTCGGCGGCGGCCCGGGAGGGGACGCTGGTCCGCGAATCCACCGGTGTGTACGGACTGCCTCCGGGGTCGGTCCCCGGAGAGGCCGGGTGACCGACGGGGTGTTCGAGGGGAAGGATCCCTTTCGGCTCCCGGGCGGCGGGCGCGCCCGGGGCGGACGATGCGGTCCTCAGCTGGAGGACGACTCCGATGCGGCAGGTGCGGCGGCCGTCTCGGTCTTGCGGGGGCGGCCTCGGCGACGCGGTGGGCCGCCGGTGGCGGCGCTCTTCGGCGGACGCCCACGCCGCTTCGGGGCGGCCGGCACATCCGCCGTTACGACGGCACGACGGCGTCCCGGACGCGGCTTGCGCGCCCCCGCCGTCATCTCGTCGATGTGCGTCTGACAGAGGTCTTTGGCCCAGTTTTGACGACCCACCTTGATGGTCACCGTCTGGACCGCGGGCCTCCCGCAGACATCGCAAACCAGAATGGTTCGCTCACCCATGTGCACACTCCTTTCCGTCCGCGAGCAGCCTACCGAAACTGTGGGAGATGTTCCAATCGGCTCAGCCGCGTGCGGGGCGATATGCGGCGCCGGTGAAGCGCTCCAACTTCTCCCAATCGTGGAGCGCTTCGATCATCCGTACGGTGCCGGACCTGGCTCGCATCACCATCGAATAGGTCGATGCCCCGCCGGCGTGATACGACACCCCGCGTAGGAGCGACCCGTTCGTGATCCCGGTCGCGGCGAAGAACACGTCCTGGCCCGCCACCAGATCGTCGGTGGTGAGGACCCGTTCGATGTCGTAACCGCCGTCCATGAGGGCCTGTCGTTCGTCGTCGTTTCTCGGATAGAGCCGGCCCTGGATCGCGCCGTCGAGGCACTTCAGGGCCGCGGCGGCCACCACCCCTTCCGGTGTGCCGCCGATGCCCATCAGCATGTCCACTCCGGAACCGGGTCGCGCCGCCGCGATGGCCGGCGCCACGTCGCCGTCGGTGATCAGGAACACGCGGGCCCCGGTCTCGCGGACCTCCGCGATCATCTGCTGGTGGCGGTCCCGGTCGAGGATCACCACGCCGATGTCCTCCGGGCTCAAACCCTTGGCCTTGGCCACCCGGCGGACGTTCTCCCCGGGAGGCGCGGTGATGTCGAGCGCGCCGGCGGCGTCCGGGCCGGCAGCCACCTTCTCCATGTACACCGCGGCGCCGGGGAAGAACATCGACCCCCGTTCCGCCAGGGCCACCACCGAGAGCGCGTTCGGCTGGCCCACCGCGGTCAGCCGTGTGCCGTCGATGGGGTCCACGGCCACGTCCACCTGGGGACCGGTGCCGTTGCCGACGGCCTCGCCGTTGAAGAGCATCGGGGCCTCGTCCTTCTCGCCCTCCCCGATCACGATCACGCCGTCCATGGCCACCGAGTCGAGCATGAGGCGCATGGCGTCCACGGCGGCCTGGTCGGCGGCGATCTTGTCCCCCCGGCCCACCCACCGCCCGCCCGCCAGCGCGGCGGCCTCCGTGACCCGGACGAGCTCCATGGCCAGGTTGCGGTCCGGTCGTTCAGTCATCGTTCACCTCCACGCTTCGGGTCCGCGCCCCACGCGGACGGCTACACCAGGGCGTCGAGCACGGCGAGGGGCTCTCCCCCCTCGAACAGCACGCGGTACACGCTGGAGTGGTACGGCATGTCGAGGCCGAGCTCCCGGGCCAGACGGTGGACGTCGCGCGCGGCGGAGACGCCCTCCACGGTCATCCCCCTGCCCTCGAGCTGGCGGAGGGCCGCCGTGGGGTCGTCCCCTTCGCCGACGAGCTCACCGTACAGCCGGTTCCGGCCTCCTTCCGAGGTCACCAGGATGTCGCCGGCCCCGGCCAGCCCCATGGCCGTCTCCGCCCGCCCCCCCATGGCCTCGACCAGCGCCCGAAGCTCCTTCACGGCCTTCGTGAACAGTGCGGCCTTGGCGTTCCGGTACTGCTCGTCGGAGAACTTCCCCAGGCCGTCCAGCAGGCCGATCCCCATGGCGGCGACGTTCTTGGCCATCGAACAGATCTCCACGCCCACCACGTCGTCGGTGAACTCGAGCTGGTACGAGTAGTTCGACAGCGGCGCGCCGGCGGTGCGGGCGTCGTCGATCCCGGCCGACGCCCAGATGGCCGCGGAGGGCGCACCCCCGGCCAGCTCGGAGGCAAGGCAGGGGCCCCCGACGCTCACGGTGGCCGCCCCGGGGAGCTCCTCGGCCAGGACCTCGGACACGCGCTGGCCGGTCTCGGTCTCCATGCCCTTTGCCACCGAGACGACGAACCGCGCCTCGCCGACCACGTCATGGATCATCCGGGCGAGCGAGCGAGCGGTGTCCGAGGTGGACGCCATGATGACCGTCTCGACCCCCTTCGCGGCCTGTTCGAGCTCGTCCGGCGCGTGGACGGGCAGCGAATCCGGGAGGTGCTCCGAGAGGGCCGGGTGCTTCCGGAACGCGATCAGGGCCTGGAGTGCCCGTTCGTCATGCGGGTTGGCCCACAGCGCGGAGTCCAGCCCGGCCCGGGCGCAATGCATCGCGATGGCGGTGCCCATGGCTCCTGCGCCGAACACGGTCACGCGGGCCACGGGAGGCTCCGTGGGTTCGGTGTGGTCCCCTCGCGGGTGGTCATGCCGAGCCTCACGATAATTGGCCCATGTCCTCTCGACATCCCCTGACGGCCCCTCCCGCGCGGGCCCTTCCGGCCTCGTTCGACATGCCGCTGCTGGTCCTCGGGGTGACGGCGGTGTCGTTCTCGGCCATCCTGATCCGGGAGGCGCACGCGCCGTCGCTCACGATCGCGCTGTACCGCAACGCGTTCGCCGCCGCGCTCCTCCTGCCGATCGCGCTGGTTCGCCACCGGGCCGAGCTCCGGGCGCTGACCCGCCGGCAGGTGTCGCTGGCCGTGGTGTCCGGGGCCATGCTGGCGCTGCACTTCGGGACGTGGATCCCGTCGCTCTCGTATACGACGGTGGCCGCGAGCGTGGTGCTGGTGACGACGCAGCCGGTGTGGACCGCGCTGGGCGGCCGGGTCCTGTACGGCGAACGGCTCCGCCCCCGGACGTTCGCGGGGATCGCGGTTGCGATTGCCGGAGCGGCGGTGATCACCGGCGGCGACCTCGCGGTGAGCGGCCGGGCGGCGTGGGGGGACTTCCTGGCGCTGTTCGGTGCCGTGGCGGCGGCCGCCTACTTCATGATCGGCCGGAACCTCCGCCAGCAGCTCTCGCTGGTCCCGTACGTGACGATCGTCTACTCCTGCTGCGCGCTGCTGCTGGCGCCGGTGGTGGTGCTGTCCGGCACGAAAGCGGCGGGATTCCCGGCGAGGACCTGGCTGCTGTTCCTGGCCATGGCCCTGGTGCCGCACATCCTGGGCCACACGGTGTTCAACTATCTGCTGCGCTGGCTGGACCCCACGGTCGTAGCCATCGCGATCATGGGCGAACCGGTGGGCGCGACGCTCCTGGCGCTCGCGTTCTACTCGGAGGTCCCGCCGTGGACGGCGATCGCCGGCGGCTTGCTGACCCTCGCCGGCATCTACGTGGCCATCGCAGCCCAGGGCCGTCGACGAACGGTCCCCGAAGCCCCGATCGAATAGGGGCCGTAGCCAGGATCAAGTCTGGAGGGTCCAGCTGGACCGCACCGGCAGCTTCGTCATCCACCTTCAACCGGGCGGGTATCAGGTCATCTGGAAGTCGGGGTACCCGTCCGACGTGCTGCCGCCCATCAGACATGTGGACGTCCAGCCCCACCGAATCGCGACCGCCCGGATCGTCCTCGACTGGGTGCTTCCGTGAGGGATGTCCGGCCACGTCCTTCGAGGTACGGCCCTGCCCGAGACAGGTCGTCAACGGGGAATCTCTCAGCTTTGGATCGCGTCGAGCGACCGGAGGGGGATGGATCATGAGCGAGCGCCGGCGTCGGTTCATCGGTTCGTTCCTGTGCGTGCTCCTCGCTGCTTGCACGGGGCCGTCTTCATCACCGAAACCACCCTCGGGCGGCCTCTCGCGAACCCGAGCCGAACAACTTGCGCTGGTGCAAGCCACGGCGATATCTCAGGGTCCCGTCTCAATCATCTCGGCGCGTGTGGGACGAGTCCACGAATTCGATCCAGGGTTGGGCCGGGCCATTGCCTCTCAGGGCGACTGGGTGTGGGCGGTCTCTGTTTCCGGAACGTTCTCGGGGTCCTGCGGCCCACCCGGGAACACCACCTGCACGCCACCGAATCGCTCCGCACTTGTGCTCCTCGACTATCGGACGGGACGCTGGATCACGACCCGGACGCCCGCATCCATCACGTGACGTGACCGGCCCGCATGACGTCGAGATCCACCGCGCCGTCGATTCCGTCCACCCAGGGCGAAGCCCATGACCTGCCAGATCAGCCAACGGTCGCCGTCGGGGCGTCGATTCCTGGCGGGGCTGCTCCTGGCGCTGGCCTGGCGCCGGCTGAACCCCCCAATCGTCACCCGGTGAGCTGAACAACCCACCCGTCCGCCGTTCGGCCGCGGAGGCCCTGGCGTTCGGCCTACGATTGGCCGCGATGGCGACGATCAAGCAGCCGGCGGCGGCGGTGGACATCCGCGACGTGCAGGTCATCAAGCACGGGCGGTCGTTCTTCCTGTGCGACAAGCGGGGGGATGTGCCAGCGGACAACACGGCCGCGCTCGGGTTGTACCACCACGACACGCGGTTCCTGTCCCGGTTCGAGCTGGCCGTGAACGACATGCGGCCGCTGGTGCTGCACTCCTCTGCGGCCCGCAACTACGCCCAGGTGGTCGAGCTCGCGTACCCCATGAAGATGATCGACCCGCAGGGATACGAGCGGAAGGAGAACCTCTCGCTCTCGCGGCAGCGGGTCCTCGGCGACACGCTGCTCGAACGGATGAAGGTCGTGAACTTCGGCCGGACCGACCGCGAGCTGACGCTGACTCTCGAGTTCGAAGCGGACTTCCTCGACATCTTCGAGGTCCGAGGCATGGAACGCGAGCAGCGGGGCCAGGCGCAGCAGCCCAGGGTCGAACGCCACGAGGTGGAGCTGGCCTACCGCGGCCTGGACGGCGTGCACCGGGCCACGGTCCTGCGGTTCTCGCCCCAGCCGGACGAGCTGGACGAGGGCCGGGCGGTGTTCCGGTTCACCGTCCCCGCCGGCGGCGAGTCAGAGGTCTCCATCGAGATCCAGCCGGTCGTCGGCGAACACGTGCCCGTTCGCATGCCGATCCGCGAGGCCCGCGAGACGCTCGAGCGCCAGTACTCGCAGTGGCGTAAGCGCTGCACCCGGTTCCGGACGTCGAACACGCAGCTGTCGATGTTCCTGGACCGGGCCGTGCTCGATCTGCGGATGCTGCTCTCAGAGGACGACCAGGGCGCCCAGTACATCGATGCTGGCGTCCCCTGGTTCTCGGCCCTGTTCGGCCGGGACTCCCTGATCACCGCGTATCAGTGCCTCATGGTGAACCCGGACATGGCGTGGTGGGTGCTCCGGCAGCTCGCCGCTCACCAGGGCCGGGACGAGGACCCGGAGCGGGAGGAGGAGCCCGGCAAGATCCTGCACGAGATGCGGATCGGCGAGCTGGCCGGAACCGGCGAGATCCCGCACACGCCGTACTTCGGCTCGATCGACTCCACGCCGCTGTGGCTGATGGTGCTGGCGAGCGCGTACTCCTGGACCGGCGAACGGGAGTCCCTCGAGGAGATGTGGCCGAACGCGCAGGCCTGCCTGGAGTGGATCGACCGCTTCGGCGACCGCGACGGCGACGGCTACATCGAGTACGAACGGACCGCGCCGCGGGGCCTCGACAACCAGGGCTGGAAGGACTCCCACGACGCGGTGGTCCACCCGGACGGGACGAAGGCGAAGGGGCCCATCGCGCTGGTCGAGGTGCAGGGCTACGTGTACGCGGCGAAGGTTCGAACCGCCGAGCTGGCCCGAGCGCTCGGCGACGACGGCCTGGCCGAACGGTTGGAGAAGGAGGCCGCGGACCTCAAGGAGCGGTTCAACCGGGACTTCTGGATGGACCGGGAGGGCTACTTCGCGCTGGCCCTCGACGGCGACAAGCACCAGGTCACCACCATCACCTCGAACCCCGGCCACGCGCTGTGGACGGCCATCGCCGACGACGACAAGGCGGCGCGGGTGGCCCGCAAGCTGCTGTCGCCGGCCCTGTCGTCCGGGTACGGCATCCGGACCCTGGCCACGAGACAGAAGCCGTACGACCCCATCGGGTACCACACCGGGAGCGTCTGGCCGCACGACTGCGCCCTCATCGCCCACGGCCTGAAGCGGTACGGGTTCGACTCCGACGCCATGAAGGTCATCGACCAGGTCTCGGCCGCCGGGGCGTTCTTCCCGCTGGCCCGGTTCCCCGAGCTGTTCTGCGGGTTCTCCCGCGAGGAGGTCCCCGAGCCGGTGCAGTATCCGGTGGCGTGCCGGCCCCAGGCGTGGGCGGCCGGCGCGCCGCTGCTGATGATGCGGTCCTACGGGGGCATCACCGCCGACGCGCCGAACGGCACCCTGTTCATCCACCGGCCGAACCTCCCGGCGTGGCTCGACCAGATCGAGGTGGTGGGGATGCGGGTGGGGCAGGCCCGGGTGGACCTCACGTTCACCCAGACCGGCGGCGTGACCGCGGTGCAGGTGCCCCGCAAGGAGGGCGACCTGGAGGTCCTGATCCGCCAGTGACCGGGTCCCGTCCGACCGTGGGAGTTCCGCCGGAGGGGCCCATCGAGCCTGCCGAGCCAGAGGATACGCGGGCGGTGGGCTCCGCCGATGACGAACGGCCGGCGCCGGTGTCCATGGACGAGTACGAGGAACGCGCCCGCGAGGCGATCCCGAAGATGGCGTTCGACTACTTCGCCGGCGGGGCCGGTGAGGAATGGACGCTCGAGGAGAACCGGGCGGCGTTCGGCCGGTGGGTGCTCCGCCCGAGGGTCCTGGTCGACGTCTCGGAGCGGGACACATCCACGACCGTGCTCGGCACGCAGGTTCGGTTCCCCGTATTGGTCGCGCCGACCGCGCTGCAGCGCATGGCCGATCGGGAGGGCGAGGTGGCAACGTCACGGGCCTGCGCGGCCGCCGGGACGATCATGGTGCTGTCGACGATCGCCTCCGCGACCATCGAGGAGGTGGCCGAGGCGGCCCCGGACGCGCCGCGGTGGTTCCAGCTCTACGTCCACCGGGATCGCGAGCTCACCGAGCATCTGGTGGAGCGCGCGGTGGCGGCGGGTTACGGGGCGCTCATGATCACCGGGGACACGCCCGTGCTGGGCCGCCGGGATCGGGACTCGCGGAACCGGTTCGCCACGCCCTCCGGCGTCGGGCTGTCGAACGTGGGTGCCCGGTTCCTCCCGGAGGTCGGGGAGGGGGAGTCCGGCCTGTTCGCGTACGTGAAGTCCCAGCAGGACCCGTCGGTGAACTGGGACGACATCGCCTGGCTGCGGTCCCTGTGCGACCTGCCCATCGTGCTGAAGGGGATCGTGACCGCGGAGGACGCCTTGCTGGCCGCCGACGCCGGCATCGACGCGGTGGTGGTGTCGAACCACGGGGGGCGGCAGCTGGACGGGACCATCGCCACGCTCGACGCGCTCCCGGAGGTGGTGGAGGCGGTCGGCGACCGGTGCGAGGTGTACCTGGATGGCGGCGTCCGGCGGGGCCCGGACGTGCTGAAGGCGATGGCCCTCGGGGCCCGAGCGGTGCTCGTGGGGCGACCGGTGCTGTGGGGCCTTGCCGTCGGCGGCGAGGAGGGCGCGCGCCACGTCCTGCACCTGCTGGAGACGGACTTCGACGTGGCCATGGCCATCGCGGGCTGTCGAACGATCGGTGACATCGGCCCGGCCCTGGTCCGCCCCGCCCCGCGGTAGCGCTCCGGATCCGGCTCCCGCAATCGGGGCGCTCGGCGGAGATGATGACGCCATGGGAATCGACTCCCCCCCGACCACGGGATCGGAACCCGTCGGGCAGCAGTCGCGACTCCAGGGATTCTGGGCCGTCGACGGGCCGGAGGTGCTTCGACTCATCGGAACCACGGAGTCCGGCCTCTCCTCCGGGGAGGTGGAGGACCGTCGCGCGCGATTCGGCCCGAACCGGCTGGCCCCGCCGCGGAGAGGAGGCTGGGTTGCGGCCCTGGGCAAGCAGTTCACCGACCCCATCGTCCTGATCCTGCTCGGGGCATGTGGGCTCTCCATCGTGCTCCGCGATGTGATCGACGCCGGGATCATCCTCGCGATCGTCGTGCTCAGCGGGCTCCTGGGGTTCTGGCAGGAACACCGGGCCGCGATCGCGGTCCAACGGCTGCTCGAGCTCGTGCGGGTCCACGCGGACGTCCGTCGCGACGGCACCGACGTGGACATCCCGCTCGAGGAGGTGGTCCCCGGCGACATCCTCCTGTTGAACGCCGGTGACGTGGTCCCGTGCGACTCCCGCCTGCTGCAGGCCACCGATCTGCAGGTGGACGAGGCCGCCCTGACCGGGGAGACGTTCCCTCGTCACAAGCACCCCGATCCCGCCCCGGCGGACGCGCCGCTGGCGGACCGGCACAGCGCGCTGTTCCTCGGCTCCCACGTCGTGAGCGGCCGGGGCGAGGCGGTGGCGGTGGCGACGGGACCCCGGACGGAGCTCGGGCGGCTGTCTCGCCGCCTCGAGGAGCCACCGCCGATCTCTGGGTTCGAGCACGGGATCCGCCGATTCGGGGTCCTGCTCGCCAGGGTGACGGCCGTGCTGGCCCTCGCGATCCTGGCGGTCAACGTCGCATTGCAGCGTCCGTTCGCGGACTCCCTGCTGTTCTCCGTCGCCCTGGCCGTGGGTCTGACCCCTCAGATGCTGCCGGCCATCGTGACCGTCAGCCTCTCCACGGGCGCCCGCCGCATGGCGCGGAAGCGCGTGATCGTTCGCCGCCTCGATGCCATCGAGGACTTCGGTGCGATGGACGTGCTGTGCACCGACAAGACGGGAACCCTCACGGAGGGCGCGATCAGCCTCGATGCCGGCTTGGACGCCTCCGGGAACGAGAGCGACACGGTCCTCTCCCTGGCCGCGTTGAATGCCGCGCTGCAGACCGGCTTCACCAACCCCATCGACGCGGCCATCCTGGCGCGCTGCCCGGCCGATCCGCGCTACCGGGCGGTGGGCGAGCTGCCCTTCGATTTCACACGGAAACGCCTGAGCGTGCTCGTCACGGGACCCGAGGGCCGGGTGCTGATCACCAAGGGGGCGTTCGACTCCGTGCTCGGGGCCTGCACGGCCGTGCTGCACCCGGAGGGCCCCGTCGCCCTCGACGAGGTGCGGACCGAGCTCGAACAGCGCTTCCGGGAGATGTGCGACGCCGGCTACCGCGTCCTGGCGGTCGCTCGGCGCCCTTTCGACGAGGACATCAACCTCACCGGCGCGGACGAGCGGGAGCTGACGTTCGTGGGATTTCTCGCGTTCGCCGATCCGCCGAAGCAGGGCGCCGAGCGCGAGCTCAGCGAGCTCCGCGAGCTCGGCATCAGCGTCAGGATGATCACGGGCGACAACCGGTACGCCGCGGCCCATATCGCCGCCGCCGTGGGGTTCGACAACACGCAGGTCCTCACCGGCACCGACATCGCCGCCATGGACGACCACCGGCTGGTCCGGGCCGCCGCCGAGACGGAGGTCTTCGCGGAGGTCGAGCCCATCCACAAGGAGCGGGTCCTGCACGCCCTGCGGACGGGGGGCGCCGTGGTCGGGTATCTGGGAGACGGGATCAACGACGCCGGCGCGCTGCACATCGCGGACGTGGGGATATCGGTCGACACCGCGGTCGACGTCGCCAAGAGCGCGGCGGCCATCGTGCTGCTGGACAAGGACCTCGCCGTGCTCACCGACGGGGTCCGCCTGGGCCGTCAGACCTTCGCCAACACCATCAAGTACGTGTTCACCACGGTGAGCGCCAACTTCGGGAACATGGCCAGCATGGCCGCCGCGTCGGCCTTCCTCCCGTTCCTGCCCCTGCTGCCCCGCCAGATCCTGCTGCTGAACTTCCTCTCGGACATCCCCAGCACCACCATCGCGGCGGATCATGTCGACCCCGAGCAGCTGCAGCGCCCCGGGCGCTGGGACATCCGTTTCATCCGGGACTTCATGATCGCGTTCGGGCTCCTCAGCTCGGCCTTCGATCTGCTCACGTTCGCCGTGCTGCTCCGCGTGTTCCACGCCGGGCCGGCGCTGTTCCGATCGGGATGGTTCGTGGGCTCGACCCTGACCGAGCTCGCCGTGTTGCTCGTCCTGCGCACGCGCCGCCCCGCGCTTCGCAGCCGGCCGGGCACCGGTCTGCTCGTCACCTCGGTGGTCGTGGCGGCCGTCACGGTCAGCCTCCCCTTCATCCCGTTCCTCTCGGACCCGCTCGCGTTCGTGCCGCTCTCGGCCAAGGTGCTCGCATGGCTGGCCCTCATCACGCTCGGCTACATCGCCTCGGCCGAGCTCATCAAGCGGAGGTTCTACGCCGCGATGGAGCGACCCCGTCCCGAGGTCCAGCGGCACGACCGGGGAAGGCGACACCTCGGTGGGGCCATTCGAGAGCACGGAGGCATGGACGCGCACGGGCGCCTGTAGGCTCGTGGCCGAATGGACTTCGAGCTGACATCCGAGCAGGAGATGGTCAGGCAGACCGCGCGGGAGTTCGCGGAGCGGGAGATCGCGCCGTCCTCGCGGGAGTGGGACCGGACCGAGCGGATGGACCCGGCGATCGTGGGGAGGCTCGCGGAGGTGGGGTTCCTGGGCGGGCCCATCCCCGAGGAGTACGGCGGGATGGGGCTCGACAACCTGTCGTACTGCCTGATCGTCGAGGAGATCGGGAAGGCCGACTCCAGCGTCCGCGGGCTGATCTCGGTGAACGTGGGGCTGGTCGCCAAGACCGTACTGAAGTGGGGGACCGAGGAGCAGAAACGGGAGTGGCTTCCCCGGCTGTGCAATGGCGAACCCCTCGGCTGCTTCGCGCTCACGGAGCCGGGGACGGGGTCGGACGCGGGATCGCTGGAGACGAAGGCCGAACGGGACGGCTCGGCGTGGCGGATCTCGGGGTCGAAGATGTTCATCACGCAGGGGACATGGGCGGGGCTCGCCCTGGTGTTCGCTCGGACCGGTCCGGAGCCGGGCGCTCGGGGGGTCACGTGCTTCCTGGTCCCCACCGACTCGAACGGGTTCGCCGCGTCGCGGATCGAGGGCAAGCTCGGGCTGCGGGCGCAGGACACCGCGGAGATCCATCTCGACGGCGTTGCGGTCCCCGACTCGAACCGTCTCGGCGAGGTGGGCGAGGGGATGAAGGTGGCCATGTCGGCGCTCGACAACGGACGGATGTCGCTGGCCTCGGGGTGCGTGGGGATCGCCCAGGGGTGCCTCGACGCCAGCGTGGCCTACGCGAAGGAGCGCCTCCAGTTCGGCCGGCCCATCGCCCGGTTCCAGCTGGTCCAGGAGCTGATCGCGGACATGGCCGTGGAGGTGGAGGCGGCGCGCCTGCTGACGTGGCGGGTGGCGGCGATGGCCGACCGCGGCCAGCAGCACCGGCTGGAGTCGTCCATGGCGAAGTACTTCGCGAGCGAGGTCGCGGTCCGGGCGGCGAACGCCGCCGTCCAGGTCCACGGCGGATACGGCTACGTCGACGAGTACCCCGTGGGGAAGTACCTGCGGGACGCTCGGGTGACCACGCTGTACGAGGGCACCAGCCAGATCCAGAAGCTGATCATCGGCCGGGCCCTCACCGCCGAGAACGCGTTCGCCTAGCCCGGGGAGCCGCCCGGCCGCCGGGTGCACTTTGGACGCGCGTGTACCATGGCGCGCCGCATGCCTGGGATCGACCTCCACGCCCACTCCAGCCGCTCCGACGGGACGTTCACGCCCACGGAGCTCGTTCGCCTGGCCGGGGAGGTCGGCCTGTCGACGGTCGCCCTGACCGACCACGACACCACCGACGGGCTGGAGGAGGCCGCCGACGTCGCGGGGGATCTCGGCCTGGAGCTCGTCCCGGGCGTCGAGTTCTCGGCGACGTACGAGGGATCGAGCATCCACGTCCTGGGGTACTGGGTGGACCCGGGCCATCCGGAGTTCGCCGAAGAGCTCCACCGCCTCCGGGACGACCGGTTCTCACGCGGCGAGAAGATGGTCGAGAAGCTCCAGGCGCTGGGGTACCCGATCACGTTCGAACGGGTCCGGGAGATCTCCGGCGGCGGGAACATCGTGCGGCCGCACATCGCCCGAGCGCTGGTGGAGGCCGGCGTGGTCCCGACGGAGAAGGACGCCTTCACCGAGGAGCTCATCGCCGACGGTGGTCGGGCGGACGTCCAGAAGCACGCCCTCCACCCGCTGGACGCCCTGGCCCTGATCACGCGCGCCGGGGGGGTGTGCGTCCTGGCCCATCCCGGGATGTGGGCGGGCCAGCGGTCGGTCCCGCTCGAGCTCATCCAGTCCATGGTCGAGGGGGGCATGGCCGGACTGGAGGCCGATCACCCGGACCACACGCCCGAGCATCGGGCGTACTACCGCGAGCTGGCCGGGCGGCTCGGCGTGGTGGCCACCGGGGCCTCCGACTTCCACGGCAGGCCCGGCGAGCCAGTCACGCTCGGCACCGTCGTGCCCGCCGGACCGCCCCACGCCCGCCCGTAGAATCCGGCGTCGTGGGCATCCAGTGGGTGTTCCTCGACATCGGCGGTCCCGTCTACTCCGACGAGCCGTACCGCCGGGCCATCCGTACGGCCCTCCGCGAGCTCGGGGCGACGTTCGCCGACGAGGAGTACGAGGCCGAATACGAGGCGTGCCGCCGGGACCAGCGCGGCTCGTTCAAGCGCCGGCTGACACGGACCTTCCTCGGGTCCGACGCCGACGTCCGCGAGGTCACCCGCCGCGCCTCGCGGCACTGGCAGTACGGCGCCGACGACCTGTACCCGGACGTTCGTCCCGCGCTGGAGGAGCTCGGACGCTCCTACCGGCTCGGGGTGCTCGCCAACCAGCAGTCCACGATCCGGGCCGCGCTGGAGCGCGACGGCCTGGCCCGGTACTTCGACGCGTGGGCCGTCAGCGCGGACCTCGGCTTGGAGAAGCCGGACCCCGCGATCTTCGCCCACGCCCTCGAGGTCAGCGGGGCGAAGGCCGAACACAGCGCGATGGCCGGCGACCGCCTCGACTACGACATCGAACCCGCCAGGGCCACGGGCATGCGCACCGTCTGGATTCTCCGCGGCGAGGCCCCGCAGCACCCCACCGCCGAACAGCTCGCGGTCCCCGACGCCGCCATCACCACACTGGCCGATCTCCCCGCGGCGCTGGCCCGGCTGGACGGGCGATCACCGTAGCGTCCCGCCCGACGTGTGGTGCTCGCCGGCCTGGATGTCCGGTCCGACCTTGGAAAAGCCCGTCGCCGAACGAGTTGTTCCGCCACGGCAGTTCCAATCTGCTCCTCGGGCGGGAGCCGGTGCCAAGATTGCTCGTTGAGGGAGGTTCGATGCGGATCTTGATCGTGGGTGGGGGGTACGCCGGGACGCTCATTGCGCGGCGGGTGCAGCGGGGGCTCCGGCGGCGGGGACACGAGCTCACGGTGGTCAACCCGGAGAACTTCATGCAGTACCAGCCGTTCCTGCCGGAGGCGGCGGCGGGGAACATCGAGCCGCGGCACGTGGTGGTGCCACTCCGGCAGGTCCTGCGGAAGACGCGGTTCGTGGCCGGTGAGGTCACGCTCCTGGACCACGAGCGCCGGGTGGCCACCGTTCGGCAGATGGACGGCGAGGTCGTCGAGGAGACCTACGACGTCGTGGTGGTCACGGCGGGGTCGAGGTCACGGATCCTGCCGGTGCCCGGCCTCGCCGAGCACGGCGTCGGGTTCAAGACGGTCACCGAGGCCATCTACCTCCGGAACCGGGTCCTGTCGTGCCTGGAGGTCGCCGCCGAGGCCACCGACCCCGAACGGCGCAGGGCCGCACTCACGTTCGTGTTCGTGGGCGCGGGGTACGCGGGCGTGGAGGCGCTGGCGGAGCTCGAGGACATGGCGCGGTCCGCCCTGCGGTTCTACCCGATGCTCCGGCTCGAGGACATGCGCTGGGTCATGGTGGAGGCCTCGCCACGGATCCTTCCGGAGATCGGGGAGAAGCTCTCGGCCTACGCGAGGCGCCGGCTGGAGCAGCGCGGGATCGAGGTCCTCACCGACACGCGGCTGGAGTCCGCCGTAGACGGTGTGATCGAACTGTCGAACGGCGCCGCGTACCGAGCGGACACGCTGGTATGGACCACCGGAGTGAAGGCGGAGTCGCTGGCCGGGCGGTCGGGGTTCCCGGTGGACCGGCAGGGACGGGTGACGACCGACGAGTTCCTCCGCGTCACCGGCGTCGACGGTGCGTGGGCGTGCGGCGACACCGCGGCCGTCCCGGACCTCCATACGGGCGGCATCTGCCCGCCGACGGCCCAGCACGCGCTGTTCCAGTCGCGCCGTCTGGCGAAGAACATGCTCCGGGCCGCGAGTGGGAAGCCCCCCAGGGCGTTCCGCCACCGGAACCTCGGCCAGATCGCCTCGCTCGGCCTGTACCGGGGCGTGGCGAACCCACTCGGGTTCCGGGTTCGAGGGTTCCCGGCGTGGTTCCTGCACCGGACCTACCACCTGCTCCGGATGCCCACGGCGAGCCGCAAGGTCCGGATCGTGTTCGACTGGACCGTCGGGCTGTTCTTCCCCCGCGACATCGTCCAGTTGGGGTCGCTCCAGCACCCCAGGGAGCCCTTCCGCCGGGCAACCGGCGGGGAGTAGCTGCTACCTCCCTGCGGCGGAATCGACGCGGAGCGCCGGTGTGGCGGTCAGGTCGGTCAGGCAGAAGGCCTCGGCGGTCTCGCCGTCGGGGTTCGTTCGGACCTGGCCGATCGAACGGAACCGCGCCAGGGCATCGGGGATCTCGGCGACCGTGCGGGCCGAGACGAACACCTGGCCCGGACCGGCGAACTCCTGGAGGCGTACGGCGAACATCCGCACGGTCCCCATGGCCCGGTAGGCGACGGGGATGGCGCCGGAGAGCCGGGTGTCGATCACGGTGCCCGTGTCGATCCCCAGGCAGGCCCGGAGGTGCACTTCTTCGGGGGAGTGCACCGAATCCACGGCGTCGCGGACCGCGGCGGCGGCCACCAGGGCCCGCGCGGCATGCCCATCGCCGGCGAACGTTCCCGTCAGCAGGGGCTGCCGGAGCTCGCCGCTCACGGCGATCTCGGTCCCCCCGGCGGCGCGGAGGGCCTCCACCGCGGCGGTCACCGACGCGTCGAGCACGACGTCGGCCGCGGACAGGCCGATCCGGTCGGCCGCCGGCTGCCACCCGCGGACCTCGCCCACGAGCATCGTCAACCGCCGCTCGGAGCGCCGGGCAGACCAGGTCGCGCCGGGCCGCTCGGGGAATCCGGTCAGGGTGTCGGCGAGGGATCCACGCCGGTGGGCGGGGAACGCGATGACGCTGGCATCGTCCATGTCGGGGCCCTTCCTGTGTCTGCCGAACCCGTGTCCACCATCCGGTCACGGGAGGGGGGACCCCCATTCGGCCCACCCTCGTGACGGGGTATCGGCACCGGATCGGACCGACCTGAGGGCCCGACGGGGGAGCGTCGGGAGCGCGCCTTGGCCTACGGCGTGACCAGGATGCGGACCGGCGAGCCATCCTTTGACCGGAGGCGTTCGATGCCCTCGTTCATCCGGTCCAGCGGGAGGCGGTCGGAGATGGACCCGGACACGTCGAGGCGGCCGGAAGCCATGAGTGCGATGACCCGTTCGAGGTGGCGCTTCGAGTACCCGAGGTGGCCGAGTAGCGACAGGCCCAGGAACGACAGGAACGCCACCGGGCCCGCCTCGATCGGATCGAACGACTGGCCGACCACCACGACCCGGCCGCCCCGGGTGCACGACGCCATGGCCTGGCGGATCACCGCCCCGCGCCCGATGAGGTCCACCGCGAGGTCGAGCCCGAGCCCCCCCGTCGCGTCCCGGACCAGGTTCGGCACGTCGTCGGACGGATCGAACGCCACGTCCGCCCCCAGCCGGAGCGCTCGCTCCCGGGCCTCCGGGATGGGGTCCACCGCGGCGACGAACGCGGCGCCGGCCAGCCGGGCGATCTGCACGGCGTGCGTGCCCAGCCCGCCGATGCCCCATAGCCCCACCCGTTCGCCGGGCCGGAGCGCGCCGCGTTCCAGCAGCGCGGCGAACGGCGTGGAAACCGCGTCGCAGGCGATGGCGCCGTGCTCGAACGGCACCTCGTCGGGCAGGGCAGCGAGCGTGTACCACGGCACCACCGTGAGCTCGGCCCACGCGCCGTCGAAGTGGGCGCCCATGATCCGCGGGGACCGGCACTCGTCGAGCAGGCCCGACGCGCAGGCCCGGCACTCCAGGCAGGCCTTCCCGGCGGCCATCGCCACCCGGGCCCCGGGCCGCCACACCGGGACGTCGGCGCCGACCGCCTCCACCACGCCGGACGGTTCGTGTCCCAGGGTCAGCGGGGGCGGGACCGGGAGCGGGATCTCCCCGTCCAGGAAGTGGAGGTCGGAGGCGCAGATCCCGCAGGCCTCGATCCGGACCACCACGTCGCCGGGGCCGGGCGACGGATCCGGGACGTCCTCGATCGTGACGGGGAGTCCGGGGCCGTGGAATCGGGCGGCGCGCACCTACTCGTTGCGCTTGACCTCGACGTGCGCGGCGAGCGCCGCCTGGGACCGTTCAAGGTCCGGCAGCTCGTGGCCCGCCGTGAGCTCCTCCACGGCCCAGTTCGTGAGGTCGCGGATCGAGATGATCCCCGCGAGCGATCCGCGATCCAGCACTGGGAGGTGCCGGATGCCGCGGGAGGCCATGAGCCGGGCGGCGTCGGCGATGTCGGTCCGGGGCTCCACCGTGGCCAGGTCGCGGGTCAGCCGTCCGCTCACCGGTTCGTCACGGGGATCCACGCCCTCGGCCACCACGTTCACCAGGTCGCGCTCGGTCACGATGCCGGCGACCTGGTCGCCCTCCATGACGATCACCGACGAGATACGGCTGTCGTGGAGGATCTTGGCCACGTCCGCGAAGGTGTTCGACGTCGTCGCGGTCTGCACCTCACGGGTCATGATGTCGCCGACCTGCATGTCCGAACCTCCTGAACGCGGGGGTCCTAGCGTACCGCCGCCGCCTCTGGGACGCGCTCGCGGCTACAGGGAGGCGGCGTAGGACAGCACCGCCGCGTAGGCCACCAGCACGGCCACGCCCAGGACCCGGCCTCCCCTGCCGCGAATCAGCATCCACGCCGTGGCCAGGGCGTACAGGCCGGCCCCGCCGAGCAGGGCGATGGTCGCCGGGCCGTCCAGCTCGAACGGTCGGACCACGGCCGCGACCCCCGGCACGAACGTGGCCAGCCCGGCCACCACGGCACTCGCCGCGGCCCGGGGGTCCCCGACGATCGAACGCCGTCTGGGAAACACGACGGACAGCACGAACGGCAGCGACGCGATCGTGCCGACGATCACCGCGCCCGCGAACCCCGGGACGAGCGGCGCCTCCCGGGCCACCCGCAGCGCACCCTCCACCAGCGCGAGCGCGCCCCCGGCCACCAGGACCAGGCCGGCCAGCCCGGCCAGCGGCCGCAGGGGGACCGCCGGACGGGCGGGCTCGGCGGGAGGTGCGGCCGCCCCGGGCGGCGGCGGGAGGCGGGGGAGATTCGGATCGGGTGCGGCCTCGGGCTCGGGAACCACCGAGGGGTCGCGCCACTCCAGGGCCGCCCACGCCATGTACGGGAGGAACACCAGCGCGAGGAGGATCCCCTCGAACCGGACGAACGCGCGGTCCGCAGCCATCAGCGCGACGAGCAGGAGCCCGCCGGCCGGCGCCGCGAGGGCCATCGGATCGCGGACGTCGGCCGGCCGGCGCCCCAGGAGCAGGGCCGCCCCGAACGCCGCGGCCACCACGAACATGATCGCGCCGAACGGGATCCCGCCGCCCATCGGCATGAGGTTCCGCCCCGCGGCCACCACCGTGGCGGCCAGGGAGCTGCCCAGGCCGATCGCCACCGCGCGGACAGGAGCCTCCGGGAGCCCGGCCCGGGCCCCGAGCGCGCCGGCGGTCCGGCCCACCATGGGCGAGCCGGCCACCATGCCCACGGCCCCCAGGGCCAGGAACCCGATCCCGATCAGCACTGAGCGGCGATGCTATCCGGCGGGACACCGTGGCGCGGGCGCCGACGGACGGCGATCGGCGTTCTCCGTTCGCCTACCGGCCCTCTGCGCCCGCCATGGCCCCGGTGCGGCGCTCGGCCGTGGAGACGCGTTCGAGCGGCACGATGGCCCGCAGGCGCTCGAACGTCTCGCGGGCCTCGGCCAGCAGCGGCCGGGCATCGTCTGCGCGCCCCCGCCCGACGAGCCATTCCGCGTGGTCCGCGAGCGTCACTGCCAGCCAGTAGGGAGTGCCGAGCTCGCGGAACGCCCCCGCCGCCATCTTGAACCCGCCCTCGGGATCGCCCTCGCCCGTGGCCGCCGCCAACCGCGCCCGGAGCCGTCCGTCCTGAGCGCGGAGGAGCGGCGGCAGGGCCCCGGGGGGTAGGGCCTCCACCTCCGCCAGCAGCTCCCGGGCTCGCGCTGCGTCGCCGAGCGCGAGCGCGGCCTCCACCGCGACGACGAGGGCTCCCTTCACGTCCTCTCCCGCGACGCCCAGCGACTCCCGCAGGGCCCATGCCTGCTCCGCTGACTCCAGCGCCGCTCGAGCGTCGCCCGACGCGAGGAGGATCAGCGCCCGGGCGTGGACCACGCCGGCCCGGTCCTGAACGTCACCGGCGGTCATGTACCGGTGGAACGTCTCCAACAACGCTTCCGCGCGTTCCAGCTCGCCCCTGGCGACGTGCACCTCGATCAGGTGCAGCGAGGCCTGGAGCCCCAGCACCGTCAGCTGCGGATCGGGGACGCCGTCGACGATCGCCACGGCCTCGTCCCACCGCCCCATCAGCACGAGGAGGTAGCAGGCGTTGACCGAGAGGGACAGCTCCTGGTTGCGGTGTCCGGCCTTGTGGGCGAGCCCGGCGCCCTTCGTGTACTGCTCCAGGGCGTCCTCGTACCGGTCGCGCCGCGCCAGGGTCTCACCGACGTTGTTGTATGCCCGGAGCGCCGAGGGCACGACGTCGTGTTCCAGCGCGATAGCCAGCGCGTGCGTCGTCAGGGCCAGTCCGGCCTCGGCCCGGCCCCGCCACAGCTGGATGATCCCGTAGGTGTTGAGCGCCTCGGACAGGATCTCCGGCAGCCACAGCGTCTCGGCGAGGTCGAGGGCGGTCTCCACGCGCTCCTGGGCCAGCCCCAGCTCGCCCCGGAAGTAGTGGAGGCGGCCGAGCTCCACCGCCAGGGTCGCCAGGTCCTCGTCAGGCTCGTCGCCCGACAGGACGGCGAACGCGGCCTCCATCCGTTCGATGGCGTCGTCGAGGAGACCGGCCCGCCACTGGACCACCCCGAGGCGGGCCGAGACCCTCGCCTCGGGATGTGTGCGTCCCTCGCCCTCGAACAGGGACATCGCCCGTTCGAAATGGGTGACTGCCGTCTCCGCCGACCCGCCGGCCCAGGCCATCCGGCCTGCCCGTTCCAGGAACTCGGCCTTCTGGACCGGGTCGTCCGCCAGGTTCGCGGCCTCCTCGAAGTACCGGAGGGCCTCGGCGCTGGCGGCGAGCGAGGCAGCCCGCTCGCCCGCCCTCGCCAGCATCGCTCCGGCGAGGGCCTTGATCTCACCGGCGTCGGGGTCGTCGGGCGCGGCCCGGTAGGCCTCCACGTAGTGGGACGCGACCACCTCGACGACCTCGTCGTCGTCCGATCCCCACGTGGCCTCGAGGTGGCGCGCGACGGCCAGGTGCCGGGCCTTGCGGTCCCTCCGCGCCAGGGTCTCGTACGCCACGAGCTTGACGAGGTCCTGCAGGAACGCGTACTGGCCGCGTTCGGGTGACAGCGGGTCGGCCTGGAGGTTCAGGACCTCCTTGCGGATGAGCGACCCGAGCAGCGGCTCGAGGGCATCGTCCGGCACGCCGGAGACGGCCGCCAGCGCGTCCCGGGTGAAGGTCTTCCCCAGCACGGAAGCGTCCTGGAGCACCCGCCGCTCCTGGGGGGCCAGCCCGTCCAGCCGGGCGGCGATCAGCGCGTGGAGGGACTCGGGGACGTCGAGCGCCTCGATCGAGCCCATCGGCCGGTAGCGGCTCCCCTCGGCCGCCAGGAGCCCCCGGTCGAGCAGCATCCGGACCGTCTCCATGGCGTACAGGGGAACGCCCTCCGCCCGCTCCAGGATCCGCTCCTCGAGCTCGACGGGGAGCCCCGGCACCAGCCCGGTCAGCAGGGTCTCCATGGCCGCCGGCGGCAGGGGCTCCAGGGACAGCGAGGTGAAGTTCTTCCGGCCCGCGCCCCAGCTCGGCCTGCGCTCCAGGAGTTCCGGGCGGGCCAGCGTGAGGACGAACAGGGCGTGGTTCCCCGACCAGTCGAGGAGGTAGTCGATGAAGTCGAGCATCGACTGATCGGCCCACTGGATGTCCTCGAACGCCATCACGGTGGGCATCTCGTCGGCCAGGCGCTCGTAGAACATCCGCCACGCGGCGAACAGGTCCTCGCGGTCGCGGGCCGCGTACTCCTCCAGACCGAGGAGGTGGGCCAGCCTGGGCTCCACCCACCGGCGCTCCTCCGGATCGGGCATCGTCTGCGCCACGGCCTTCTGGAGCTTCTCGCGAGCGGCCCCCGCGTCCTCGCCCTCGACGATGCCGGCCCGGGTCCGGACCATCTCGGCCAGGGCCCAGTACGTCACGCCGTCCCCGTAGGCCAGGCACCGTCCGCGATGCCACCGGAACGTGGTGGCCAGCCCGTCGATGTACTTGTAGACCTCCCACATCAGGCGGGACTTCCCGATCCCGCCCACGCCGACCACGGAGACCAGGTGGGCCCGTCCCTCCTCGGCCGAGACGTGGAACAGGTCCTTGATCATGCGGAGCTCGCGATCCCGCCCGACGAACGGGGACTCGAGGCCGGCCGACCGCAGGCCGCCGCCGACCTTCGCCACGACCCGCATGGCTCGCCACACGGGGACCGGGTCGGCCTTGCCCTTCAGCTCCTGCGCTCCAGCGTCCTCGTAGACGACCGCGGCCTCCGTGGCCCGCCGCGTGACCTCGCCGACGTACACGGCGCCGGGCGGCGCGGCCGACTGGAAGCGGGCGGCGGTGTTCACCAGGTCGCCGGCCACCATGCCCTGGCCCTCGGCCCCGATGGTCACGGCAGCTTCGCCGGTGAGCACCCCGGCCCGGGCCCGCAGCTCGGGCGCGCCGACCTCCTGGCCCAGCGCCGCCACCGCGTCGACGAGGTCCAGGGCGGCGCGCACCGCGCGCTCGGCGTCGTCCTCCTGGGCCACCGGCGTGCCCCACACCGCCATCACGGCGTCGCCGATGAACTTCTCCACCGTGCCTCCGTAGCGGGCGAGGAGCGTCCTGCAGGTGTCGAAGTAGCGGGTCAGCAGGTCCCGGACATCCTCCGCGTCCCGGGCCTCCGCCAGGTGCGTGAACCCGACCAGGTCGGCGAACAGCACGCTGACCAGCCGCCGCTCCGAGGCGGCCGGGGCCGGTGCCTCGGCGGTGGCCGCCCGGACGGGCGACGCCGGCCCGGTCTCGACGGGTGTGCCGCACTCGTCACAGAACCTCGCCTCCGGCCGGAGCGCGGTCCCGCAGGTGCCGCACCGGCGGGCCAGCTCGCTGCCGCACCGGAAGCAGAACTTCCCGTCCGACCGGTTTTCCGCACCGCAGGAGGGACAGATCACGCCCCGGCCTCCGACGGGACGGCCCGGCTCGCGGCCACCGCCCCGGCGCGCTCGAGCCACGGACGCGCCTTCAGCCGCTCGAAGATCTCGACTGCCTCGAGGAGGAACGGTTCCGCATCCAGCTCGCCGGCGGCGCCGTGGAGCCATTCCGCGTGCTGGAGCAGCGTGACCGCCAGCCAGAACGGCATGCCCAGCTCACGGAACAGGCCGGCCCCGGCCTTGAACCCGGGCTCGACGCGATCGGTCTCCACCCGGGCCGCGGCGACCAGCCCGGACAGCCTCGACCACTGTGCCCGGACCGCCGGAGCGACGTGGCCCGGCGGGAGAGCTCCGACGTCGGCCAGGCTCTGCGTGGCCCGCTCGACATCCCCGAGGGCGAGCGCGGACTCAGTCTCGACGGCGAGCACCTGGCTCATCCACTGGCTCGTGGCAGTGAGACCGGTGGCCTTCGCCTCCGCCGCCTCGGCGAGCGCCTCGTCCGGGTGACCTCGGGCCTGCTCCATCACGGCGCTCATGGCGTGGTACAGGCCCCTCGCCTGCACGTCCCCGGATTCGCGGGCCGCTTCGAACGCGTCGAGGACGACGTCCGCCTGATCGTGCTCGCCTCGCTGGGAGTGGACGAACGCTGTCGGGATCAGCTCGACGTACACGGTCGAGAGTGCGGCCAGGTCGGACGACTGCCGGGCCTCGGCGAACACCTCCAGGGCCTCATCCCACCTCCCCAGCTCGATCAGGGGGCCGATCGCCCCCACCCGCATGGTGAGCTCGTAGAGGCGGTGGCCGTACCGTCGGGCGAGCTCCACGGAACCGCCGATCGCCTCCATCTCCTCCTCGAACCGGCTCCATCGCTCGAGATATGCCCCCATGTTCCGGTAGGCGCGGAGCGCGGTCTGGGGGAGGTCGTTGTCGAGGGCCACCTGGAGGCCGTGCTGGAGGAGGATCCTGGCCTCCTCCGGGCGGCCCCGGGTCGACAGGATCAGCGACTTCGTGGTGAGACCCTGGGCCAGCACCTCGGGGAGCAGGAGGGCCTCGGCGGCGTCCAGGGCCTGTTCGATCCGTTCCGCCGCATCGTCGAGGCGGCCGGCGAAGAACAGCACCCGCCCCAGCTGGGCCGTGAGCATGGCCGTGTCCTCGTCCAGGTCCTCACCGGCCAGGGCGCCGAAGGCCCGCTCCATGCGCTCGACGGCCACGTCCAGCCTCCCCTCGGCGAAGTCCACCTCGCCCAGCCTGGCGGCGGCGCGCGCGGCCGCATGGGCGTGCCCGGCGTCCCCGAACCCGGCGATCGCGGCCCCGAGGAGCCGGCGGGCCTCGTCGACGTGACCGGCCCGCCACGCCATCATGCCGGCCCGCTCCAGCAGGGCGGCCACCTCGGCCGGGTCCCCGGTGAGCTCCGCGGCCTGCTCGAAATAGCGCTGGGCTTCCTCGCCCGCCGCCAGCGAGGCCGCCCGCTCGCCCGCGCGGACCAGTGTCGCACGGGCCAGGTCCCGGATGGCCTCCGCGTCGTCAGCTTCGGTTGCGGCCCGGTAGGCCTCCAGGTAGTGGGACGCGAGGACCTCCGCGATCTCGTCCTCCTCGCCGACCCACGCCGTCCGCAGGTGCTCGGCGGCCGCCAGGTGCCGGGCCTTCCGGTCCCGCTTCGACAGGGTCTCGTGGGCGACGGTCCGGACCAGGTCCTGGAGGAACCCGTACTGGCCGCGTTCGGGAGACCGGGGGTCGGCCTGGATGCTCAGGATCTCCTTGCGGACCAGCGAGCCCAGGACGGGGTCGAGCTCGTCCTCGGTCATGCCGGACAGGGCGGAGAGCGCGGGCTTCATGGAGGTCTTGCCCAGGACCGCGGCGTCCTGGACCACCCGGCGCTCGTCCGCGGTGAGGCCGTCCAGCCGGGCGGCGATCAGCGCGTGCAGCGTCTCGGGAACCTCCAGCGCATCCACGGGGCCGGCGGGGCGGTACTCGTTCCCCTCCCGGACCAGCAGCCCCCGGTCGAGGAGCATCCGCACGGTCTCCACCGCGTACAGCGGCACGCCCTCCGCCCGGGCCAGGATGCGCTCGGTGAGCTCCGGTGGCAGGCCCGGCACCAGGCCGGACAGCAGCTGCTCCATGGCCTGTGGAGACAGCGATTCCAGGAACAACGAGGTGAAGCTCCGCTTGCCGGCGCCCCACGTGGGATGGCGGTCGGCCAGCTCGGGGCGGGCCAGCGTCATCACGAACAGCGGATGGTTCCTCGACCATTCCAGGAGGTACTCGACGAACTCCAGCAGCGAGGCGTCGGCCCACTGCATGTCCTCGAACACGAGGATCGTGGGGTAGGTCTCGGTCAGCCGTTCGAAGAACAGCCGCCACGCGCCGAACAGGTCCTCGCGGTCCCGGGTGGTTCGCTCCTCCAGGCCCAGGAGGTGCGCCAGGCGGGGTTCGACCCACTTGCGCTCCTCTGGGTCCGGGAGATGCTGCTCGACGCTCGCGTGCAGCTTCTGCAACGCCGACGATGGGTCCTCCGCCTCGACGATGCCGGCCCGCATCCGGACCATCTCGGCGAGCGCCCAGTACGTGACCCCTTCGCCGTAGGACAGGCACCGGCCGCGGTGCCAGAACATGGTGTCCGACAGGCCGTCGACGTACTTGAAGAACTCCCAGGCCAGTCGGGACTTCCCGATGCCGCCGATGCCGACCACGGAGACCAGGGAGGCCGTGCGCTGTTCCGCGGACGCGTGGAACAGGTCCTTCACCAGGCGGAGCTCGCGGTCCCGCCCGACGAACGGCGGCTCGAGGCCCGCGGACTTCAGCGCGCCGCCCCGGCCGCCGATCACGCGAACTGCCCGCCACAGCCCGACGGGCTCCGCCTTGCCCTTCAGCTCGTGCGTCCCGGCGTCCTCGTACACGATGGCGGCCTCGGTGGCACGCCGGGTCGCGTCGCCGACGTACACGGCGCCCGGCGATGCGGCGGACTGGATGCGGGATGCCGTGTTCACCATGTCGCCGGCCACCATGCCCTGGCCCTCGGCCCCCAGCGTCACCGCGGCCTCTCCGGTCAGGACCCCGGCCCGGGCCCGGAGTTCCGGGATCCCGTTCGCCTCGCCCAGCGCGGCCACGGCATCGACCAGGTCGAGCGCCGTCCGCACGGCCCGCTCCACGTCGTCCTCCCGCGCGACGGGTGTGCCCCACACGGCCATCACGGCGTCGCCGATGAACTTCTCGATCGAGCCTCCGTACAGGCTCACCAGCCGGCTGCACGTCTCGAAATAGCCGGACAGCAGTTCGCGGACCTCCTCTGCGTCGCGCGACTCCGAGTGGGTGGTGAACCCCACGAGGTCCGCGAACAGAACCGTGACCAGGCGCCGTTCGGCCGAGGGAACGATGAGGCCGGCCGCGGCCGAGGTCGGCCGCAGGCCTTCTGCGAGGGTCGCCCCGCAGTCGCCGCAGAAGCGGTCGGCAGGGTCGTTGGCGGCGCCGCACGTCGGGCAGACGAGCGCCAGCGCTGAACCGCACGCCGAGCAGAACTTCCGCCCCTCGCGATTCTCGGTCCCGCACGATCCGCAGACCACCACGCCTCCTCCCGCGCCCCCTGTGCCGCCACAGGGTACGCAGCGGAGCGGGCCCGGACAATCCCCTTCGCCCTCCATGGGCGCGACGAACACCAAGGAGCAGTGCGCTGCCGGTCCGGCCGGGGCTCAGTGATCGCTGCGGCCGGTGAAGTGGAAGCTCGACAGCTTGAGGGCGGGGACCACGGACGCGGAGAAGAAGAACTCGCTCACCATCTCGGTGTCCCGGCCGACCAGCTCGGTCCCGCTCAGCGCCTCCAGGATCGACTGCGTGAACCGGAGGTTCTTGACCGGGTACGCGATCTCCCCGTCCTGGATGAGCCAGGTGCCGTCGCGGGTCATGCCGGTGATCACGGACTGGGTGGGGTGGACCACGTTCGAATAGTGGAACCTGGTCACCAGCAGGCCCCGCTTCGTGGAGGCCACCATCTCCTCCGCGGATGCGCCGCCCGGCGCCATCACCAGGTTCAGGGGGAAGGGCCCCTCCGGGTTGGGGGCGGGCAGGGCGTGGCCGGTGGAATCCCGGCCCACCTGCTTGCCGGTGCGGCGGTCGTACACGCCTCCCGAGAACACCCCGTCGCGGATGAGGTCCACGTGCTGCCTGGGCGTTCCCTCGAAGTCGAACGGGGCCCCCGGCATGCCCGGGGTGAACGCGTCGTCGGCGATCGAGATCGAGGGCGCCACCACCTGCTCGCCCTCCCTCCCGGTGAGGCAGGAGCGGCCCTCGGCCAGGGCCCGGCCTCCGAACCCCAGGTAGGCCAGGAACGCCACCAGGGTGGCGACCGCGGTGGGCTCCAGGACCACCTCGTACCGGCCGGGTTCCAGGTCGCGGGGGGCCTGGGAGCCCTCCGCCTTGTGCGCCGCCCGCTCCCCGATGGCCTCGAGGTCCAGCCCGCCGGCCGACATCGACCACGCCTCGACGTACCCGGCCCCGCCGTCGCCCCCGCTGACCAGCGTGGTGACGCTGGCCTGCGTGGTGGGGGCGTAGCAGAACTGCCCCTCGGAGTTCAGCACGGCCACCTCCGAAGCGCCGGTCTCGTAGGATCCCGCCGCGGCGAAGCCGTCGGCGCAGCGGCTCACGATGGTGGCGACGCCCTCGGCGCGGTCGTCGGGGGTCACCGCGGCCGTGGGCTCGTCGAACGCGTCCTTGGCGGGAGCCTCCGCCCGCGAGGCCAGCCCGGGGAACATGGGGTCCGGCGCGGACACCAGGGCCATCTCCTTCGCGTTCGCCGCCGCGTGCGCCGCGCCCTCCGGCGTGAGCTCGTTGGTCGAGGCCACGGCCACCCGCCCGCCGGTCACGACGCGGATCCGCAGGCCGGTGTCCTCGCGCCACGTGCTCTGGTGGATGGCCGACTCCGCGAATCGGGTGAGTCCGCCCCATTCGTGGAACAGCAGGACCTCCACGCCGTCCACGCCGGCCACCTCGAGGGCGGCCTCCATGACCTCCCGGGCCCGGCCCTCGCCGATCAGCTCCGACGCCACGTCAGCGCACCCCGACCTGGACGCCCCGGAACCGGGCCGGGGCCGTGCCGTGGCCGACCCGCGCGGTCTGGCCGGGCTGGCCCTTCCCGCAGTTCGGGGTCCCCCACAGCACCCACTCCTCCCGCCCGCACACCGCGTCGCACGAGCCCCAGAACTCCGTGGTGATGCCGGTGTAGTTCGGGTTCCGGTACATCTCGGTCCGCTTGCCGTCCTTGATCCGCCAGGCGATCTCGCACCCGAACTGGAAGTTCACCCGCTTGTCGTCGATCGACCACGACTGGTTCGTGGCCATGAAGATGCCGTCGCTCGTGTCCCCGATGAGCTCCTCCAGCGTGCCCTCGCCGGGTTCCAGGTTGATGTTCGTCATGCGGATCAGCGGCAGGTGCTGCCAGCCGTCGGCCCGCATGGTTCCGTTGGACCGCTCGCCGAGCATCGCCGCGGTCTCGCGGGAGGAGATGAAGTCCTGGAACACGCCGTCCACGACGATCGGGACGCGCTGTGCCGGCACGCCCTCGTCGTCGAACGCGAACGTCCCCAGGCCGCCCGGCATGGTGGCGTCCGCCGTGATCGAGACGCGACCGCTGCCGTAGCGGAGCGACCCCCGATCGGACGGCGTCAGGAACGAGGTCCCGGCGAAGGCCTCCTCCATGCGCAGGACCCGGTCGAGCTCCACCGGGTGGCCCACGGACTCGTGCACCTGGAGGGCGGCCTGGCCGGAGTCCACGATCAGCGTGGTCACCTCGCTCGGGCAGTCCTTCGCCTTCAGCAGCGCGGCGGCCTCCGAGCCGATGCGTTCTGCCTCCTCCACCAGGGACAGGCGGGGGATGTGCTCCCACCCCGCCGCCGTGATGTGGCCCCGGAACGAGTTCGGGAACGACCGGCGCTGCATCTCGCCGTCGCCGATCGCGGTGGCCTCGATGCCCCCGCCGGAATGGGTCACGGTCTGGTCGATGAGCGCACCCTCGGACGAGGCGAACACCGAGTGCCGCCGGAAGAAGTCGAGCGAGGCCTCGCCGAATGTCACCCCGGGGACCTCCTGCATCCGGCGCGACGCCTCCATGAGCATCGCGACCTTCTCCTCCAGCTCCACGGCGAACGGGTCGACCTGGACCGCGCTCGACCACGTGGCCACCACCGGCTCCATCTCGGCCAGCCGGATCGGGTCGCGGGGGAGGCGCGACGCCGCCCGCGCGATGTCCACGGCGAGCCGGGCGGTTCGTTCGACCTCCTGGGGATCCGTGCGCGCGGTCGCCGCGAACCCCAGGTAGCCGCCCGCCAGGACGCGGATGCCGATCCCCGTGGACCGGCCGCGATCGAGGCCCTCCATCTCCTGGTTCTTCACGGTGAGCGATTCGGTGTCCTCGGCCACCCACCGCGCGTCGGCGTAGTCGGCCCCCGCCGTGACCGCGGCGGCCACCGCCTCCCGGACGATCTCCTGCACCCGCGAACCTCCCGATCGGGTACGTTGTGCGGCCCCCCGCCGCGAGGCCGAAGCCTAGCGCACGGCGCCCACACCGGTCGCCCCGCTATGCTGGCCGGCCATGAAGCTCGCTCTGCACATGGGGTACTGGGGCTCGCAGCCGATCGACGTGATGCCGCTGGTCGAGGAGGCCGAGCGGCTGGGGTTCGACTCGATCTGGAGCGCGGAGGCCTACGGGTCGGACGCCGTGTCCTGGCTGGCGTGGGTGGCCTCCCGGACGTCGCGGCTCGAGTTCGGGACGGCCATCATGCAGATCCCGGCCCGGACCCCCGCGGCCACCGCCATGACCGCGATCACGCTGGACCACCTGTCCGGTGGGCGGTTCCGGCTGGGAGTGGGCATGAGCGGACCACAGGTGGTGGAGGGGTGGCACGGCTCGCCCTACGGCAAGCCCCTGGCCCGAACCCGCGAGTATGTCGAGATCATCCGGGCCATCCTCCGGCGGGACAAGCCGGTGGAGTTCCACGGCGAGTACTACACCATCCCCGCGGCGGAGGGGCCGGGGACCACCGGCCTGGGGAAGCCCCTGAAGACGATCGTGCATCCCCTGCGGCCGGACCTCCCCATCTACCTCGCTGCGATCGGGCCGAAGAACGTGGCGCTGGCGGGAGAGATCGCCGACGGCTGGATCCCCACGTTCTACTCGCCGTCACGCGCCGCGATGTTCCGTGAGTGGCTGGATGAGGGCTTCGCCCGCGCCGGTCGAACGGCCGAGGGGTTCGACATCGCCCCGATGGTGCCGGTGTTCGTGGGCGACGACGTCCAGCAGTGCCGGGACCTGGTGAAGCCGTTCCTGGCCCTGTACATCGGTGGGATGGGCGCGCGGGGCCGGAACTTCTACAACTCGCTGGCCCAGCGGTACGGGTACGAGGACGCCGCCTCGACCATCCAGGACCTCTACCTGGACGGCCGCAAGGGCGATGCCGCCGCCGCAGTCCCCGACGAGCTGGTCGACGAGGTCTCGCTGGTCGGCCCCCCCGAGCGCATCGCCGAGCGCCTCCCGGCCTGGCGCGAGGCCGGCATCTCCACGCTGATCGCCACCACGCTGCAGTTCGACGCCCTGCGGGCGCTCGCCGCCGCGAACGAATGACTCGCTAGTGGTGGGCCCTCGCCTCCCGGGCCAGGATCCGCTGGGCCTCCCGATCCCGCCAGTCGGGCGAGAACACCTCGCCCTCGGCGACAGGCCCGGACGACCACCAACCGGTGGGACCTTCGGCGTTTGCCGGGGCCACGTTCGAGATGGGAGCCCACTTGGACGGTCGGACCCCGCTGAATCAACGGGTACGGCGGCGGCACGTCGCGGCGAGGCCGCCCACGCCGCGCAGGACCACGAAGAAGATCCCGAGGTAGAGCCAGTACGTCGCCGTGGCGTGGGTGCCGGCGTTGCCGTAGGACTGGAGCAGCGGCGGGCCGAGGAGCGAGTGGCCGTGCGCGAGCAGTCCGCGCACGCCGAGCTGGTGGCCGATGGCCTCGAACGCCCACCGGACGGGGATCACCGCGCTGATCGCCGCACCGGCCCCGGCCATGACGTGGACGGGCAGGATCGCGCCCGAGAACAGGACCGCCGGGAAGCACAGCAGGGGGAGCGCCAGCGTCGCCTGTGACGGGTTGTTCACGACGGCCGACGTGAGCAGCCCGAGCGCCAGGGCGACCGCGGCGTCCAGCCCCAGGCTGACCCCCAGCCCCGCGTAGGTGCCGATCCCGGCGGGGGGCAGGCGGTCCAGCGCCCGGAGCACTGCCAGCATCACCACTACCACAACCACCAGGAACGGCAGCAGGACGGTCACCTTCGACATCAGGTACGGCAGGAGGCGGAGGCCCACGTGGTGCTCGCGCCGGAGGATGGCCCGTTCGGTGACGATCTGGAGGAGGCCGTACGTGAGGCCGAAGAAGAACGCTCCGAACGTGATCCAGAACAGGATCATGGTGATCGCGGTGGGGCTGGGGTTGGCGAAGTCGAAGGCCCCGGGGCGGAACAGGATCGCGAACAAGGCGACGACCAGGACCGGCGACCCCAGGAGGATGGCGAGCGTCAGGGGGTTTCGGGCGAGCGTCTCGAAGGTGCGCCGAGTCGACACCCACCACTGGCGCAGATGGTCCGGCCGGGCTTTGCCCCCCCGGGACGGCTCGCGCGGGACTCCCGCAGATGGCTCCGGGGCGGCCGCAGGGAGCGTGGGCCTCGCGAACCGCCCGGGGTCCTCCTCGGCGAGCCGCTCGTAGATCCGTTCGACTCGATCGACCCCGAAGAACTCGAGCGCCTCGGGCAACGAGCCCGCGAACGCCAGGACACCGCCCCGGGCCAGGAACAGGACCCGGTCGCACGGTGCGAGGTCCTGGACCGAATGGGTGGTGAACATCACCGTCGCGCCCTCGTCCGCCAGGCGACGGAGCACCCGGAGCAGCTCCGCGTCGGTGGCCGGGTCCAGGCCGGACGTTGGCTCGTCGAGGAAGAACACCCGGGGCCTGGTCAGCAGCTCCACGGCGATGCTGGCCCGTTTGCGCTGGCCCCCGCTGAGGGACCCGACCCGGACGGACGACCGTGCCTCGAGGTCCAGCGTGCGGAGCGCGCCGCGGACCGCGCCGGCGATCTCGCCACCCGGCGTCCCGCGCGGGAGGCGCAGCTCCGCCGCGTACCGGAGGGTCCGCTCCAGGGGCAGCTCCAGGTGGATGATGTCGTCCTGGGGCACGTACCCGAGGACGGTTCGGAACGCCGATGCGTCCATGCCGTCGAACCGGACGCTCCCGCTCTCGGCCGGCCGAACGGCCGCAAGTGTCTCCAGCAGCGTGGTCTTCCCCGCGCCGCTTCCCCCGACGATCGCCACGAGCTCCCCGGGCCGGACCGTGAAGGAGACGCCGTCGAGCACGATGATCCCGCCCCGGACGGTGACCCGCAGCCCCTCGGCGTCGATCCGGACGCCATGGGTCTCCCGAGCCCCGGGGCCCAGCATCTCGGTCTCGGAGCCTCCCTGGGACCCGTTCACGTCCGAGCTCAGCTCGTCGCCGCCCCGGCCGGCGCGGGGGCCTCGTGAATCTCCCTGGCCGCGCGGATGCCGGACTCGAGGGCGCCCTGGATCCACGCGTGGTACAGGGAGCAGTGCTCCCCCGCGAAGTGGATGCGGCCCTCGGGCTCGACGATCGCCGTCTGGAGGTCGGTCTGCTGGTCCGGGGCGAACAGCGCGAACGCGCCCCGGGCCCACCGGTCGCCGTACCAGGCGTGGGACGCCCCCACCTCGTACTCCTCGCGGATCCTCGGGTGGATCCTGGAGACGTCGTCGAGGGCCTCCTCCAGCCGGGTCTCGGGGTCCATGGCTCCCCACTGCAGGGCGTCCTGGCCCCACGAGTACGACGCCAGCAGCACGCCGCGTTCGGTCTCCTCCGGCGACGGCGGGTAGTTCATGCGCCGGATCGCGAGGTCCGTCACCGTGGCGCCGCCGCCGACGATCCCGTCCTCGGACTCCCAGAACCGGTGACGGACCTGGAACAGGACCTTCGTGGAGGCGTGGTAGTTGAGCTGGCGGATCGCGCGCTGCTTCGCGTGGGAGAACGGCGTCCCGACGACCTCCACGGTCCGCAGCACCGGGAACGGCAGCGTGCACACGGCGAAGTCACCGGTGACGTGGAACCGGCCGGACTCGGTCTTGAAGTGCACGGTGACATCGTGGGGGGACTGTTCGACGGCGTGGACCTCGGCCCCGAACCGGACCTCGCCCTCCAGCTCCCGGTAGAACGCGTTCGGCAGGGCGTCCATGCCGCCCTCGATGGTCTGCATGTCCACGTACGCGCCCTCGAGGTCCTCGCGGAGGACCTCCATGACCGCATTGTTCATGTCGGTCTCCACGAAGTTCATGACCGCGTAGTACTCGATCGCTCCCTCGCTGAACCCCCGTTCCCGCAGGAACTCCAGCAGCGAGTACTGGTCGAACTGGGCCCGGATCTCCTCCCACGCCTCGGGTCCCTCCCGGTCCAGGAGGGCCTTGATGTCGGCGATGGCGTGCGTCCACAGCTCGTCGGCGGTCTTCCCCCGTTCGTGGTCGGCCAGCTCGAACGGCAGCCGTTCGGGATGCGCCTGCGCCTCGGCCATGGTCATCCGGACGCCCCCGATGTAGACCAGCCCGTTGGGGTTCCCCATCGCGAACGGTACCAGCGGCATCCCGAACTGCTCGCAGTACCTCAGGGTGAGGCCGTGCGAGCGGGGGATGCGCATCGCGCCGAACTCCGCGTACAGGCCGGGCGCGAAGTCGCGGCATGTGTACACGCGGCCGCCCACCCGGTTCTGGGCCTCCAGCACCACCACGTCGTGGCCCTGGCGCTTCAGCTCGTACGCGGCCACCAGCCCGGCCATGCCGGCTCCGATCACCACCACCCGCTTGCGGGCCCCGGGCCGGTCCTCCAACCCCTCCGAGGGCACCGCGAGCGTCTCCTCCGGAACCGGTTCCTGCACGATCGGCTGCCCGCTCTCCGCCATCACGTCGTCGCCGGAGCCTTCGCTCACCGTTCGGACTCCGCCGCCATCACCGCCGGGGCCTCGTGGATCTCCCTGGCCGCCCGGATGCCGGACTCCAGCGCCCCCTGGATCCACGCGTGGTACAGCGAGCAGTGCTCGCCGGCGAAGTGGATGCGGCCCTCGGGCTTCACGATGTCGGCCTGGAGGTTGGTCTCCTGCTCCGGTTCGAACAGGGCGAACGCGCCGCCCGCGTACGGGTCGGAGTCCCAGGAGTGCATCGCCCCGAGCTCGAACTCCTCGACGATCTCCGGATGGATGCGGGCCACGTCCTCGACGGCCTGCTCCACGGCGTCCTCCTCGCCCATCGAGGCCCACCGGACGGCGTCGCTGCCCCACGTGTAGGACGCGAGCATCATCCCGCGCTCCTCGTTCGGATCCGAGAACGAGGGGTACACGATCCGCCGGATCGGGAGGTCCGTGGCGCTGGTCCCGCCGACGATCCCCAGCGGCTCTGACTCCCAGAACCGCGTCCGGGTCTGGAACAGGATCTTCGTGGACGAGTTGTAGTGCAGCTCGCGGATCGCCTTCTGCTTGCCCCGCGAGAGCGCGGGCGTCACCTCGATGTTGCGCATCACCGGGTACGGCACCGTCACGATCGCGTAGTCGCCGGTGACGCTGAATCGCCCGCTGGCCGTCTTGTAGTGGACGGTCACCTCGTGTTCGGACTGCTCGACCGCATGGACCTCGGCGCCGAATCGCACGTATCGCTTGACCTGCTGGTAGAACGCGCGGGGGAGCATGTCGGTCCCGCCCACGATCTCCTGCATGTCCTCGAACGACCGCCCGACGATCTCGCGGAGCTGTTCGATCACCGCCGCGTTCATGTTCTGCTCGCGGAACGACATCACGCCGTACAGCTCGATCGCACCCTCGCTGAACCCCCGCATCTGCAGGAACTCGCGGATCGAGTACTGGTCGTACTGCTCCAGGATCTTGTGGAACGCGTCGTGCCCCTCGCGCTCGTACATCTCCCGGACCTCGCGGGTGGCCTCGTCCCACATCTCGGAATAGGTCCGGCCCCGTTCGTGCTCCTCCAGCTCGAACGGGAGCCGCTCCGGGTGCTGGTCGGCCTCGTGTGTGGTCATCAGCTCGCCGCCCACGTACACCAGCGTCTTCGGGTTCCCCATGACGAACGGCCGGAGCTCCAGCCCGAACAGCCGGCAGTACTCCAGCGTGAGGTCGTGGACCCGGGGGATCCGCATGGCCCCCGCCTCGATGTACAGGCCCGGCGCCCAGTCCCGGAGCGTGTACACGCGGCCCCCCACGCGGTGCTGCGCCTCCAGCACCAGAGGCTCGTGGCCCTGGCGCATCAGCTCGAACGCCGCCACGAGCCCGGCCACGCCCCCGCCGACGATGATCACGCGCTTCTGGAGCTGGGGCCGGCGTTCGAGGCCCTCCGCGGGGACGCTCAGCACCTCCTCGGGCACGGGCTCCGGGTGGATGTCCTGGTGGGGTCCCTCGATCGCCTGGTGTTCCCCGGCCTCGGGTTCGTCGTGCTCGGACATGCTTCGGCTCCTCTCCCGTTCGCGCAGGGCGCGAGCATATGCCGAGGACCCCGGCCCGCGGAACCGAATGGGCCGCGTTGATGGAATCGGAGACAGCGGTCACCATACGCGGCATGCCGACCATCGCCGCCGGGTCCTCGGAGCTGAAGGTCCCGGAGGGGACCCAGCTCGCGCTGGTCATCGTGGCCGCGGCGCTCACCGCGCTGTGGATCCTGGTCGCGGTGGCCGTCCGGATGATCCGGCAGCCCCGGGAGCCGGATCCGGGTCCCCCGTCACTCGACACCGGGGACGAACCACCGGCCGTGGCCAACCTCCTGGCCTCGAACTGGCGGGTCACGCGCGACGCCGTTCCGGCGACCCTGCTGGACCTCGCGGCCCGGGGCCACGTGGGCATCGAGCAGGTCGCGCCGGGGGAGTTCCAGGTCCGGCTCCTGCGAACCGACCCCACCGGGCTCCAGCCCTACGAGGCCCGGGTCCTGGAGCTGCTGGTCTCCCGAGCGGTCGGAGGCGTGATCCCGGCCGGGGCCCTCACCACCGGGCAGGAAGAGGTCTCGAAGAAGTGGTGGAAGGGGTTCAGCCGGGAGGTCGTGGCCGACGCCAAGGCCCGGGGGGTCTCCGAGGACCTGTGGGACGCCAAGAGCAAGACCCTGGTGAGCGTGCTGGCCGCCGGTCCGGCCGTTCCCCTCGGCTTCGCGTATCCGATCTGGGGGGCCGTGTACTACGCCTTCGGGGCCATCGCGGTGGTGGGTTCGATCTGGGCGGGGGGTCGCCAGCGCCACACCGCGGCCGGTCTGGAGGCGGCCTCCGTGTGGCTCGGCATCCAGGAGCACCTCCGGACCGACGAGGTGTTCGACACCCTCCCGCCCACGGCGGTGATCACGTGGGAGCGGCTGCTGCCATACGGCGCGGCCCTCGGCGTGGCCGCGGCCGCTGTGCGGGCCATCCCCATGGGCGCCGAGGACGACCACCGTGCCTGGAGCCCCGCCGGGGGGCGGTGGCGGCAGGTCCACGTGAGCTATCCGCGGTTCCGGTCGCCGGGGTGGGGGTCCTCGCCGTGGCTGATCATCTTCCTGTCCCTGGTGCGGTTCGCCGCCGCGGCGGGACTCGTCTGGCTGGGCACGGTCCTCACCACCCAGGCCGACCAGGAGACGAACGCGAACGTGGCCCGGGGGATGCGCATCGGAGCCGGCTGGGCGGACGTGGTGGCGGCGGTGCTGGCGCTGTATGCCCTGGTGCAGCTGATCCGGGCGGCGGCGGACCTGTTCCTGGTGGACAGGGTCACCGGGGTGGTCCTGCGGGCGCGCCGCCGCGGTTCGGACGACCAGCCGGTCTACTACCTGGCGGTGGACGACGGATCGGAGGACCGCATCCGGGCCTGGCGGGTCCGCTCCCTGCTCTACCACCGGACCTCCGAGAACGACCGGGCCACCGTGGAGGTGACCCGGGGCCTCGGGTACGTCCGGTCCGTCGAACCGGCGCCCACGCCGGTGGCGGCCCCGCCGGCGGGAGCCGGGTTCACTCCCTGAGATGTACCGGGACTGGGTCTTCCTGCACCTGGCCGGGGTGCTGGCGTTCCTGGCGGCGCACGGTGTGTCGGCGGCCGTGGGCCTCCGGGTTCGGGCTGAGCGCGACCGGCAGCGCATCCGGGCCCTGCTGGAGCTGTCCGCGGGGACCCTGCTCCTGTCGAACGTGGCGTTGGCTGGTCCTGCTGGCCGGAGGGATCGGGGCCGGAGTCACCGGGCACTGGTTCGGCCAGGGATGGATCTGGGCGGCGCTCGGCCTCCTGGCCGTCCTCACCGCGACCACGATCCCCGTGGCCGTCCCGTACTACCGCCTGGTCCGAAGGGCGCTCGACGAGGCCACGGACGAGGAGGTGGCCGAGCTCCTCGATTCGCCCCGGCCGGTGATCCTGGCCTGGCTGGGCTCGGCCGTCCTCCTCCTCATCCTGTGGCTGATGGTCTTCAAGCCCTTCTGATCGCTACCCCGCCGCCCTCGCGGGGATGGCGGTCGGCCCGAACGTGATCGCTCCCGTCTGCGGCGCCGCCACCCCGTCGATCTGGACGGGCTTGCCGGACGAGCTCACCTTCACCACGAGGTTGCTGATCTTGACGGTGGAGAAGGTGGGCATGGTGAACACCACGAAGCCGGAGCCGCTGGTGTCCGCAATGACGGTCTGGCCGCCGAACGTGATCGTGAACTTGCCGCACGTCGAGCATCGCTTCGCCAGGATGCCGACCTGCTTCGCGTGGAGGCTGGACAGCGTGAGCGACGAGTTCTTCGCGGATGCGACCGACAGCGTCCCGAGGAACGCACCGGACTGGCCCGTCTTCCGGGTCCAGGTGCCGGCTCCGACGGTCATCGTCTTGTCGTCGACAGGGATCATCGTGCACTTCGATGCGCTGAACGCCGACAGGTTGCCCGCGTTGTCCCTCGCGCGCACCGAGAAGCAGTACGACTTCCCAGCGGCGCCCGTGAAGACCTTCGAGGTTCCCGTGAGGTGCTGCAGGCCGGCGGGCTGCGTGAAGGAGCCGAAGCCCGAGTTGAAGTTCGCGCTCTTCACGCGAATGTCGACGTCGTCGAGCCCGCTTCCTCCGGTGTCGCTCGCGGTCCATGCCAACGTGATCGACTTCGAGATCGTGACGGTCTTGGAAGGCTGGGTCATCTTCGCGGTCGGGTCGATGGTGTCGGTGCCGCCGGTGCCGATGACCGCGTCCCACATGCCCTTGCCGTGGGTGGCCACGCGGAGGATCTCGTTCGAGGTCCCCGGCCGGACGACGGCCATGTCGAAGATGGCCACGACCGGCAGCCCGGTGCCGAACGGCGCCCACGAGCTCCCGCCGTCCGTGGAGGCGTACACGCCGACATCGGTGCCGGCGTACAGGTGCGCGCTGTTGATGGGGTCGACCACGAAGGCGTTCACCGGCACGTCGGGGAGCCCGGAGTTCTTTGCGGTCCAGGTCGGCGGGTTCGCGCTGAGGTTCGTGGTCTTCCACACGTGCGACTGGACGGCCCCGATCCCGCCGAGGAATCCGTTGATGGTCACGTAGGCGGTCGTCTTGGTGTTCGGATCGACCACCACCCGGGACACGTACTTGTTCGGGATGGTGTTCGACGGGTCCAGGTTGAGGAGCGGGTTGGCGGCGGTGGAGGTACCGAAGACGCCCCCGAGGGCTCCCCCGATCATCCGGACGTGGTCGTCCTTCGGGGAGATCCCGATGGCGCTGATCCTGCCCTGGCCCGCCGTCGCAATGGGGAATGTCTGGCTGACCACGGGGTTGGTCACACCCAGGTTACTCGACCGGTGGAGCCGGTCGGTGCCGTAGTACACGGTGTTGGGGTTTCCGGGCCCGAGCTCGAGGGGCGCGTAGAACAGGGGGTTCTCGCTGCACTGGATGTCGTTCTCGGTGAACCCCTCGTCGCAGCCCCGGAACACCCAGTTGCCGTCGCTTGCGTTGGCCACGGACCCCACGGTCACGTACCCGACCAGGGAGTTCTGCGCGTTGAAGTACGTGTGGTACATCCGCACGGTCGACGTGTCCGCGGCGTTCTGGTCGATGGCGGCGAAGCCGCCGTCGCCGAAGTCCGCACGGGTCCAGGTCCCCGCGGCGTTCCGCATCGGCGTCCCGTTGTCCTGGGTGCCCCCGATGGTGAAGTTCGGGTCAGTGGGATGCACGGCGACGCTCTCGAACTGCGTGGCGCTGAACTGGGCGTTGTTGAGGCTGGCCCAGGTGGCGCCCCCGTCGGCGGACCTGTAGATGCCGCCGTCGTTGCCGGTGTAGACCGTTGCGGGGCTGCTGGCCGCGTACGCGACCGCGTGGGAGTCGGCGTGCAGTTTCGTGTCGCTCACCGAGAAGCTCGTCCCGTTCGTGGATCGGAGCATCTGCGACGGCACCGGCGGCGACAGGTCGTCGGCCGAACCGCCCACCAGCATCTTCGTCGCGTCGCTCGGGTTCACGCCGAGCGCGATGTCGTAGAAGCACTGTCCCCCGCAGAAGCCGCTCACGTCGGTCAGCGTGGTGGGGAAGGTGACCCCGCCGTCGGTGGACTTGAACACCCGCCCGGGCAGGCCGCTCAGGTTCGCCTCGATCCCCGCCAGGACTGTGGTCCCGCTGGCGGCGAGGCGCAGGTTGAACGAACCGTTCGGGAGCGAGATGTGCGTGAAGGTCGGCGACGCCTGGTTGGCGGTCGTCGTGCGCCACACGCCGTTGTTCGAGACGGTGCTGAACGTGAGGTCCTCGGAGCCGGCCAGCAGGGTCGACGAGCTCCCCGGCAGGAACAGGACGTCGGTCGCTCCGCTCACCCCGTTGGCCGGGATCCCCCCGGCGACCAGCGAGAAGGTCGGGCTCGCCGCGGTCGCGTTCGTCGAGCGGTACAACCCGACGTCCGCTCCGTTCGCCGACAGCCCGCAGCAGATCAGATCGTTCGACACGCCGATTCCGGCGAGGGTGGAGGCCACGTAGATCCGCGCGGCGTCGGCGGGATCGACCGCGATCCCCTGGATCCCGGCGCCGAGGAAGGCGTGCCCGTTGTCGACGGTGGTGCCGGTCCCGGCCACCCGGGTCTCGAAGGGACCGTTGACCACGGGCGTGGTCCCGTTGGCGCTGTCGATCCGGTAGATGCCCACTCCCGCGTAGGAGTCCGCGGAGAGGTTGCCCTCCCCGGTCCCCACGTACAGGATCGTGTGGTCGCTCGGCGCCAGGGCCAGCGCGCCGATGGCCAGGGAGGCCGCGCCGTCCATCAGCGGCGTCCAGTTCGTGCCGCCGTTCTTGCTCCGGTACACGCCTCCCTGCGCCGTGCCCGCGTACACCACGTTCGCGTCGGTGGGGTCGACCACGATGGCGGTGACCCGGCCGCTCACCGGGACGCTGCTCCCACCGCCGGCGACCTGGCCGTTCGGGATCGGTGCGGGGCCGATCGGGGTCCACGCCGGTCCCGTCTTCCCCCGGCGGGCCAGCTCCCGGTCCAGGACCTGCACCGCCGCCAGCCGGGCGTTGTAGTCGAGGTCGAACGGAGCGCCCCGGTACATGGCGATCTGGCCGGCCCGGAGGCGGAGGTACGTCACCCGGTCCATGGGCGGGCCGACCGGCGGGAGGTCGGGGTCCCCCCATCCGATGTCGTTGGCGGTCCCACGCAGGACGGCGATCGGCGACGGTCCCTCGTCCGCGACAGCGGGGACCGAGCCGGACCCCGGGACGATCGACGCGACGACGAGGCCGGCGACGGCCACGACGAACGCTCGGCGAACACGCAAACGACTCATGAGGCGCTCCCTCCCCGCAGGCGGTATTCGGATGTCGGGCCCGGCACCTCACGGAGCAGCTGAATCGCCGGCGGGACCCCCCGTGTGGCGCCCCCCGTGTGGCCCGGGCAGCGCACACTGTAGACAGGACCCGGGAGCATGTAAAGGAAAATGCCCCAAAGCTCCACCGGCGCGCGATTCGGGTAGCGTTCCGCGGGCTTCGACTGGCGGGAGGCGTCATGGGCATGCTGGACGGCAAGGTCGCCGTGATCACCGGGGCGGGGCGGGGGATCGGGCGGGGGGAGGCGCTGCTGTTCGCCGAGGAGGGCGCGCGGGTCGTGGTGAACGACCTCGGGGGCGACTGGGACGGCACGGGCGCCGATCCCCGCGCCGCATCACAGGTAGTCGAGGAGATCCGGGCCGCCGGGGGAGAGGCGGAGGCGCACTTCGAGGACATCGGCGAGCCGGACGGCGCGGCGTCGCTCGTCCGGCTGGCCCTCCACACGTGGGGGCGCCTGGACGCGGTAGTGAACAACGCGGGGATCCTCCGGGACCGGATGGTGTTCAACATGTCCCTGGAGGAATGGGACGCGGTGATCAAGGTCCACCTCCGGGGTCACTTCCTGGTGACGCACGAGGCGTGCGCGCACTGGCGGGACCGGTCGAAGGCCGGTGAGCAGGTCCGCGGCGCGATCGTGAACACGTCGTCGACGTCCGGCATCCTGGGCATCGCCGGGCAGTCGAACTACGGCGCGGCCAAGGCGGGGATCGCCGCGTTCACCTGCATCGTGGCCATGGAGATGGAGCGGTACGGCGTCCGGGTGAACGCCATCGCCCCCGGCGCGCGCACGCGCATGACCGAGAAGACGTTCGGTGACATGGCGGCCCCCGGCGAGGGCGAGTTCGACCAGCTGGCGCCGGAGAACGTGGCGCCGCTGGTGGCGTTCCTGTGCTCCGACGCCGCCGAGGGGATCACCGGGCAGGTGCTCGGGATCCAGGGCGGCCTGGTGGAGCTGTATCAGGGGTGGCATCCCGTGTCCTCGCTGCAGAAGGACGAACGCTGGACGGCCTCCGAGCTGACCGGGCGGATGGACGAGCTGTTCGGCGACCGGGCGCGCGTGTACCGACCCCCGGCCTCGCCGTTCCGGCGGGCCGCGGGGCTCGGTGGATCCGGGTCCGCTTCGGGTGGCGCCGGGGAGGCCGGGTAGATGGCGACGTACTTCGCCGGCGTCACGCTGTTCGACGGGATCACCGTTCGCCTCCGGGCGGGGGTGCTGGTGTCGAACGGCCGCATCTCGTGGGTGGGGCCGCACCGCCGGGCACCCCGAGAGGCGCGCGCGGCCCACGAGGTGGAGGGCGCCGGCACGACCCTCACCCCCGGGCTCGTCGACGCGCACGTCCACCTGTGCTTCGATGGCGGGGCCGACTTCCAGGCCGAGGGGCTCCAGCTGGTGGGGAACGACGCGCTGGCCGCGCTGAAGGCGATCCGGAACGGCCGGCGGCAGCTGGAGCGGGGCGTGACCACCGTCCGGGACCTCGGGGGGCCCAGCGCGTACGCGTCCCAGGTCGCCGCGGCCCTGGACGCGGGGGTGGCCGACGGGCCCCGGGTGGTGGCGTCCGGGCGGGCCCTCACGATCACCGGCGGGCACGGCCACGGTGCGTTCGCGTACGAGGTGGACGGGGCGGAGAACGTGCGCCGGGCCGTCCGGGAGCAGATGCGGGCCGGGGCCCGTTCGATCAAGGTCATCGCCACCGGCGGGGTGCTCACGCCCGGCGTCTCGGTGGATTTCACGTCGTTCACGCCGGAGGAGCTCCGGGCGGCCGTGGAGGAGACCCACCAGTGGGGCCGCCCCATCGCCGCGCACGCCATCGGGGCCGGGGGCATCGAGAACGCGGTGCGGGCGGGGATCGACTCGATCGAGCACGGCTCGCAGATCAGCACCACGGTGGCCCGGCTGATGGCCGAACAGGGGACGTTCCACGTGCCGACCATCTCGGCGCTGCGCGGGATCGTGGACAACGCGGACGAGGTCCCCGAATACGCAGTCGAGAAGGCGAGGCAGGTCCTGGAGTGGGCCCGGGACTCGTTCCGCCGGGCCGTGCGGGCCGGCGTCCCCCACGCCTGCGGCACCGACGCCGGGACGCCGTTCAACCCCCACGGGAACGCGCCGGTGGAGGTCGAGCGCATGGTCGAGTGGGGGCTGACCCCCCTGAAGGCCCTGCAGGCGGCCACGTCGAACGGGGCCCGCCTGCTCCGGGTGGCGGACATCGGCACGGTCGAGGAGGGGAAGGCCGCGGACCTGTGCCTGTACGGAGGCGACGTCCTCGACGAGATCTCGCTGCTGGTGAAGCCCTCGCTGGTGATGAAGGCGGGGGAGATCCTGGTGGGAGATTAGTTCCGGACTCGGACGACCGGGTGTGGGAGATCGCCCAGGGCGCGGTGAACACGTTCACGATCGAGGACGACCCCGACACGATGCCGGAGACCCCGACCATCGAACGGCTCGGGGACATCTCTGCCCCGACCCTGGTCGTCATCTCCGCGCCGGGGGACTGACCCCGCCCGGCCGACCCGGCCCGAAGCCGGCGTGCGGTCGGGCGTGTAGCGTTCTGTGGTCATGGCCACGGGGATCGGGGTCGGCGTGCAGATCCTGGGGCGGCCGCCGGCTGCGGTGCTGGCGGCGGTGGCCCGCGGGCTGGAGGTGGCCGGGGCCGAGTCGTTCTGGACGCCGGACCACTGGATGTGGCTGGCCCCCCTCGAGGTGTGGAACCAGCGGAACTTCCCGGCGGCGCGGCTGATCCGGAACCCCGAGGAGAACTTCGAGTCGTTCGCGTTCCTCACGTGGCTGGCGGGGCGGACGAAGAAGGCCCGGGTGGGCACCGCGGTGACCGAGGCCATCCGGCGCCACCCCGCCGAGATCGCCCAGGCCGCGCTCACGCTGCACCACCTGTCGCACGGGCGGTTCGTGCTGGGGATGGGCGCCGGCGAACGGGAGAACGTCGAGCCGTACGGGCTCTCGTTCGCCGGGCAGGTGTCCCGCCTGGAGGAGGCGCTGTACGTGATCCGGCTCCTGTGGACGTCGCCGGGATACGCCTCGTACGAGGGCACGTACTTCCGTCTGGACCGTGGGGTCATCGGCCTGGGGCCGTACCGGGGGACGTACCCGCCGATCTGGGTGGCAGCGCACGGGCCGAAGACCCTCCGGCTGGCCGGCCGGTACGGGGACGGCTGGCTCCCCACGCACCAGATGGAGCCGGACGAGTACGCCGAGCACCTCAGGGAGATCCGGAGCGCCGGGCTGGAGGCGGGCCGGACCATGGCCTCGTTCACGCCGTCGTACGAGATGACCGTGGCCACGGCCGGGTCGCACGACGACGCCCACCGCCTCCTGGACTCTGCGGCGCTCCGTCTGGGGGGCCTGGTGATGCCGGCCGAGCTGTGGGCCCGCCACGGGGCCGTCCATCCATTCGGCGAACGGTTCCGCGGGATCATCGACTACATCCCGTCGCGGCTGGATCCCGAGACGGTCCTGCGGGCGATGGAGGAGGTCCCGTTCGAGGTGCTGCACACGGCGTTCGACCACGGGACCCCCGAGCAGCTGGCCGCCCGCATCCAGTCCTACTCGGCCGTCGGCCTCCGCCACGTCGTCCTGCGCAACGTCGGACCGCTCGTTGACCCCCGCCGGGCCCTCGCGTCGTTCCGCGACGTCGGGCGGCTCATCCGTCTGCTCCGCCGTCCCTGAGCCGCTCGACCCCTCGCGGTCGCCGGCTCTCGCCTTGTCCGCTCGCCGGTGATAGAAGAGGCCATGGCCATGACCGACCCGCGAATCGGGACCGAGCTCGCCGGCTACCGCATCGAGTCCCAGCTCGGGCGAGGCGGGATGAGCGTCGTGTACCTGGCGGAGGACCTCCGGCTGAAGCGCCGGGCCGCGCTGAAGGTCCTGGCGCCCGAGCTGGCCGCAGACCAGAGCTTCCGGCAGCGGTTCATCGCGGAGTCCGAGCTGGCGGCGTCGCTCGACCATCCGAACGTCATCCCGATCTTCGAGGCCGGCGAGGCCGAGGGCGTGCTGTTCATCGCGATGCGCTACGTGAAGTCCACGGACCTCAAGGCGCTCATCGAGCGCGAGGGGCGGCTCGATCCCGACCGCGCCCTCTCGATCGTGGGCCAGACGGCGAGCGCCCTGGACACCGCCCACTCCCAGGGCCTCGTCCACCGCGACGTGAAGCCCGCCAACATCCTGGTGGCCGAGGGCCAGGGGTCGCAGGGGCGGGACCACGTGTACCTGGCCGACTTCGGCCTGACCAAGCGGGCCCAGCAGCGGACCGGCCTCACCCGGACGGGGCAGTTCGTGGGAACGGTGGACTACGTCGCGCCGGAGCAGATCGAGGGCAAGGAGATCGACGGGCGGACCGACGAGTACGCCCTGGCCTGCGTGCTGTTCGAATGCCTGACCGGGGAGAGCCCGTTCCCCAAGGACGACGAGACCGCGGTGCTGATCGCCCACCTCATGGACCCCGTGCCGTCCGTCCGGGTGGTCCGCCCGGATCTCCCCCAAGCCCTTGACGACGTGTTGCGGGCGGGGATGGCCAAGCAGAAGGAGCAGCGGTTCCCGGACTGCGCGTCGTTCGTCCGGGCGGCCGCGGACGCGGTGGCCGGCCGACGGGCCGTGACCCAGTTCGCCGCCCCGCCCACGCCCTCGCCGGCCGCCTTCGAGGCCCCCCCGGGTGGGGTCACGTCGCCGGGCTCGTCCCAGCCGGCCCCGGCGGCGACAGGCGGCTTCCAGCCGGCCCAGGCCCCGGCCGAGTTCCAGCCCGCGCCGGCGACCGGGGGGTTCCAGCCGGCCCCGGCCGAGACGTTCCGTCCCGGCGGCGACGGCGGAGGCCGGCCCCCGGCGAGGCGACGGCGGCGGTTGACGACGATGGTGGTGTCGGCGGTGGTGGCCGCCGGGGTGGCTGCGGGATTGGTCGTGCTGCTCAACAGCGGCGGTGACGGGAACGCCGAGCCCACGCAGGGGCCCAGCGGGCCGGTGACGACGGGGATCGCTCCGACCGCGAAGGCGTTCCCGGCGGGGACGGTGATCTACGCCGACGACTTCCACGACAACTCGGGGAAGTGGGACGAGACCAGCCAGGGCGGGTTCCACATCGGTCTCCGGGGCGGCCGGTACTTCGAGGAGATCAAGCGGACGTCCACGCCGCAGGTGTTCGCGCCGGCGTTCCCGGGACTCCCCGAACTCGCCGTGCTGGGCGACGTGCGTGTCGCGGTCACGGCCACGAAGGTCGCCGGCACCGGTCCGAACGGGTTCGGCCTGGCCTGCCGGACGAACGGGGACACGCTGTCCTACTACCTCGTGGTCAGCACGACCGGCGGGTGGGCCATCGAGAAGAGCGACGGGCAGAACCAGCCCGTCCTGCTCCAGGGCACCAGCCCGTTCATCCGCAAGGGCGAGCGAGCCGGGAACGTCATCGAGGGGAGCTGCGCCGGCGGCGTCGGGAACACCCCGGTGACGCTGACCCTGTTCGTGAACGGGAACCAGCTGGGGTCGGTGCAGGACACGCCCGACATCGACGTCCAGGGCGACTCGCCGGGGGTGTATCCCACGGGGACGGTGGGCCTGGTGACCGTGGGGAATCTGGGCCTCCGCGTGGAATTCGACGACTTCAGCATCCGAGCCGTGTAGCGGGGGAGCCCCATGCGGGCATCGATGAGTCCGGGGGCGGTAGTCGCCGTACCCGAAGCCCGGTAGGAGGAAGGTCCCGGGGAGCTTGCGCGAGGGGACGGGCCCGGCTCGACCCGGTCAGCCGCCGGCCAGGACGGCCGCGCCGACGGCCCCGGAGAGGTCGCCGAGCTCCGTGGTGAGGAGGGCCGGTGGGTGGTCCCGGACGAACAGGTGGGGCTCCATGGCCTTCGCCACCCGGTCGGCGAACGGCGATCCCAGGCGGTCACCCAGGCCACCCCCGATCATGATCGCGTCGACGTCGAGGACGTTCTGGGCCGAGGCCAGTGCGATCCCGAGGGCCCACACCGCGTCGTCGACCAGCTTGCGCGCCAGCTTGTCCTTCTGCTCGAGCGCCTCCTCCCACACGCCGGAGGCCAGCCGGGTCTTCCCCTTCTCCTTCATGATGTCGAACAGGGCCGTCTTGTGGCCCTTCTTCACCAGCTCGCGGGCGTGGAACTCCATCCGGCCCCGGCCGGCGTACGCCTCCAGGCAGCCCCGGCGGCCGCACGCGCACAGCCGTCCGTCCGGTTGCACCACGGCGTGGCCAATCTCCCCGGCGGCGCCCCGGCCGGTTCGGAGCTTCCCCTCCAGGATCAGCCCGCCGCCCACGCCGGTTCCCACGAACACGCCGAGGAGGTTCCGGTAGGGGCGGCCCGCGCCGCGCGTGAACTCGCCGAGGATGGCCACCCGGACGTCGTTGTCGATGTGCACGGGAACGCGGGACAGGCCCCGCGACACCTGGGGGCCGAGCGGCACCGGCGGATCCACGAACCCCGGCACGTTCGACGCCAGGGAGACCTCGCCCCGTTCGGCGTCGATCTCACCGGGCGTCCCGATGCCGACGCCGGCCAGCTCCTTCACCGTGCCCCCCGCCTGCTCGAGGGCCGCCTTCACCGTGCCGACGATCGCGGCCACCACGTCCGGCGCGCCGGTCTGCGGCGTGGGGACCCGGGCGTTCCCGACCACCGCGCGGTTGCCCAGGATCACCGACTGGATCTTCGTCCCGCCGAGGTCCACCCCGGCCGTCAGCTTCGCCATTCGCGGCATGCTACTCCGTCCGGCGGAGCCGCCGGCCGTTACCGCTCGTCACCGGTGACGGTTCGACCGCGGGCTATCCCTCGGAGGACGCCTCGCCGGCCTCGAAGCCCTGGGCCCGCCAGCACCGCTTGTGCGAGTCGTCGCCCGCGTACACGACCTTCACGACGTGATCCCCTGCGGTATCGGCCGTCGCCGAGACGTTGGCCCTGCCGTCGGCGTCCGTGGTCGCGGTTCCGACCTCGGTCCCGTCCAGGCGGACGGACAGCGATGCATCCGCCACCGGCGTCCAGGTGTGCCCGTGGTGCTGGAACAGCCGGACGGAACCGGTCACTGCCTCGCCGACCGCCACCTGGTGCGCGTCCAGCTTGAAGCGCATCGTCGTGACGGCGGGTGGCTTGTGCGGGTTCGGCGCGGTGGGCTCGGCGAACGCTTCCACCGACATCGCTCCGAGCAGCAGCGATGCGGCGAACACCGCCACGGCGAACCTAACGATCGATCGGTACATCCGGACCTCCCTTTCGGCGGGTGACCCATTGCGGCCCACCCGTGTCTCGTCTTCCGTCGTTGGTATCGACCGGGGAAGGCCCGAACCTTGAAGGGCGGATCCGCGATGTCAGACCCCCTTCCTACGATGCTCGGGTGGTCCCGGGAAGGACGAGACGATGAGCGAGATCGGGATCGGGCTGACCGCCCTCGGCGTCGGCCTGGCCGTGGGGTTCACGCTGGCGCTGCGACAGCGGGTGGCCTCGCGCGAACGGGACCGGGCGGCCGGCGTGGTGGCGTCGGGCGCGTTCGAGGCCCGGATGGAGGCCCAGGCCGCTGAGATCCGGCGCCTGGCCGACGGATCCAGGGCCCGGGACACGGGGGAGGAGCGCCTGCACGCCGAGGTGCGGGCGGCCCGGCACGCGCTGGAGGCGCTCCGGATCAGGGACGAGGAGCGCCGGGGCCGGGAGGCCGAGCACACCGAGGTGGTCCGGCGGCTGTCCACGGTCCTGGCCGGGGGCGCCGCGAAGGGCCGGGCCGGCGAGAACGTCCTGCGCGACCACCTGGCGGGGCTCCCGCCGGGGATGCTGACCAGCGACTTCCGGGTCAACGGGAAGGTCGTGGAGTACGGGCTGCTGCTGCCCGACGGTAGGCGGCTGCCGGTGGACTCCAAGTGGACCGCCGTGCGCGAGCTGGAGGCGTTGGAGGCGGCCACGGAACCGGCCCAGCGGGACCTGGTCGCGCGGGAGGTCGAACGCGTCGTGGCCGGCCGGGCCCGCGAGGTGGCGCAGTACCTCGACCCCGCGGTCACCGCGCCGGTGGCCGTGGCCGCGATCCCCGACGCGGCGTACGCCGTGCTCCGGCGCGCCCACGCCGACGCGTTCGCCCGGGGCGTGGTGATCGTGCCCTACTCCGCTGCCCTGCCGGTCCTGCTGTTCCTGTACAGCCTGGTGGCCCGGTTCGGCTCGGCCGGCGACCTCGAGGCCTGTCTGACCGAGGTGTGCGGGGTCCTCGAGGTGGTGGAGAGCGTGCTTGAGAACAAGGTGAGCCGGGCCTCCACCATGCTCTCGAACGGCGCGGACGAGATCCGCAGCGCGCTGGGCAAGGCCCGGGGCTCCGTTGCCCGCGCCCGAGCCTCCACCGTGGAGCCCGTAGCGCTGTCTTTCCCCGACCGGGAGGGAGGTGGCGCCCCCGGCCTGCTCCGGGCGATCGACTAATCCGTCGCGGGGTTCCCGTACTGGAGGGTCTCCGGTCGCTCCAGCATGATGGCGTGGGCGGGCTCGGCGGCAACGGGGCGATGCAGGACGCCCCGGGGGACGACGAACAGGTCGCCGGGCTCCAGCGTGACGGGGTCCCGCTCGTCCATCTGGATGCGGAACGAACCGCGCCAGCACAGGAACATCTCGTCCTCGTCGTGCGCGTGCCACGGGAACTCGCCATGGAGCCGGGCCATGCGGAGGATCGCGTCGTTGACCGCGACCACGTCCTGCGGCTTCCATGGCTCGAGGAGCTTGTCGGCCAGGCGGTCGAGCGAGATCGGTCCGGTGGTGCCGTCCATGGCGCGCAGGATCGCACGCGCCGGGCGGCCCCGCTCGCGGCGCGTGGTCCGGCGCGGCGGGGTTACTGGCGGTCCGGGGCCGGTAGCTGCGCTACCCTCCGCGCGTGGGATTCGAGGAGGCGCTCGCCGCGCATGGGTTCAGTCTGGCTGAGGACCGGCCCGGCCGCGGCGCTCGCCTGTACCGGACCCGCCCGAATCCGTACCTCACGTACACTGTGCACGCGTACGAGGACGGGACGGCGCTGTTCAGCTGGGAGTTCGCGATCGTCGACTACCTGGCGACCCGGGGGGTCGCCCTGGGGTCCAGCGAGGCCCTGAACACGTTCATGTTCCCGGCCGCCGACGACACCGGTCCGCAGGATCCAGCGTGGCTCACCGCCGCGCTCGACCGGGCCGACGCAACCCTCCGCTCGCTGGACTTCGGCGATCCCGAACCCTGACTCGGCCTGCCCGACGCGAGCCGGACCTCAGATGGACCCACGCCGCATGGCCTCGGGCCGGTGTGGTTGTCGCCGGGGGCTCCCGGCGGTACAACCCTGGCACCGTGAGCAGGACCATCGCCGTCGCCAACCAGAAGGGTGGGGTCGCCAAGACCACCACCGTGGCCGCGCTGGCATCGGCCCTGGCCGAGCGGGGCCGGAAGGTCCTGGCCGTGGACCTCGACCCCCAGGCCTGCCTGACGTTCAGCCTGGGCCTCGAGCCCGACGACGTGAGCCCCACGATCCACGACGTCCTGCTGGGCCGGGTGGGGGCGGGCGCCGCGATCGTCGAGGTCCCCGACGACGCGTTCGACCTGCTGCCGGCGAACATCGACCTGGCCGGCGCGGAGGCCTACCTCCTGACCAGGACGGGCCGCGAGTACGCCCTGCGCACCGCGCTCGAGGAGCACGCCGCGGGCTACGACTTCATCCTGCTGGACTGCCCGCCCTCGCTCGGGGTCCTCACGATCAACGGGCTCACGGCCGCCGACGAGGTGGTGATTCCCCTGCAATGCGAGACGCTCTCGCACCGGGGGGTGGGCCAGTTGCTGTCCTCGATCGAGGACGTGCGGCGGCTGACGAACCGGGGCCTGGTCGTCCGGGGCATCCTCCCCACGATGTTCGATGGGCGCACGAACCACGCGAAGGAGGTCCTGGCCGACGTCGGGTCGCGCTACGGGCTCCCGGTGCTGGACCCCCCGATCCGTAAGAGCATCCGCTTCGCGGAGGCCCCCCAGGACGGCCGGAGCATCCTCCGATTCGCCCCCTCGCACCCTGGCGCGCAGGCCTACCGGGATCTGGCCGGGCAGTTCGCGTCGTGAGCGAGCCGCGGGACGACCCGGAGGGACCCGCCCCCAGGCGCCGATCGGGACGCCGCCGCGAACCGCTGGAGCACATCGCCCTGCGTGGTGACCGGGCCGACCGGAGTGCCGAATCGGACGACGAGCCGGAGGACGAGCCGGACCGGGAGATCGGTCCGTCGCCGTCGAGCCGTGAGTCGCCGCGCCGGATCGGCTCCGGAGCCGGCCGTGGCCGGGCCAGCCGTGGCGCCGGGCTCGACCGCATCCGCCCCCGTGGCTCGGGTGGGTCGGACGCGGATTCCCTGGAGCCCGCCGACCTCGCGGACGACGACCCGCACGGCAGGCTCGCCCTGTACTCGTCCTCGGAGCAGCGGGCTCCGGCCCTGGGCACGTTCATCGTGGAGTGCTCGGCCTGTCGCCGGGAGACGCCCGTGGGGGCCGGGGACCTGGTCCGGGCGGGGATCCCCTCGGTGCACCTGCCGCTGGTGAAGCGGTACCCGTCGTTCATGCGATGCCCCGCGTGCGGCCGCCGGACCTGGGTCCGGGTGCGCTGGCGCCTGTAGGCGCGGCCCGCCAACCGGCGCCCCTCGGAGGCGCGATCGCTCAGGAGGTCGGCGCCGAGATCCGTGTGCGCTTGGGGGCCGGCCCGGACCCGTTCCCGCTGCCGCGCACCGGCCTGGGCCACCGGACCGGGAGCGTGACGGTGAACGTGCTCCCGATGCCCGGACGGCTGTCCAGCTCGACGCGCCCGCCCAGCCGCTCGGCCAGCTCCCGCGCCAGGTGCAGGCCGAGGCCCACGCCGCCGAACCGGCGGGTGGCCGACTGGTCGGCCTGGTAGAAGCGGTCGAAGATGCGATCCTGCTGATCCGGTGCCACACCGATCCCCGAGTCCCGAACCGAGATCCTGACCACGCCCCCGTCCACCTCGGCCCTCAGCACCACCGGTGTCGAATCCGGCGAGTACTTCAGCGCGTTGTCCACCAGGTTCGCCACGATCCCGCTGACCATCACGCGGTCGCTCTCGATCTGTGGCAGGCCGTCCGGGAGCTTCACCTGGAGGCGGCCCTTCGACTCGTTGAAGGCCTCCACGATCTCGTCGGCGAGGCCATTGATGTCGAACGGGGCGATCTCCAGCGAGTCCTCGTGATGCTCCACCTGGGTCGCCGTGAGGAGGTTGATGATCAGGCGGGACAGTCGGTCGGCCTGGCGCTCGATCGCCGCCAGGAACTCCGCCCGGGCCACGGCGTCCGCCTCGAAGTCCGGACGGCGAAGGGTCTTCACGTACCCCAGGATCGCGGTGAGGGGGGTTCGCAGCTCGTGCGACGCCACCGCGGCGAAGTCGCTCTGCACCTTGTTCAGCCAGCGGAGCTCGATGACGGCCCCCTGTTCGCGTTCCAGGAGGTCCTCCAGGCGGTGGGCCTGGCTCTCCAGCTGCACGTTCTGCCGGCGCAGGGCCCGCCCCGCCCGGAACACGATGGGCAGCAGGGCCAGGTACAGGACCACCAGGGCGACCCCGAACGACAGCAGGCGGCCCCGGAAGAACGAGGACGCCTCGTGCTGGATCGCGGCGTAGTCCTGGTACACCTCCACCACGACCTCCGGCCGCCCGCCGGGCGCGCCGTCGAGGTCGAGCGGCACGTACGTGGAGAACAGGCGGTCGGCCAGGGACCGCTCCGCGACGTTCTCCTCGTCGTCCATGTTCGACACCTCGCTCGAGACCCGTCCGTCGACCGCCTCGGGGTCGGGTTCGTCGTCGAACCGCCGCGCCACCAGCTCGTGGGCGTCCGAGTACAGGATCACGCCGTCCGGGGACCACACCTTCACCCGGACCACCGGCGCGTGCAGGACCCGCTCGCGCACCAGCCGGTTGAGCCGCTGGTACCGAACCCCGGTGAGCGGGGTATCGATCGACACGCTGTTCGCGTCCTCCATGGCGTTGCGCAGGAGGTTCTCGGTCACGAACGCCGCGTGGAACTGCGCCGAACTCTCGGCCCGGTGGGTCAGCTCCCGCGAGGCCTCGAACGAGACGGCCAACGCGATCAGGCCGAACACGACGAGGCTGGCCAGGGCGAACCTGGCCACCAGGCCCAGTCGGAGCCGTCGAGGTCGTCGGTGCGCGCGCATCCCCGAGTGCATGCATCGACCGCGAACTGGCTCGGGTTGACTGCTACGCTCGAACGGTGCAGTTCGCGCGCGCCCTGGTCGTGTTCGCCCATCCCGACGACGCCGAGTTCGGGCTCGGCGGGACCGTCGCGAAGTGGGCCGGGGAGGGGACCGAGGTCCACTTCGTGTGTGTCACCGACGGGTCCGCCGGGTCGAACGCACCCGGCGAGGACCGCGAGTTCATGCGTCCTGTCCGCAAGGCCGAGCAGGAGGCCGCCGCGGAGGTCCTGGGGGTCGCCTCGGTGACCTGGCTGGGGTTCGTCGACGGCGAGCTGGAGGTCACCCTCGATCTCCGCCGGGCGCTCACGCGGGAGGTCCGCCGGCGCCGTGCCGACGTGCTGGTGGGCCCGGACCCGTCGCGACTGTGGAACCGCACCCGCGACTACGTGAACCACCCGGACCACAAGGCGGTGGGCGAGGCCGTGCTGTCGGCGGTGATGCCGGATGCGCCCACCCGGGTGCAGTTCGCGGAGCTCCTCGACGAGGGACTGGAGCCGTTCGAGGTCCCGGCCCTGTGGCTCTCCGCCGAGGACGCGGACACGTACGTGGACATCACCGGGACGATCGACGTGAAGCTGAAGGCCCTGGCGTGCCACGCGTCGCAGATGAGGAACATCCCGTACGAGGAGTGGGTCCGGCGGCGGGCGGCCGAGATCGGGGCGGCGGCGGGGATGGAATACGCGGAGGGGTTCCGGACATTCCGTCTGCAGGCGGATTCCGATCCCGACCCCCACGAAAGCTCGGAGCAGGGCTGATGGCACCGGACGACGACGAGCGCGACCAGTCGGGGATGGACCCCGACGACGACGACCTGGAGGAGCTCGACCCGCGGGAGCGGGAGGACATCGAGTCGGACCTCGAGGACCTCGCCGATATGCGCGACGTGTTCGAGCCCCAGGGGGTGCGAGGCGTGGTCATCGCGTGCCCGGACTGCGGCTCGAACCACTACTACGACTGGGACCTCCTGAAGGAGAACCTCGAGCACATGCTGAAGACCGGCGAGCCCCAGATGCACGAGCCGGCGTTCGAGCCCCGCGAGGAGGACTACGTCCAGTGGGACTACGGCAAGGGCTACATCGACGCCCTGGCCGACGCCGGCGTCGAGCGCATCGGCCCGGTGGACCTCAAGGCCTGCCCGTGGTGCGACTCGCCGCTGGAGGACGCCTTCGCGTTCTGCCCGGTCTGCGGCCACCACCTGGCGCCGGCGCGCCTGTTCCGCCAGCTGGTCGAGGGCGGCATGGACGAACGCGAGGCCC
>WNGA01000286.1_pt1 | contig 72250 bp, 73 predicted proteins | sample 5400061 | NCBI WGS metagenome assembly WNGA01 (sample SAMN13153366, study PRJNA577476) | soil metagenome | isolation source: 100 cm soil or saprolite under grassland replicate 2 | place: USA:California | collected 2016-06-15
ACGTTCTCGCGCGCGCAGAATGCGATGTCCTCTTCCAATCCAGGCGGCCCGTACGTGCGTGCGTTCAGGGCGTCCAGCGCGTTGGAAAACGCGTGCGCGATCAGCTCCGCGCCGATCGCGGCGTCAGTCCGCTCGGACTCCACGAGCTGCACGATGCGCCCCGCGCAGTAGGCGTCGTCGAGCGCGAACGCGCCCTGAAAGCCGGCACAAACGACCACGGCGTCGCGTTCCGCGGACACGCGCGCGACCGCTTCGAGGTTCAACAGACTGCCGAGGACGACCTCCTCGCACCGCTGCGCAGTCTCCAGAATCGCCCGCGTCCCGTTCGTCGTCGAGAGGATCAGCGTTTCCGCCCGCGGCTCCAGGAACTCGCGCGGAGACGCGCCGATGTCGAAACCCTCGACCTGGACCGCCTTGCGCTCCCCGCCGACAAGCGAGTCGGGGATCTCCGCACGCAGCGCCAGCGCCTCGTCGATCTCGGCGCAGCAGAGGACGCGCCGGTAACCGGACGCGAGTGCCTGCGCGATCGTCGACGTCGCCCGGAGGACGTCGACCACGACCCCAACTGCGGCAGGAACAGTCTCGGCGGGAGTGAAGGCGACGTGTATGCGCATCCGACTACTACGCTACTTCGGTCATGACTGAGGTCGTCGAGAAGACCTGTTACCGCCATCCCGACCGGGTGACCGGCCTCTCCTGCTCGGAATGCGGACGGCCCATCTGCACGGAGTGCATGACCATGGCTCCCGTCGGGATCCGCTGCCCGGAGCACTCGGGGAAGCCGCAAGGCGTCCAGCGCGTCACCAGGGGAGTCCGGCGCGCGGCCTTCGAGGGCACCGGCGCGAAGGTGACGAAGGCGCTGGTCGCGATCAACGTCGCCGTCTATGTCGCCGAGCTGGCAACCGGCGGCGGCGTGAACGGCACGGGCAGCACGATCTACCTGCACGGTGTGCTCTTCGGGCCCCTGGTGGAGCAGGGTGACTGGTGGAGATTGCTGACGGCCGCCTTTTTGCACTACGGGCCTGTCCACCTGATCCTGAACATGGTCGGCCTCTACTGGTTCGGCTCTCTTTTGGAAGAACGGATCGGCTCGGCCCGCTACCTCATGCTGTATCTCGTCTCCGGGCTCGCGGGATCTGCCGGCGCCCTGCTCTGGTCGAACGGTTTCCTGACACCCACGGTGGGTGCCTCCGGCGCGATCTTCGGGATCCTTGGAGCAGGGCTAGTGCTCGAGCGGCAACGGGATTACGTCTTCGGTGGGAGTGCTCTAGGGGTAATCATCATCAACTTCGTGCTCACGTTCTCGATCAGCAGCATCTCGAAAGGTGGACACATCGGCGGTCTGGTGGGAGGAATCGTCTGCGCCCTCGGCCTGACCCGCTTCGGGCGCGGACATGCCGCCTACGGTCGCCCTGGGGTGCTCGGCGTGGCCACGATCGTGCTCGTCGGCGTCGCGTCCATCGCCATTGCGTACTGGCGGGTGACGAGCTACAGCATCTGATGGCAACCGTGCTCGTCGACGCGGAGAACGTGCGCCGGTCGCTCTGGCCGAACATGCCCGGCGAGGAGCTCGTCGAGCGAAGCGCGGCCTGGGGGAAACACCAGGGACACGACGTAGAGGTTGTCTGGGAGGGCTCGGAGTCCGGCGACGACCAGATAGCTCGCCTCGTCAAGGAGCTCGAGCCCCCGGTTTGGGTCGTCACCTCGGATCGCGGCCTGCGCGACCGCGTCCGTGACCACGCAGAGCGCATCGTCGGTGGCGGCTCGTTCGCTCGGGAGTTACGCCGGAGCTAGGGCTCGCACCCGTAGCCGTCACCGTCGGCGTCGAGACGGTATGGATCGGATCCTGTGACCCGGATCGGCTTCTTCGAGTCAGGAATGTCGCTGCAATTGAGGTCAGCGACGCGCGGCAGGCACGGCGAGTAGCCGAACTGGCAGCCGGAACCACTCTGATTGCCGCCGGACGCCGTTCGGCTGAGCCGGCCCGTGTGGCAATGGAAGCGGTACCGGTGGTACTCGCGGTCTCCTTTGATCTTGCAGTACTGACCCACTCTCAGGCACTTCTCGCCCCAGCTGAGGTTGGCGTGGACGTAGCCCGCCGAGCAGGTCTTGGCTGCGGCCACCGGAAGAGCCGCCGCCGGGGTCCCGCCTGCGCCCCAGACCGCGCCGGCGATCCCTGCTGTGACGCACGTAAGGACGAGAAGTCGTTTCATTCAGCTCACTCCACTCGTTGACTCTGGTCACAGTCGCAGCTTTCAGACAGGCCCGCAATGGGCCGTTCTGGGGCTGTAATGGGCCGTTCGGCCCATTCGAGTAACTCGTTCGAGGGAACCAATGACCGTCGGGACCTGCCGATCCACACACTGTGGCCCGGTCGCTCCTCGCCCTCGTTTCGCTCGTCTGCGTCAGCGCAGGCGCGGCTGCGCTTGCTCCGGCGACTGCTGTCGGACGCGTTGACCGCGATCGCCCCGCAGCACCCGCCGGGTGGGTACAAGTCAAGGCGCCGAAGCCGAAACCCGCGCACGTGATCGCCGAGGTCCGCCCCGGCCACGCCCTCGCGCTACGAAGTCGGCCATTCGGCCCCGTGCTTGCGCGCGTGGGTTCGCGAACACCGTTCGGATCACGGCGCGCACTCGGCGTCGTTGCCACGCGGCACGGACGCTGGCTTGCAGTCACGGATGCCGCCGTCGAGAACAATCGCATCGTGTGGGTCGACGCGAAATCAGGCGCGTTGCGCTATACGCGCACACGTTTGGAGCTTGACGTCGATCTTTCCGCGCGCACGCTGACCGTACGGCGCAACGGTGACGCGGTACGCCGCCTCAGCATCGGCGTCGGTCGCACGAGCTCACCGACTCCGACCGGAACCTTCGCCGTGACGGACAAGCTGAACGGCGGCGCCTACAGCGCCGTCTACGGTTGCTGCATCCTCTCGCTCTCCGCGACGCAGCCGAATCTGCCCGCCGGCTGGACCGGCGGAAACCGCATCGCGATCCACGGCACGCTCTCGTCGAGCGACTTCGGCCGGGCCGTGTCCGCAGGCTGCGTGCACGCGAGCGACTCGGATCTGCGCTACCTGATGCGCATGGTCCCGCTCGGCACGCCTGTCGTCATTCGACCGTAAGCACGGGCTCGAGCCCGAGGAAAGCACCGATGCGTTCGGCCTCGGTGTCGAGCTCCGCGCGCTCCGCACGGGTGAGCTTCCTGCTCGGCGTCACCTGGAGCTCGATGCGTTTCCCTCGTTTCTTTCGCTCCCACAGTCCCGCAGCGATCCCATCGATCAGCAGGAAGCGGACGCCGGCAGGACCTTCGTACCTGCCACGTCCGTGGGCGGCGACCTGGTTACGCGCGTCCTCGGGCACGAGCTGGTCGCGCTCGCGGAAGCCCATCACGTAGACGTCGTACTCCGGGAGCAGGCGTACGCTCGGTTCCGAGTGCGGAAAGTCGGTGTCACCGACGAGGACGAAGGCTTCGTGTCCTTCGACGTCCAGCACCTCCAGCTCGTTCGCGATCGAGTCGAAGAGGGCTCGTGCGTCGGCCGGCTTGAACTGCCGTGACGTGAACCACTCCCGGAACTCCTTCGGCGTGGCCGGACCGTACGTGCGCAGGTAGCGGCGGCAAACCTCGCCCAGGCTTTCCTGCTCGTCCAGCTCTTCCCAACGCTCAACCCACTGATCCGGGCGGGCGAGCGTGATCTTGTTTCCCTGCGGCGGCCCTTGACAGAGGACGGCGCCGCCGAAGAACGCGAAGCCCGACGAGAGACGCCCTTGCGCTTTCGGGCCGACGCGCTGCACGACTTCGGCGGCCAGTTCCTCGCGCAGCAGGCAGCGGCCGTCGAGCGTGTCCAACACCGCGGCGCGTATCTCTTTCACGTCGTCGAGCCCGAGCGCCGGGTGCAGTTCGCCGTTCGGATCGACCCAGGCTTCCAGCTCCTGCGGCTCGCCGGCCCACACGGCTCGTGCGGCCGCGTACCAGAGCGGCAGCTCACGGGCTGGATGGAGGTGGAGGGTCCCGCGCAACGTCCACGTCTTCACGAGCTCCCGGCGCTCCCAGAGCGCGTCGCTGACATCCTGCTGCGTGATCCCATCGACCCGCGTGGCGAGCTGCAGCTCGGCCGACGCCTGAACCTGCGCATGCAGACCGCCGACGTCGTGAACGACTTCGAGCAGACGGTCAGGGCTCGCCCGCCTAGTTATGAAGCTGCGCGCAAGACGACGCGCGCGAACCTCGTCCCAGGTGGGCAAGGCCCTTAGAGGAACCGCTCGCGGTCGATGAGCTTGCCGCCAACGAGCCAGGCGAGCTGGCCGCGCTCGAGGACCTGGATGTGCGCTGCCGCAGGATCGTCCTCCGCATGGTCCTCGCGGTACTTCGCGATCCAGACGCGCACGGCGTCATCCGTGCTCACGCGTTCTACGCGCTCGCCGTCGAGGAGGATGTCGTAGCCCATCAGCCGCCGGCGGCCGCGTACGCCACGGCTCCGCTGGCAGCGAGTGCCGCCTGTGCGGCAGCGAGACGTGCAAGCGGCACGCGGTAGGGCGAGCAGCTGACGTAGTCGAGTCCCAGGTCGTGGCAGAAAGCCACCGACCTCGGGTCTCCCCCGTGCTCGCCGCAGATGCCGAGCTTGATGTCGGGCTTGGTCGACCGGCCTCGCTCGACCGCGATCCGCATCAAATCGCCGACACCCTCGACGTCGAGCGTCTCGAACGGGTTCTTCTCCAGCACACCGTCCTCGAGGTAGTACGTCAGGAACTTGCCCTCGGCGTCGTCGCGCGAAAAACCGAGTGCCGTCTGCGTGAGGTCGTTCGTGCCGAAGGAGAAGAAGTCGGCCTGCTCGGCGATCTCGTCGGCGCGGATGCACGCTCGCGGCAACTCGATCATCGTCCCGCAGAGGTAGTCGACCTCCGGTGCTTCTTCCTCCGCGACGCGCACGGTCAGCTCACGAAGCCGGCGCAGCTCCTCCGCGAAGCCGACGAGTGGATGCATGATCTCGACGAGCGGCGCCTCACCTGTCCGCTCGTCGACCGCGCGCGCGGCGCGGATGATCGCACGCACCTGCATCTCGTAGATCTCCGGCCACTGCAGGCCGAGACGGCACCCGCGTGTCCCGAGCATCGGATTCGATTCCTGCAACTGCCTGATGCGGCGGCGCGTTCGCTCGTCGGCGGCCTGCTCGGGCGGCGGCAGGAACTCGTGCAACGGCGGATCGAGCAGGCGGATCGTCACCGGCAGCCCCGCCATCGCTTCGAAGATCGCCTCGAAGTCCCCCTGTTGCATCGGGAGCAGCTTGTCGAGCGCCTGACGTCGGCCCTCCTCGCTGTCCGCCAGGATCATCTCGCGCACCACGGGCAGGCGCTCCTCTGCCATGAACATGTGCTCGGTGCGACAGAGGCCGATGCCCTGCGCTCCGAACTCGCGTGCCTTCGCGGCGTCCTCGGGCGTGTCCGCATTCGCCCGCACCTTCAGGGTCCGGTGCTCGTCGCCCCAGCCGAGGATCGTCTCCAGATCGTCGTTCACCTGAGGCGCGACGAGTGGTACCTCTCCGACGATCACCGCGCCCGTGCCACCGTCGATCGTGAGCAGGTCACCCTCGGAGAGAGTCCGGCCACCGACGGTGATCGAGCGCGCATCGATGTCGATCGAGAGCCCTTCGCAGCCGGCGACGCACGGCTTACCCATGCCGCGAGCGACCACCGCGGCGTGCGAGGTCATGCCACCGTGCGCCGTGAGGATCCCCGCCGCCTGAATCAGGCCGTGGATGTCGTCCGGCGTCGTTTCCCAACGGACGAGGATGACGCTCTCCCCCGCCTTGCCGCGCTGCTCGGCCGTATCCGCGTCGAGCACGATTGCGCCGCAGGCCGCGCCCGGAGAGGCGTTCAGGCCCTTCGTGGCGACCTCCCACTCGGCGGCCGGGTCGATCATCGGATGCAGAAGCTGGTCGAGCTGCGCGGGATCGATCCGCACCACCGCATCCTCACGCGAGATCAATCCCTCTTCGACCATGTCCACCGCCGCTTTGACGGCTGCCGCTGAGGTCCGCTTGGCGGAACGCGTCTGCAGGAGATACAGCTCGTTGTCCTCGACCGTGAACTCGATGTCTTGCATGTCGCGGTAGTTCTCCTCCAGCCGGCGCATCGTGCCGATCAGCTGCTGGAACGCGCCAGGAAGCTTTTGCTCCATGTTCGCGAGCGGCTCCGGCGTGCGAATGCCGGAGACCACGTCCTCGCCTTGCGCGTTCGCCAGGAACTCGCCGTACAGCCCCGGCTCGCCGGTCGAGGGATCGCGCGTGAACGCGACGCCGGTGCCCGACTCGTCTCCCTTGTTGCCGAACACCATCTGCACGACGTTGACCGCGGTGCCGAGCTCGTCCGGAATGTCGTAGGTGCGGCGGTACACTCGCGCGCGCGGGGAGTCCCACGAGTCGAAGACGGCTCGTACCGCACGCGTGAGCTGGTCGCGCGGATCCTGCGGGAAGTCGCGATCGGTCTCCTCCCGGTAGACGGCCTGGTAGGTATCGATCAGCCCAGCCAGATCGTCGGCGGACAGATCGACGTCCTGTGCGACGCCGCGCGACTTCTTCAGATCGGTGAGCGCCGTTTCGAACCGCTGCCCGTCGATCCCGTCGACGACCTCGCCGTACATCTGGATCAACCGCCGGTACGAGTCGTTTGCGAAGCGCTCGTTCCCCGTAGCGCGCGCGAGGCCCACCACTGCCTCGTCGTTCAACCCGAGGTTGAGGATCGAGTCCATCATCCCGGGCATCGAGACCGCAGCGCCCGACCGCACGGACACGAGCAACGGGTCATTCATGTCGCCCAAGCGCTTGCCCGTCTTCAGCTCCAGTGCGCGAAGGTGCCGCTCGATTTCCCCTTCCACCCCGTCCGGCAGTGTCTTCCCGTTCGACATGTACGCGCGGCAGGCGTCAGTCGTGATCGTGAATCCGGCCGGGACCGGCACTCCCATCTGCGTCATCTCCGCGAGACCGATCCCCTTGCCGCCTAGTAGCTCACGGCCTCCTGGGGAAGGTTCGTCGAAGTCGTAGACGTAGCGCTGGGCGGGCAAGGGCGGAAATCCTCTCACAAATCCCCTGCAATACTCGGCGTTGTGCCTGAGCCGACGATCGTCGCGATGGGCGGGGTCCCTGACGACACGCTGCTGGAGTACATGCTCGGCCTCGCGCCGGGAAGGCGGTTGCTCTACGTGCCGACTGCCGGGGTGGAGGACCCGGCACGTACGGTTTGGTGGTACGAGCGGCTGCGCGGGCGCGCCGAGATGACACACCTGCACTTCTTCCCGTGGCCGCCCTCAGGACTCGGTGAGCTCGCGCTCGACCACGATGTGATCCTCGTCACAGGTGGGAGCACGGCGAATGCCCTTGCGATCTGGAGAACGCACGGCTTCGACGAGATCTTGCGGCGAGCCTGGGAGCAGGGCGTCCTGCTGGCCGGCTGGAGCGCCGGAATGATCTGCTGGTTTGAGCAAGGCGTCACGGACTCGTTCGGGCCCGAGCTTGCACCGATGGAGTGTCTCGGCTTCCTGCCGGGGAGCGCGTGCCCGCACTACGACGGCGAGGAGCAGCGCCGTCCCGTCTACACGCGACTGGTCGCCGAAGGGCTACCACCCGGCGTCGCCGCCGACGACGACGTGGCTCTTCACTACATCGGCACCGAGCTCCGTGAGGTCGTGAGCTCGCGTGAAGGAGCCGCTGCTTATCGCGTCGGGGCAGACGGCGAACGCGTGCTCGAGACCAGGCTGCTCTCCTAGCGGCCGCGACGCCGACGAGCACGGAACTCCGCCAGCCAGGCGAGCCCCCTGAGCCCCAGCCAGATCGGCGTCAGCAGCACGTAGAAGACGACGAGCGCGAGGCCGAGGAAGCACCACCACAAGGCCCAGCGCCACAAGGGCACGGGCGGCTTCGGTTTCACTTGGCCGCCTCCGGCGCCGCGGCCTCCGCCTTGCGGCCCTCCACCGTACGCAGGATCCGCTGCGCCGTCTCCTCGATCGACAGCTCCGAGATGTCGATCACGGGGCAACCGAGCCGCCTCTGCACCGCAGCCGCCTCGTCGAGCTCGTCGTACACCTCCGTCAGCTCCGCGTAGCGACGGTTGTTCGCGCCGAGGTTGCGAACGCGCGCCCGCCGGATCTCGGCGAGGCGGTCCGCATGGATCGTCACGCCGACGATCTTCGCCGGGTCGAGCTCGAACAGCTCCTTGGGCGGCTCGATGCCCTTCACGATCGGGACGTTCGCGACCTTGTGCCCGAGGTAGCCGAGGTAGATCGACAGCGGCGTCTTCGAGGTGCGCGAGACGCCGACGAGCACGATGTCGGCCTCGTCGAGCCCCGCCCCCACTCCGTCGTCGTACTTGACTGCGAACTCCATCGCCTCGATGCGGCGGAAGTAGGCGGGAGTCAGCGGTGCCCGCGAGCCCGGCGTCATGCGCGCAGCCTGGCCAGAGACCCGCGCGACGGCGTCGATCGGGTGGCCGAGGAGATCGCAGTAGTGAACGCGGGCCCGGCGGCAGAGCCGGCGCATCGCGTCGCGCAGCTCCGGGTCGACGAGGGTGTAGATCACGACGGCGGCGTGTCCGCGGGCGCTGGCGACGGCGCGTTCCAGATCGTCGACGGTCTCGGCCCTGGTGTGGCGAACCTCCTCGAACGCCTGCTCCGGAAACTGGGCCTCGAGGGCGAGCACGAGTCGCGCGGCAGTCTCACCCGTGGAGTCGGACACGATGTGGAGCTCGACCGGCGGCTGGGCCATCCCGAGAGAGGCTAGTGGCTATGGCCAGGGACAAGTGACCAGGGCACCAATTACAAAGCCTTTACGTGATTTTGAGTGAGTTCTTAGAGATTGGGGGAAGCCTCTCAAGATGAGTCCTCGGGGCCTCAGGCCGTTCCTCGCCCTCGCAGCCTTGCTGGCCGCGCTCGTCTTCTCCGGGACGGGCCAGGCAAAGCCAGGTTGCGCCTCAGCGCTGCTCAACGATTGGCGTGACGGCCGCATCGACGGGACCTACTCCGTCGACTGCTACCGAACCGCCCTCGCGCAACTGCCGGAGGACCTCCGGATCTACTCGAGTGCGGAGACCGACATCAAGCGGGCGTTGCTCGCGCGCAGCCAGCAGACCCTGGCGGCGCCGACGAAGGCTCAAAAGCCGACCCAATCGGGCGCTGGCGGCGACGCAGTGTCCCCACTCCTGGTGTTGGCGGTCGCCGGCGCGATTCTCGCGGCGATGGGCTCCGCCTTCGCGCTCGTGCGCTAGGGCAGGCAGACGCTCGGATAACGTCCGGGGCCTCATGGCCGACGACGTCACGATGGACAAGATCGTCTCGCTCTCCCGTCGCCGCGGGTTCGTCTTCCCGTCCTCCGAGATCTACGGGGGCCTGGGCTCGACCTTCGACTACGGCCACTACGGCGTCCTGATGAAGAACAACATCCGGGAGCGCTGGTTCGAGGCGATGGTGCGAAACCGGGACGACATCGTCGCGATCGACTCGGCGATCATCCTCCATCCAAAGGTCTGGGAAGCGTCGGGCCACGTCGGCGGCTTCACCGACCCGCTGATCGATTGCCGCACCTGCAAGCTCCGTTTCCGCGCCGACAAGCTCGCGGACTCGAACTGCGGCCTCAAGCCCAGCAAGCGGCCCGGCGAGACGCCTGAGTGCAACCTGACCGAGCCGCGGCAGTTCAACCTGATGTTCGAGACCACGGTCGGCGCGCTGCAGGAGGAGGGCTCGCGTGCGTACCTGCGCCCCGAGACCGCGCAGGGAATCTTCATCAACTTCAAGAACGTGCTCCAGATCGCGCGGCGTAAGCCACCCTTCGGGATCGCCCAGGTCGGCAAGTCGTTCCGCAACGAGATCACGCCCGGCAACTTCCTCTTCCGCGTGCGGGAGTTCGAGCAGATGGAGATGGAGTTCTTCGTCCCGCCGGACGAGGGAGAGAAGTGGTACCGCTACTGGATCCAGGAACGGCTCAACTGGTATCTGCGCTACGGGCTGCGCGAGAGCAAGCTCCGCGTGCGCGAGCACGGCCCGGAGGAACGGTCTCACTACTCACAGGGAACGAGCGACATCGAGTACGAGTACCCGATCGGCTGGGGGGAGCTCGAAGGGATCGCGAACCGCGGCGACTTCGACTTGACCCAGCACGCCGAGCATTCGAGGACGAAGCTCGAGTACGTGGGGCAAGATGGAGAGCGCTACGTCCCTCACGTGATCGAGCCGGCCGTCAGCATCGAGCGAATCATGGTCGCGCTGCTCGTCGACGCGTACGACGAGGAGGTCATCGGCGAGCGGGAGCGGACCGTGCTGCGCCTCCATCCAGAGATGGCGCCCGTCACGGCAGCGATCCTCCCGCTGATCGGGAAGAGCGACGAGATGGTCGCGAAGGCGCGGGCTCTCTACAAGGACCTGCGCCGCAGGCACAACGTCGAATACGACGACAACGGCGCGATCGGCCGGCGCTACCGGCGCCAGGACGAGATCGGCACGCCCTGGGCGTTCACCGTCGACGAGCAGACCCTCGAGGACGACACGGTCACCGTTCGCGACCGCGATTCTCTCGAACAGGAACGCATTCCCATTGCCGGCGTTCACGACTGGCTGGACGATGCGCTGGAGCGGGACTGGAAGTCGCCGAAGGCCGACTAGGCGCTGCGCAGCGTGCGCAGCCTGAAGTTCCCGAAGTACTCGTAGGCGGAAGTGATGACGGCGAGCGCGTCGCGCGTCGAGCGTTCCGCGAGGCCTGCGTCTCGCGCCTCCGCGAGCGGACGCGCGAGCAGGGCTTCGATTCCCGCGATGCCGGCGGGTGAGAGCGCCAGCGAGCCGCCGGACGCGCAGTCGCTGCACACTGCGCCGCCGGCCTGCGGCGAGTACCCGACAAGCGTTTCACTCTTGGTCCCGCAGTTCGAGCAGCTCGTCAGGTGCGGCAGGTAGCCGGACAGCCAGAGCAGCTTGAGCTGGAAAGAGAGCGCGAGCGGGTCGAGCGACGGGCGAGCGGAGAGCGGCTCGAGGTCGTCGAGCAGGTCGAGAAAGCGCGTCAGCGCCTGAAACGCGCGCGGGTTCGCCTCCTGTTCCGTGAAAAGACGCAGCATGGCCTCGGCGCCGAGCAGGCCGACGCCGAGCCTGTACTGCTGCTCGCGCGCTTCATGGTGCGAACGGAGGAGTTCCACCCCCGTAACGGTCTGCAGCTCGCTCGAGCCCTGGTACAGCATCAGCTCGACGTGCGAGAGCGGCTCGAGCCGCGCACCGAACCTCGACTTCGTCTTGCGGATCCCCTTCGCGACCGCACCGATGCGGCCGCGCTCGAGCGTGTAGACGTGCAGCACGCGATCGGCTTCGCCGAGCCGAAACGAGCGCAACACGACTGCCTGGGTCTTGTAAGAGCGTCCGGCCATGGCCCGGCCAGTCTAGTCCTGGCAGTGGAGGGAACCTTTGCGGGCTTTTCTTCGTTTAGACCGAGATGGCCAAGATTCGTGTCTACTCGACTCGGTGGTGCGGCTACTGCGTCCGCGCAAAGGCGCTCCTCGAAAGCAGAGGCATCGAGTACGAGGAGATCTCGCTCGATGACGATCCGGCCTTCAGGCAGAAGCTCTTCGATCTGACGGGCGGCTGGACGGTTCCGCAGATCCTGATCGACGGACGGCCGATCGGCGGCTACACGGAACTGTGGCGCCTCGATCGTGACGGCCGCCTGGACGACGAGCTGGCCGCCTGACCCTCTAGGCGCTGACAGTTCGGGCAATACCAGGTGCCGCGACCGGCGGTGCGGATCTTGTCGATGGGGGTCCCGCAGCGCTGACACGGGCGACCTTCGCGGTCGTAGACACGAAAGCGGTCCTGCATGCTGCCCCGTCCACCGTCGGGAGTCGAGTAATCGCGCAGGCTCGCGCCCTGCCTCTTGACTGCGGTTTTCAGGGCGTCCTTGATCGACCGCGTCAGGCGCGCGAGCTCGTCCTCGTCGAGCGTCCCTGCGGGGCGAAGCGGGTGGACCTGCGCCTGCCACAGCGCTTCGTCGACGTAGATGTTCCCGAGTCCCGCGACCGTTCGCTGATCGAGGAGCGCCGCCTTGATCGGTGCGCGGCGGCCTTCGAGTTGCTGCGCGAGTCGTCGCGTCGTGAACGTCCGCTCGAGCGGCTCGACCCCGAGTCGCTCGTCGAGGTACGGCCCGAGCTCGCCGGGCTCGAGCAGCTGCCACGTGCCGAACCGCCGAACGTCGCGATACGCGATGTCCGATCCGTCGTCTAAGTTGACAACAGCGCGTCGATACGGATCGTCGGCCAGCTCTCCTTTCGCCGCGTGCCGAAGACTTCCCGTCATTCGGAGGTGAATCAGAAGAGCCCGCCCCGACTCGAACCGAACAATCAAATATTTGCCACGGCGTTCGAGCGCTGACACTCGCTCGCCTTCGAGCTCGGCGGCGACGGCGCCCGGCTCGAGGGGCCGCACGAGTCGTGGATCTCCGATCTCGACGCGGTCGAACCGCCGGCCGACGAGGTGCGGCTCGAGCTTGAGGCGGATCGTCTCGACCTCGGGCAGCTCGGGCACGGCTAGGCGATCGTCTCGAGGACGATCGGCCGTGCAGGCGGAGCTTCGTCACCGAGCTCGTAGGCGGCGAGCACTTCGCTCTCGGCCTGTTGCGCCGACGCGTCGTCGCGGGCATGCACTTCGGCCAGAACGTCCCCGACGGTGACCGCATCGCCCCGCTTCGAGAGGCAGCGGATGCCGACGGCGTGGTCGATGGTGTCGTCCTTCGTCTGGCGCCCCGCGCCGAGACGTAGAGCGGCCATGCCGATGTCGGTCGCGCCGATCCCGCGTACGTACCCACCCGCCGGCGCAAGCACCTCGCGGACGACGGGCGCCGTGGGAAGCACGGCTTCGGCCGGGTCTCCACCTTGCGCGGCGATCCAGCGCTCGTACATCGCGAGCGCCGTGCCGTCCTGGACCGAGGCCTCGGCGCGAGCGCGTCCTTCTTCCTCTCCGATCTCGAGATCGGAGAGGGCAAGCAGATGGGCGCTCGCGCCGAGGACGAGCTCGGTGAAGTCAGGCGGCCCGTCGCCCCGGAGCGTCGCGATCGTCTCGTGGATCTCGAGCGCGTTCCCGACCGCGTAACCAAGCGGCTGGTCCATGTCCGTAAGCACGCACACGACCTCGCGGCCCGCGTGGCGGCCGAGCTCGAGCATCATCTGTGCGAGCTCACGGGCGTCTTCGATCGTCTTCATGAACGCGCCGTCGCCGACCTTGACGTCGAGGACGATCGCGTCGGCGCCTGCTGCGATCTTCTTCGACATGATGCTCGCCGCAATCAGCGAGACGTTGTCGACCGTCGCAGTCACATCGCGCAGGCCGTAGAGCAGCTTGTCCGCGGGAACGAGGTTCGCGCTCTGGCCGATGATGGCGAGGCCGACGTCACGCACCTGCTGCAGAAACTCGTCCGTCGTCAACTCGAGGCGAAATCCCGGAATGGACTCGAGCTTGTCGAGCGTGCCGCCCGTGTGGCCGAGCCCGCGGCCGCTCATCTTGCCGAACGGCACGCCGCAGGCGGCGACGATCGGGCCGACAGCGAGCGACGTCTTGTCCCCCACCCCGCCGGTCGAATGCTTGTCGACCACCTTGCGACCGAGCGCCGGCCCGAGCTCGATCGTCTCACCGCTCCGGATCATCGCGTCCGTCAGCGCGAAGGTCTCCGCCCCGTTCAGGCCGCGGAAGTACACGGCCATGCAGAACGCGGCCATCTGATAGTCCGGAACCTCGCCGTACGCATACGCGAGCACGAGCTCCGACAGCTCGTCGTCCGAAAGTCGCTCGCCGTCGCGCTTCCGGCGGATCAACTCGGCGGCGTGGATCACGAGGGAACGGTCAGTGCTCGACGATCGGCTGGCCGAGGATGCCGCGCGAAGGAGACTTCCCTCCGAGCCACGCGTTCACGGTCGCGCCGACGTCTGCAAACTCGCCCTGGTGGATTCGCCCTGCAGCGTTCTTGCCCTCGACGTAGGCAAGCAGCAGCGCGTGCTCGCGCGAGTGGTCTGTGGACGGCGTCGTCGGATCGCACCCGTGGTCGGAGGTGAGGATCAACAGATCGTGCGGGCGCAGCGCATCGAGCAGGTCGGGCAGCCTGCGGTCGAAGTCCTGCAGGCAGCGGTGGAAGTTTTCCGGATCGTTGCGATGTCCCCAGAGCATGTCCGTCTCGACGAGGTTCGTGAAGATCAGCCCGTCGTCGAGCTCGCGCAGGAGCTTCTCGGTCTGGGTGATGCCGTCGACGTTCGACTTCGTCGGATGTGACTCGTCGATGTCCTGCCCCGCGAAGATGTCGCCGATCTTGCCGACACCGTGCACCTTCATCCCGCTTTCGCGCACAAGCGTGAGGTAGTTCGGCTGCCTTGGCACGAGCGAGAAGTCGTGACGGTTCGGCGTGCGCTCATAGTTCCCGGGCTCGCCGATGAAGGGCCTCGCGATCACCCGGCCGACGGCGTGCTTGCCGGTCAGGATCTCCCGCGCGCTGCGCGAAGCGTTGTAGAGCTCTTCCAGAGGAATCGTCTCCTCATGCGCTGCGATCTGGAACACCGAGTCGGCGGAGGTGTAGACGATCCACTTGCCCGTTCGCTGATGCTCCTCGCCGAGCTCCTGGATGATCTCCGTCCCCGACGCGGGCTTGTTTCCGAGCACGCCGCGCCCGGTCTTGTGCATGAATGGATCGATCACGTCGTGAGGGAAGCCGTGCGGGTACGTCGGCATCGGCTGCGGCGTGAGGATCCCCATCAGCTCCCAGTGTCCGGTCGTCGTGTCCTTGCCCTTGGAGCGCTCGATCAGCCGTCCGGCCACCGCAGGCGCCCCCGCCTGCGGCGGGCAGCCTTCCAACGGCTCGACGTTGCCGAGGCCCAATGCCTCGAGGTTCGGCAGATCGAGGCCCCGCACGGCGCGCGCGACGTTCCCGAGGGTGTCCGAGCCCTCGTCGCCGTACTCGGCGGCGTCCGGAAGCTCGCCGGCACCCACGGCATCGAGCACGATGACACACGCCCTCGGCATGCGGGCTATTCTAGGTCGGCTTTGATGGACGTCCTCGGACTACTCGGCATGCTGCTCTTCTGCGCCGTCGTGATCGCTCTTGCGGCCGGAGTGACGGGCCTCGTGGTGAGGTTCTCGCCGTCCAAAAAGCCGAACCCAAGCTAGACCGCAGAGAGCGGGAGGACGTCCTCGAGCGGCCGGTAGTTCAGGCCGTGTGCGTCGGCAACGGCCTCGTAGGTGACCTTTCCCTCCACGACGTTGACGCCGCGCGCGAGAGCTGGGTCACGGGCGACGGCTTCGGCCAAGCCGCAGTCCGCGATCGACTCGACGTACGGGAGCGTCGCGTTCGTCAGCGCCTTGGTGGACGTGATCGGTACGGCACCTGGCATGTTCGCCACGCAGTAGTGCGTGACTCCTTCGACGGTGTAGACCGGGTCGCTGTGCGTCGTCGGTCGCGACGTCTCCGAACAACCACCCTGGTCGATCGCAACGTCGGCGAGCACCGAGCCTTCCTTCATCCCGGCGACCATCTCTCGGGCGATCAACCGCGGCGCGAGTGCACCGGGGATCAACACTGCGCCGATGACGACGTCCGCCTCCGTCAAGGACTCCTCGATCTGGAGGCTCGACGACATCAGCAGGCTGACCCGGCCCGACAGGATCTCCTCGAGGTGACGCATCCGATCGATCGAGCGCTCGAGGATCGTGACGTTCGCGCCGAGGCCGATCGCGATCACCGCGGCGTTGTAGCCGACAATGCCGCCGCCGATCACGACGACGCGGCCGGGTGCGACTCCGGGCACGCCTCCGAGCAGCAGCCCTCGCCCGCCCATCGGCTTCTCGAGGAAGTAGGCGCCCGCCTGAGCCGCAAGGCGGCCGGCGATCTCGCTCATCGGTGCGAGGAGCGGTAGCGCGCCCGAGTCTGTCTCAACGGTCTCGTAGGCGACGGCGGTGATGCCGCTCTCCAGCAGCGCCCGCGTCAGCGCTTCGTCGGCTGCGATGTGCAGGTACGTGAACAGCACGAGCCCTTCCCGCAGACGGCCGTACTCCGACTCGATCGGCTCCTTGACCTTCAGCAACAGGTCGGCTTCGCCCCAGACCTCCTCGACACGCGCAATCCGGGCCCCAGCAGCCTCGTATGCGGCATCGGAGAATGCGCTCCCAGCGCCCGCATCGGTCTCGACAATGACATCGTGTCCGCGCTGGCCGAGCTCGCGCGCGCCGGCAGGCGTCAACGCGACGCGGTATTCGTCGATCTTGATCTCCTTGGCGACACCGATCTTCAAGCGGCGTCACCCTACCTTGCCAACGTCGTCCGCCTTGCTGCGGTGGAGATACAGGAGCAACCCGGCGAGCGTCTTGGCGTCCTGGATCTCGCCCACTTTCGCGGCGATCTCCGCCCTGGCCCAACGGACGACCTCGAGTTCCTCGTCACTTTCGGGGCTGGCGTCGCCGCGTTCGAGGTCCTCCGCGAAGAAGAGGTGCATCCGTTCGCGGCAGAAGCCCGGGGTCGTATAGAAAGCCGTCTCCTCGTGCCAGGTGCCGCCAGTCAGACCCGTCTCCTCTGCAAGCTCGCGCCGCGCGCAAGCCAGTGGTGCCTCACCCTCTTCGAGCGTTCCTGCCGGCAACTCGAGGAGCTCGGTGCGCACGGCCTCGCGCGGCTGGCGAACGAGGGTGAGCATCCCGTCGCGATCGATCGCGACGATCGCGACGGCGCCGGGGTGCTCGACGATCTCGCGCTCGTGCTCGCCCCAGCGTTCGACGGTCACGTCGATCAGCTTGCCGTCGTAGGCGGTTCGCGAGGAATCCGGTTTCATGCGCAAGAGTTTCTACGAGAAGCCGGCGGTATGGCTGGCTGGCCTCCTGGCTGGGGTCCGCGACGAGAGGTCTATTCACTTGGAGGGAGCCGGCTGAGAGTGTGCGATGCAAGGCAAGGCGCGATCATCAAATTGAGTCACGATCTCGCCATCAATCTTCGCAGCGCAGATATCTGTTAGGGCACCGCTCGAATAGGTGACGTCGCAGGAATAGACTTGAGCTCCCTGATAGGCGAGATCCGCCGGGAAACAGTGAACTGACCTGACTCGGCCAAGGTTGGGAACGGAACTCGTATCGGGCGGGGCGTCGCGAAGGTGGTCCTTGACGGCACTATCCAGGGAACGTCCCCCGCAGGCGGAGCCGCTGAGCGCGAGCGCTACCGCTCCGCCTGCGAGGACACCTATCCGTTGAGCCGGCCGCACCGCAGTAGATGTTAGGCGCCGTCTGAACCGTCGAGACCGGTATGTCGAGCGGCGCCACCCCTCGATCAGCGAATGAGACCCGCGCCGAGGCGCCCAGCCGCAAAGGCGGCTGCGAAGAAGAGCGGGTCCTCTCGCGGCCCGCGTCCCATGTGCGCGAGCGGGAGACCGGCGCACGCCTCTTCCCACCCAGCGACGTCGACCTCCATGCGTGACTCGAGCCACGGCGGCGCGTCGTATCCAGCGGGCCAGGGAGCGAGCACGCCGCCGAGGCACAACTCGAGCACTGCCTGCGCATGGTGGGAAACACCCTGGTGACGCTCGCGCGGGTCGCCCTCCGATGCGCGCACCGCCAGTATCGAGATGCCGTGCAGCGCCTGCGCGGCGTTCGCGGCATCGGCGGCGGCCAAGCCGCCGTGACCGAAGGTGGAGCCGGTGCCGACGATCCCCGGTCCGATCGCGCAGACGACGACGTCGAAACCCTCGCCTGCAGACCAGAGCAGAGCCGACGCCGCCGACACGCATTCGACGTCACCATCCAGACAGGCACCGACCGCAATCGACGTTTCGACATGACCCCGCTCGCGCAGCACGCGCAACGCATCCGAGAGCGAGACCGGCAAGGCGCCACCGAGGAGCTGAACGTAGGCAACGCGCGCCTCTCGCCCGATTCCCGCGCAGACCGGCGCGACCTGGCTATGGAGAGAGCAACAGACGACGGGCAGACCGGCCAGCGTGTCCGGCAGCGTGTGCCCCTCCTCCACATGGCGTCGCGCGTTTTGACCGGGCGTGTAGGGAAGCTTCATCACGTGAGCGTCGCTCTCCGCGGGCAGATCGAGGCCGCGCGTCAGATTCGCGTAGAGCACGTCGAAGCCGCCCGTTCCGAGCTCCAATTCGCGTGCCTGCGTGTTGACGATCACCTCGTCGCCAAGCGCCACCGGGCCGGTGAGCCGCGGATACGCGACACACGGGACACCGTCCACCTCGAGTCGCGACAGACCCTCGACCCGCTCGACGACGGCGGTTATCCGGCCACGCCTAAGTGTCAGCATCTCGAGCGGCATCCACGAGCGCAAGGGTTACTTCCACCATCCCCTCGAGGTCTGCCACGGTGATGCGCTCGTCGGGCGTGTGAATGTCCTGCATGCCGTTCGCCAGGTTGAGGCACGCGAGCCCGTGCTCGTTGAAGACGTTCGCATCTGCCGCGCCGCCGCTGAGCCCGTACGCCGGCTTGTAGCCGCTCTGTTCGAGGGCCGTATGAGCGATCCGAACGACGGGATCGTCTGGTTTGAAGCGATAGCCCTTGTAGCTCTTCGACACTTTCGTCTCTACCTCGCAGTCCTCGAGCCCCGCCGCAAAGGAGAAAACGTCGACCATCTCCTGCACCAGCTCATCGAGCCTGCGTTCGTCGTGCGAGCGCGCTTCGGCGTCGAGCGTGCACCACTCCGGAATGATGTTCCCGGCCGTTCCGCCCTGGATGATGCCGACGTTCGCCGTCGTCTCCTCGTCGATGCGGCCAAGGCGGAGGTCCGAGATCGCACGCGCCGCGGCCGCGATTGCCGAGCGTCCCTCCTCGGGATACATGCCTGAGTGCGCGGCGCGCCCGTGGAAGCGAACCTGCATCGCCCGCGAGTACGGCGCACCGAGGATCACGTCGCCGATCGGCGCCGCCTGGTCGTACACGTACCCGAGCCGCGCCTGGAGACGCTTGTGGTCGAAAGCGGCCGCACCGAGCAAGCCCACTTCCTCCTTCGGCGTGAACAGAAGCTCGATGCCGCCGTGCGGTCGGTTCTCGGCAAGGACCCGGCGAGCGCCCTCTAGCATCGCCGCGACGGCCGACTTGTTGTCCGCGCCGAGGATCGTGCCCGCGGCGTTGCGCACGACACCGTCCTCGATCACCGGCTCGATCGGACCCTCGGGCGGAACCGTGTCGAGATGTGCGCACAGGAAGATGGGGTTGCCGCCGTCCGTCGCCTCGAGGCGGCAGAACACGTTGCCGATGTTCGAGCCGACTTTCGGGCCTGCGTCGTCTTCGTCCACCGACAAGCCGAGATCGCGCAGGTAGCCGATCACGACATCCGCAACCGCGCGCTCCTCGCCCGGCGGGCTTGGGAGCGCCGCCAGCTCGGTGAAGAGATCGACGACCTCGGAGGCCATCGCTCGATCTTATTTGTGCCCCTGCCGGTACTGCCGCCGAGCTTCTGGGTCGCGAGCACCAAGCCCGAGGCCGCACTCGACCGCAGCAAGGCTGGTCTGCCTTGCTAAGGGCGAGGGCGGGCTCTGGCGCCGCGTGATCGCGGGTCAGAAGCCGGCATGTAGTGCCGGCAGGGGCACAAGCTTAGGCGGAGGCAGCGCCGACTGCGGACCGCTCACGCGAACGCGCGAGGGCGGCACCGACGAAGTCGCGGAACAGCGGCGCCGGACGCGTCGGCCGCGACTTGAACTCCGGATGGAACTGGCTCGCCACGAACCAGGGGTGGTCGGGCAGCTCGACGATCTCGACCAGCCGGCCTTCCTGGAACGTGCCAGACACGACCAACCCTCCGTTCACGAGCGCGGGACGGTAATGGTTGTTGACCTCGTAACGATGCCGGTGACGCTCGTGCACGACGGGCTCGCCGTAGGCGTCGTGCGCGCGAGTGCCGTCCACCAGCTCCACCGCCTGCGCACCGAGCCTCATCGTGCCGCCGAGATCCTCGATCTCCTTCTGCTCCGGCAACAGGTCGATCACGGGGTGGTGCGTCTCGGGATCCATCTCGGTCGAGTTGGCCCCGTCGAGGCCGAGCACGTGACGGGAGAACTCGGAGACCGCGACGTGCATGCCGAGGCAGATCCCCAGGTACGGGATCTCGCGCTCGCGGGCGACGCGGCAGGCCAGGATCTTGCCTTCCCAGCCGCGCGAGCCGAAGCCGCCCGGCACGAGCACGCCATCGACCTGCTCGAGCAGCGCGGTGGCTTCTTCCAGGGACATCCCTTCCGCATCGACCCAGCGCACTTGCACCTTCGCGCCGTGGTGTGCGCCTGCATGCTTCAGCGCTTCGTGCACGGAGAGGTACGCGTCCTGCAGCTTCACGTACTTGCCGACCAACGCTATCTCGACGACCTCCTCGCTCTGCTGCATTCGCTCGTTCAGGTCGAGCCAGTCACCCAGATCGGCCTCGGCCGGCGGTAGCCCGAGTTTCTCGCCGACCAGCCGATCGAGCCCTTCGGCCTTCAAGCGCGACGGAACGATGTAGACGTCCGGAACGTCGGGGCACGCGATCACCGCTCCGGGCTCGACGTCGGCGAAGAGCGCGATCTTCTCGCGAATGTCCATGGACAACTCCTCGTGCGAGCGGCAGACCACGATGTCGGGGTGGATACCGATGCGGCGCAACTCGTTGACGGAATGCTGGGTCGGCTTCGTCTTCAGCTCGCCGGCCGCCTCGAGGAATGGCACGAGCGTCACATGCAGGTAGAGGACGTTCTCCGCGCCGACCTCGCGGCGGAACTGGCGAATTGCCTCGAGAAACGGGAGCGATTCGATGTCGCCGACCGTTCCGCCGATCTCGCTGATGACCACGTCCGTCGGAGTCGACACGGCGCTGGCCCGAATGCGGTTCTTGATCTCGTTCGTGATGTGCGGGATCACCTGCACGGTCGCGCCCAGAAACTCGCCCTTGCGCTCCTTGCGCAAGACGGAATCCCAGATCGCGCCGGCCGTGTGGCTGGCCGCGCGAGTCAGGTTCTCGTCGATGAAGCGCTCGTAATGACCGATGTCGAGGTCGGTCTCCGCGCCGTCCTCGGTGACGAACACCTCCCCGTGCTGAAACGGGCTCATGGTGCCGGGATCGACGTTGAGATAGGGATCGAACTTCTGCGCCTGGACCCGCAGCCCGCGCGCTTTCAGCAGCCGCCCGAGCGACGCGGCGACGATCCCCTTGCCGAGAGCCGAGACGACGCCGCCCGTGACGAAGACGTACTTCGTTGGGCGCGCCGAGGAGCTCACGTGCGGCCCAGCCGATCGAGCCACGAAAGAATGGGAGCCCGCTCGATCAAGGCGCCGATGGATTTTCGCTCTCCGAGGATGGTGAAGCCGGCCAGCGCCCCGATCGCCAACCACTGGCCTCGTCCCGTGAATCGCTTCACGGAATTCAAGCCTAGCAGGGCGCCCAGCGCGTTCGACCCCGCGTCCCCGAGCATCGCCATCTCCCGAAGATCGTATGGAAGGAGCAGGACGGCGACGCCGACCGGGGCGTCCAGAGGCACGGCCGCAGCCAGGTACGCCTTGAGGGCGCGACCGGGACGCGTGTCGAGCTGGTTGAGCGCATTGGCGGCGAGACCGACGAGCAGCGCTCCGGAGACCCGCCGCGTCGCCAGCAATCCGACCGTAGGGATGCCGATCAGCTTGAGGACGCCGGTCGTCCGGCCGCTGCGCAGGTGGGCGCGAAAACCGCGCTCCGGGCCGCTCCACAGATCGTCGACGAGGCCCAGCGCCGCAACGGCGGCGACGGCCGGGCCGTTCGTCACGCCCACCTTCCAGCCGACGAGCGGCAGGCGCAGGCCGTGGAAGTTGATCCCGAGCGGCCCGCAGGCGTAGACGGTGTCACGCAGCTGCCGCGCGCGGTGGACGAACCCGCCGAGGTCGCGGCCCGTCGCACGATGGCCCAGTGGAAGCTCGACCTCGCGGACGCGCAACCCCGACCGCGCAGCGTCGATCGTCATCCGCACCTCGCAACCGAACCCGGCCGCAACCGGGAAACACACCGTCCTAGCCGCAGCCGAGACCGCGCGCTGCCCCGAAAGCGGCTCGCGCACCTCGATGCCCCCGAGCGCGCCGATCAGGCCCCGGGCCACACGCTTCGCCAGGCCGAAGCCTCCCCCCACGCGTTCTGCGAACGCAGCGACGGTCAGATCGCCGCTCGAATTCAACAGCGCGCCGAGCTCGCCGGAGAGATCGGCGTCACAGAGGAGCAGCGCTCCAGGCGGCGCGGCGCGCTCGGCAGCCGACAAGGCCTGGCCCTTGCCGCGACGCGGTAGGCGCAGGACGACGGCGCCCGCTTCTTCCGCGACGTCGGCGGTACGGTCGCGCGAGCCGTCGTCCGCGACGATCACCTCCGCATCCGGAAACGCGCTGCGCAGCCGCGCCACGGTCGTCCCGATCACCGCCTCCTCGTCTCGAGCCGCGACGAGGATGGTCAGCGGTTCATCCACCCGCCGTCGCAGGCAGCGGGGAAATGGGCGGCAGCGGAGCCTGCGCAGTCTTCTTGGTCCCGTAGCTGCCGGTCAACAACGGATCGGCGAGCAAGGCGACGAGCGCGAGCTTCCCGCTCGGCGTCTCGATGTCGTCGACGGTCGAGAAACCGGCCCGCTGGAACGCCTTGATGGCGCTGCCCGCGTCGTTCGTGCGCTCGACGCCGATCGCAGGTACGCCGACGTCCGCGAGGCCCGCGTACAGACCCCTGAGGAAGAGAGCTGTCGGCCCGGTCTGCGGCGTCACCGAGCGAACGATCACAACGCCGTCCGCCGGCGGTTTCGCGGGACCGATCTTCTCCTCGACGATCACGTTTTGCAATGCAGACCACAACGGCGTGTCCGTCCCCGCCACGAACTCCTGCCCGAGGTCGTGGCCGAGGTTCTTCAACTGATCCGGCCCGGCGTAACTTGCGAGCAAGGGCTTGTTCGCCAGCCTCTTCGCCAGCAAGTCCGGGTCGACCGGAACCTTGACGAACCTGATTCGCAGGGGTGAGCCGGCACCTGCGTCTGCCAGCGCGGTTGCAATCGCAGAACGGCGAACGCTCTCGGACGAACCGATGAAGAGCACGGCGATCTTCCTTCCCTTCAGCCTGCCTGCCATCACGCTCTTGTATGTGCCCTCCACGAAGGCACGATCAGCGGCTGCGCCGCTCATGACCGTCTCGACCTGCGTTCTGAGCACATCGGCCTGGTTCTCGGCGCGCCGCAGATCTTCCTCGAGCCGCTTTCGCTCTGTGTTGCCGAGCCCGTGTGAGGCGAGCGCAACACCGACAAGGATGCCGATCACGAGCGCGAAGAAAACCGCGGCAAGGGACGCGACGTGGTAGCGGAAATCGAACATGAGGGGGCGAGGAGCTCGTTAGAGCTCGGCACCAGTCTGGCACAAGGCGTGCAGACGAGTCAGCGCTTTCCGGGGCAGGGCGCGGCCGAAGCCATAGAGCCAGGGCGCCTCGACGTGGAGCGTCGCGATCGTCCGGTTCGGCCCACGCTCCTCGAGCCGCAGCTCGGCGTCGATGTGATCGCCGGTCAACGTCCAGGCAAAGCGCTCTGGGATCTGAACGCCTCTGACCAGCAGCATTCCGCTTGACGTCGGGCGCCGGAATAGCGTCGGTTGTTCGATGCCGGTGACACCCCAGCGCGCACCTTCGGCGAGCCCAAGCCGGTCGGGCTGCACGCCGCCGATGCCGGGCCACCAGTCCGGAAAATGGTGCGGCTCCGCGATGAACGACCACACGTCCTCGCGCGCCGCCAGCAGCTCACGCGAGACCGAGGCTCGAGGCATGCCTAGATCAGCCGATCCCCAGCAGGTCGCGCAACCGCAGCGCGAGGTACTCGATCAGATGGCGCAATGCCGGAGACACCGCGACGGCGACGGCAATCGCGCCCAAGCCGGCGAGGGTGAAGAGCACGAGTGGCCAGATGCCCACCTGCCTGCTCGCCAGACGTGAGACGCCCTTCGCGTCGATGAGGATCTCGCCGACCTTCAGACGCGTGACGAACGTCGACGACATGCCCGCACGGTTGCGCTCCAGGAACTCGATCAGGTTGAAGTGAGTGCCGACGGCAACGATCAGCTCCGAGCCTTTCTCGTGGGCGAGCAGCATTGCCACGTCCTCGCTGGTCCCCGTAGCTCGCACGACCTCATAGGCCACGCCGAGCTGCGCTGCGCGCTCTTCCCCCGGCGCCGCGCCGTCGAGATACCCGTGGACGAGAACCTCCGCGCCGCTGCGCAGGGCCTCGTCGGACACGGAGTCCATGTCACCGACGATCACGTCCGGCTTGTAGCCGGCCTCCAACAGCGCGTCGGAGCCGCCGTCGACGCCGATCAGGACGGGCTTGAAGGCGCGGATGTACGGCTTCACCATGCGCAGGTCGCGCTTGTAGCCGGGACCGCGCGCCACGACCAGCGCCTGGCGGTCACGGAAGCCCGTCTTCAGCGGCGGAAATTCGATCCCCTCGGCGAGGAGCTTCCCTTCCTCGCGCAGGTAGCGCATCGTGTTCTCAGCGAATGCCTCGAGCGCCTCGGTTACGCGACCGCGTTGTTCGGCGAGCTTCCGTTCGAGCTCCGGCTCGTCGAGCACACGTCCCGTCGCGAGGCACGTTCCATTGCGGTAGAGACCGGCGCCGCGCACGGTTAGAAGCTCCCCCTCGTTCACGTGCTCGAAGAGACCCTCCGCCGTCACGTCGATCAGGCGGATGCCTCCGCGCACGAGTGCGAGCGGACCGGGATTGGGAAAACGTCCCGATTGCGACGGGGCAACGTTGACCACGACTCGGACCCCTGACTCGAGGAGTGCTTCTGCCGAGACGCGATCGAGATCGGTGTGGTCGATGATCGCGATGTCGTCGGCACACAGCCGCTTGACGAGGTTCTTCGTGCGGCGGTCCAGCTTCGCGTGGCCCGTGAGCTCGACAAAGCTCATCGGCCGACCTCTGGCCGATGAGCGGGGGAAGGGGCGAAGGGGGAAATCATTTCGCGACGCTCGAGAGGAACTCGAGGCCGCCGAGCATGCGCTGCAACTCGTCGCGCCGCTCGGCATCGTCGAGGAGCTTGATGCGCGTGTGAGTCGGGTCGCCCTCGATCTTCTCGACGCGGAAATGCCGGTCGGCGACGCTCGCGATCTGCGGCAGGTGCGTGATCGTCACGACCTGGGCGCGTTCAGCGAGCCTCCGCAGCGTGTCGGCGACGCGATGCGCGGTCTCTCCGCCGATGCCCGCATCGATCTCGTCGAAGACCAACGTCTCGCCGCCGGCGACCGCGGCGATGGCGAGCGCGATGCGTGAGAGCTCGCCTCCGGACGCAGTCTCGGCAACCGGAGCGAGTGGCAGACCTGCGTTCGGCCGGACGAGGAACGCAACCTCGTCGAAACCGGTCTGGCCGGGGTTGCGCTCGCGCAGCTCGGCGACGAACTCGCCTTCACCCAGGCCGACTCCGACCAGCTCGTGTGCCACCTCCTTCGCGAAGCGAGGGGCCGCCTCGCGCCGCGCCGCGCGAAGCTCCTCGGCGAGGCGGCGGACATCACGCTCCGCGACCGCCAGCGCTTCAGCGGCAGCAGCGCTCGGGTCGAAGCCGTCCTCGATCGCCTCCAGTTCCGCCCGCGCCTCGACCGCCCGGGCGAGCAGCTCGTCATAGGACTCGGCGCGGAACCGACGCTTGGTTTCCGCGATCCGGTCGAGGCCGGCCTCGACCTGTTCGAGCCGTCCCGGCTCGGCTTCGAGCGTCGTCAGGAAGCCACGCAGCTCGCTCGCGGTCTCGCGCAGGCGCAGCTCCACGTCGCGCAGCTCGTCACCGGCTCGCGCAAGCTCCGGCGCAAGGTGTTCGAGCGGTGCGAGTTCCCGCTCGGCGCTTCCGACGAGCCCGGCCGCGCCCTCGCCTTCGTCCGGAGCGAGCGCCTCGGCCGCTCCGGCGGCCCCGTCCGCGAGCTCGGTGACATGACGAAGACGTTCTCGCTCGCCGCGAAGACTCTCGTCCGCGTCGGGCTCGAGCCCGGCAGTGTCTTCGACGAGCGCGCGCAGCTCGGCGAGCCGCGCGTCGGCGGCCGCGGCACCCTGCTGAAGCTCGTCGTGTCGGCGCCGCGCTGCGGTGAGCTCGCGCCAGGCGAGACGTGACTCGGCTCGCCGCCGCAGCTGGTCGGCCCCGACGAACGAATCGAGGACGTCGAGCTGGTAGGCGGGACGCGCGAGACGACGTTGCTCGAACTGGCCGGACATGGCGATCAACCGCTCGCCTGCGGCAGCGAGGTCCTCGCGTGCGGCACCACGCCCCCAGGCGTACGCACGCGTGCGCCCGTCCGCGAACACGCGCCGGGCTACGACGAGCCCTTCCTCGTCCTCGGGGCGAAGCTCGGCGAGCGCGGCGAGCTCGTCCTCCTCGAGCAGCGCTGCGGGCAGATCGAGCTCGGCGTCGACGTACGCCTCGGTCCCGTCCGCGCCGATGTAGCCGGCATCACCCTTGGCCCCGAGGAGCAGGCCGATCGCCTGGGCGAGAATCGTCTTGCCGGCCCCGGTCTCGCCGGTGATCGCGTTGAGCCCTGGAGCGAAGGTCAGCTCGGCCTCCTTGATCAGGACGAGGTTCTCGATGCGGAGGCGTCGAAGCATGGTGGCGTCGAGATGGTAAGCGGCCCAGCGGCGCGGCACCATCGTCCAGTAGATCCACGCCCCTTAGAGGTACACGCGTCTACCGCTGGGATACCCCACCTCCCTCCCCTAAGTCGAGCCTAGCCCTCGAATCCGCGCCGGTGTGTGCCCCAAGTGCGCCGAAATCTCGGTAGAGGTCTAGGAGCCGAAGGTCTCCCGGTAACGCCTGAAGAACGTCGCCTCGGGCAGGGTGGCCAGGAGGCTGCGCTGTTCTCCGAGCCGGATCGTGATCGGCGAGCCGTGGCCGACGTCCGTGAGCGCGTGGCCGTCCACGAGCACGCTCACGTCCACGTCGAGCGTTTGATTCCGGATTTCGAGGTCGATCCCACGGGGCACGACGATCGGCCGCGCGTGCAGCGAATGGGGAGCGATGAAGGTGACCACCATCGCGTCCAGTCCACGCGCAAGCACGGGACCGCCGTTCGAAAGGTTGTAGGCCGTCGAGCCCCCCGGGCTTGCGCAGATCATCCCGTCGCACGGTTGCACGCCCATGTCCTCGCCTCCGAGCGCCCACGCGAGCTCGACCATGCGTCCTCTCGTCGAGCTCAGCGCAACGACGTCGTTGACGGCAGCGCCACGGATCCCGTCGACCTCGACCTCCAGCGTCGTGAGATGCACGACGCGGTAGTCGCCGGAGAACACACGGGCCAGGCCGGACTCGAGCTCGTTCGGCTGGATCGACGCGAGGAACCCGACCCGGCCGAAGTTGACGCCCACGACGGGGATCTTTGTGCCGAGAAACCGCTGGAGTGCGCGCAGCATCGTGCCATCGCCGCCGAGGACAACGGCTATGTCGGCGTCCGAGAGATCGGCTTCCGGCTCACCGACGCCGTGCTTCTCAACCTCCTCATCAGGCAGGAGCAGCTCGACTCCCGCCTCGCTCGCAACTTTCTCCAGCCGTTCGAGCGCAGGGCCGATGGTCGGCGGTTTCCCGTGGGTGATGACGGCGGCGCGTCGCACAGCCTCAGATGACCGCCGCTGCGATCCGGTCGTCGATGTCGTCGGGGAGCTCGGGGTGCTCATGGTGAACGAGGTGGAGGAACACTTCCCGGTTGCCCTTGGGACCGGGTAACCCCGAGTCTACGGCCGCAACCGTCTGTCCTCCCCAGGCCAGCGCGGCGCGGGCGATCTCCCGCACGACTCGCTTGCGCACCTCGACGTCCCGAATCACACCTCTCCGCACCTCGGCCCGGCCGGCCTCGAACTGCGGCTTGACCAGAACGACCGCCTCCCACTCCGGGCGGGCGAGCGCCAGCGCAGGCGGAAGGGCGAGCCGGACGCTGATGAAAGAGACGTCGCAGACGACCAGATCCGGCGCGAAAGGAAGCTCGCGCAGCGCGCGCACGTTGGTGCGCTCGAGCACAGTTACCTGTGAATGCGAGCGCAGCCGTTCGTGCAGCTGCCCGTAACCCACGTCCACGGCTGCGACCCGCGCCGCCCCGCGCTGCAGCAAGACGTCCGTGAACCCGCCCGTGGACGCACCGACGTCGAGACAGTCACGGCCGGTGGGATCGATGCCGAAGGCGTCGAGCGCGTGCGCGAGCTTGTGCCCGCCACGCGACACGTACGGCGGCGGGGCCTCGACTTCCAGCGGCGCCGATTCGTCCACCTGCATGCCGGGCTTGTCATGTCCCGGCACTCGCCCCGCAAGCACGAGTGCCTGCGCCTGCGTCCGTGACTCGGCCAGTCCACGCTCGACCAGCAGGACGTCGAGCCTCTTCTTCACGCAGCTGCGCGCCGCTGAAGCACGTCGAACACCTGCGCGGCGACTGCGTCGAATGCTTCGCTCTGCGCACCAACGAATCCGTCCGGCGTCCCGAGCGCAGGATCGAGCGGGATGCGTCCCAGCAAGAGCACGCCCTCTGCCCAGACCGATCGCGCCTCCGTGACGGGCGTGAAGACCTCGATCAGCTCGCCACAGTGCGGACATTTGAGGCCGCTCATGTTTTCCACCGCGCCCAGCACCGGTACATCCGCATCTCGAATGAAGGCGACGAACTTCCGCGCATCGAGGTGCGCGACGTCCTGCGGGCCGACAACAACAACGGCACCGTCGAGCGAAACGACGCCGACGAGTTGCTGCTGGAGATCGGCGGTGCCCGGCGGCAGGTCGAGCAGCAGAATGTCGAGCTGTCCCCACTCCACCTGATGAACGAGCTGCCTCAGCGCCGCGGTCAGGAGGGGTGCTCCCAGCGTCAGTGCCTGCCGCTCTCCCAAGAGAAATCCGACCGACATGATCCGGATCCCATGAGATTCGATCGGTTCGTGGCGCACGTCGCCACCGCGCCAGAAGTCCCACCGGCGAGCGTCTTCATGCCGCGTCAGGTTGACCATCAGAGGGATGTCAGGCCCGTAGACGTCGGCATCGAGGAGACCGACAGCCAAGCCGCGCCGCGCAAGCGCGAGCGCAAGGTGAAGCGAGACCGTGGACTTGCCGACGCCGCCTTTTCCGCTGCCGACGGCGACGATGTACTGCGCCGGGCGCTCGCTCACGACGTTCGTGTTGCCAGACCGGCGACGATGTCCACGAGCGTCGACGTGTCGGCTGGAACATCGGCGAGACGTTCGCGCGCACGTGTCGCAGCCTCGTCCGCCTGCGCACGAGCACCGTCCTCGCCATGTGTGACGACATAGCCGTCGCCGTCGAGGATGTCGTCGACGATCTGGAACAGCAGCCCGAGCTCGTCGCCGAACGCACGCCACGGAGCCTGCTCGGACTCCGGCACGCCTGCAACCCAAAGTGCCGTGCCGACGGCTGCGGCGAACAGACATCCCGTCTTGAGCCTGTGCAGGGTCGCCTCGTCCGGCGAGGAGCCTGTGATATCGAGGTACTGCCCGCCGATCATCCCGAGCGTCGCCTGCGCAAGCTCGCGGCCCACCTGCGGAACCTGGTACGAGAGCGCAAGCCGGAAAGCTTCGGCGAGGAGTGCGTCACCGGCAAGGACTGCGACCGCCTCGCCGTGCTGGGCCCACACAGAAGGCCGGCCCCGGCGTTCGGCATCGTTGTCGAGTGCGGGCAGGTCGTCGTGCACGAGCGAGAACGCGTGCACGAGCTCGAGCGACGCTGCGGCAGGTAGGCCGGCTTCCGCATCGGCGCCCGCGGCCTCGACCGTCGCCAGGCAGATCACCGCGCGCACTCGTTTTCCACCGATCAGCGCATAGCGAACGGACTCCGCCTGCCCATGCAGCTCGGGCGTCAACGCCAGTTCGCCGAGGTAATCCTCGACGAGGGTGCGCAGCTGCTCAGGGCTCCGCATCGGTCTCCGCGTCGCGCTTCGCCTGCTGGAGCTCGTCTTCGATCGCCTTGCTCAGCTCGGACAGCTCGGTGAGGACGTCCAGCGCCTTTTCGGCGTCGTTCGCCTGCGAGAGGCGCTCCAACTCGGCGCGCGTCTTCTCCAGGCGCGCCAGCAGCTCCTCCGCCCTGGAGAGTGAGTCCTCGGCGGTCACGGAACTCGCTCCCGCACGATCCGTCCCAGAATCCCGTTCACCAACCGTGCAGCATCGTCGGTTGCGTATCGCTTTGCCAGATTTACCGCTTCGTCGATTGCCACCTCGTTCGGAACCTCCTCTCCGTCCAGTTCGTATAGCGCGATACGAAGAATGTTGCGCTCGATCGCCCCGAGGCGGTCGGCGGTCCACGCTTCCGCCGCCTCGGTGATCCGGCGGTCGTAGTCGGCAGCCTCCGCCGCGACGGCCTCGGCCGTCTCGCGTGCGAACGGATCGACCTCGCCCTCGTAGAGCGAAGCGAGCGGCTGACCCGTGATGTCCCACTGATACAGGAGGAACAACGCAGTCCGGCGCGAGGTGCGACGCCCGCTCACTCGACCTCCTCGACCGAGACGTCGACACTTCCGATGCGTACCGCGCACATCGTGGCAAGCGCGTGAGCCACTCGTTCCTGGACATCGCGCGCCGCCTCCGGGAGCACGAGACCGTAGCGAGCCGACAGCTCGAGGCGCACGCGCGCCTCGCCGAGCGTGACGTCGATGTCGAGACGGCGCCGCCCTCGACGGACCTGCACACCGTCAACTGCCTCCGCAGCTTGGATGACGAGGCCGGCCAGGGCCGACGGAGTCACTGTGATCGTCCCTTCGGGCTCGGGAAGGACGAGGCTCATAGGCCGACCTCTGGCCTATGAGCGGGGGAAGGGGCGTAAGGGGAAACCGGGAGGTTTCCCCGCTGCGGAAGCGACCGTGACGGCAAAGCCGGCACGGCCTCTTCAGCGACGTCGCAAGCGACGTCGCGGTCCTCAGGGGTGGTGGCGGCGGTCGCATCGCCACCACTCCTGAGGCGACTTCTAAAGAAGGGGGCTCGTGGGGGAAACATGGTTTCCCCCACGGGAGCGAGCCGAAGGCGAGCGACGCTCATGCGCTCACGGCCGACAGCCGGGTATCGTCGAGGAAGCTCGTGGAATATTGACCGCTGCGGAACGCGTCGCTCGCGATGATCTCCAACGCGGCTTCGCGCGTCGTCGGCACGCCGCGTAGCTCGAGCTCGCCGAGTGCACGTAGGGAGCGCTCGATCGTGGAGTCGCGGTCCTCGTCCCACACGACCAGCTTGGCGATCAGCGAGTCGTAGTACGGCGAGATCACCGATCCCTCCTCGACGTGGGTATCGAGCCGGATGCCGGGCCCGAGCGGAGGCCTGAAGCGTTCGATCACTCCCGGCGCGGGCGCGAAGCCCCGGGCCGGATCCTCGGCGTTGAGCCGGATCTCGATCGCGTGCCCACGTCTCGCCGCCCGCCCGGTTTCGTGCAACTGCTCGCCGGCAGCGATCTTCAGCTGTTCGCGCACGATGTCGATCCCGGTCACCAGCTCGCTCACGGGATGTTCGACCTGGAGCCGCGCGTTCAGCTCGATGAAGTAGTACGCGCCGTCCGGCGCGAGCAGGAACTCGAATGTGCCCGCATTGAGGTAGGAGATCGCATGACACGCGCGCGCAACTCCCGACTCCATCATCTCGCGCGTCGAGTCGTCGAGTGCCGGCGACGGCGACTCCTCGATCAGCTTCTGGTGCCTGCGCTGGATCGAGCATTCACGCTCGCCGAGCGTGAGCACGCCGCCGTCGGCGTCGCAGAGCACCTGGATCTCGACATGCCTGGCCGAGGTGATCAACTTCTCCAGGTACAGAGTCCCGTCACCGAAGGCGGCCAGGGCCTCCGCGCTCGCCCCTGCAAAAGCATCTTCCAGGTCCTCGGGTCGCGCGGCGAGCCGCATTCCCTTGCCGCCTCCGCCCGCGGAGGGCTTGAGCAGCACGGGAAATCCGATCTCGGCCGCGGCGGCGCGCGCCTCCTCTGCCCCGACCGCCTCCGTACCCGGAACCAGCGGGAGCCCGGCGTCCGCCAATGCGCGTTTCGCTTCGACCTTGTCGCCCATGCGCGCCATCACGTCGGCGTCCGGACCAACGAACGCGAGGTCGTTCTCCTCGCAGGCCCTGACGAAATCCGGATTCTCCGCCAGGAAGCCGTAGCCGGGATGCACCGCGTCACAGCCGGTGGTCTCCGCCGCCGCCACGACCGAGGACATGTTCAGATAGCTCTCGCTTGCGCTCGGCGGCCCGATGCAAACCGCACGGTCGGCGAGCCGCGTGTGCAGCGTGCCCGCATCGGCCGTGGAGTACACGGCAACCGCCTCCACGCCGAGCTCGTGCAGCGCGCGGATGACGCGCACCGCGATCTCGCCACGGTTCGCCACGAGCACGCGCGCGAACATGGTTAGAGAGCGTCCAGCGGTCGCGCGATCACAGGCTCGAGCTCGAACAGCAGCTGGCCGCCGAGGCATCGCTTGCGATGCCGACCGTAGAGGCCGTGCCGGCTCTGCCGACACGGCCGTCTGGGTTTAGAACTACACAGCATCCAGAGGCCTTCCCACCAGCGGCTCGAGCTCGAACAGCAGCTGGCCGCCGAGGCATCGCTTGCGATGCCGACCGTAGAGGCCGTGCCGGCTCTGCCGGCACGGCCGTCTGGGTTTAGAACTACACAGCATCCAGAGGCCTTCCCACCAGCGGCTCCAGCTCGAACAGCAGCTGACCGTATTCCACCGGCGCGGCGTTCTCGACGTGGATCGCACGCACAATGCCCTCGACGTCGGCCTTGACCTCGTTCATGAGCTTCATCGCCTCGAGGATGCACAGCGTCTGGCCCGCGCCGACCGGCTGTCCCTCTTCGACGAACGGCGGCGCGCCCGGTTGCGACGCCCGGTAGAACGTCCCGACCATCGGCGCCTCGACACGCACGATGCCATTCGGAGGGACAAGATCGAGCTCGGCATCCTCCACCGCCGCGAGCGGAGACTCGTTCCGCGCAGCCACCGGTTCGCGCTCCTCGGTCCGGCGCACCGAGACGCGCATCCCCGCTTCCTCGATCGTGACCTCGCCGATGCCCGTCTCCTGGACGATGCGAACGAGCTCGCGGATCCTTTCGGCGCGAGCCTGATCGACACCTCCGGCGAAGAGCGACTCCTCACCCGAGGAGCGTCCGCGGATCGTGCGCAGCAACGGCTCGGCGTTGTCGCCGAAGAGCCCGAGCAGCAGCAGCTCCTCTTCGCTGGAGGCGAGACCCTCCGCCTGCGCCCGAACCTCCTGCAGCGGCGGTGCCGTTCCGTCTTCTTCCGAGTCCGGGTCGGAGGTGAGCGAAACGATGCGCAGGATCGATGTCTCGATCGGGGCCGGCGTTGTGCCGAGATGACCTTCGACGAGCGAACGCAGCTCGTCCACGACCACCGAGTAACGAGTCGCGGAGAGCACGTTGAGCAATGCCTGCGAGCCGAGCACCTGTCCGATCGGCGAAGCCAGCGGCGGCCAGCCGACTTCGGCGCGGATCCGGACGAGCTCGGCGATCGTCTCATCGAGCCTCGCACCGGCAGTTTGTGCCCGCAGGTTCGAGTCGAGCGCAGCGACGAGGCTCGCCGGCAGGTCGTGCTGGGCAGCGCGCACTGCGATACGTGGGGCAAGTGGGGTCACCGGTTCGTCGCCGATGTATTCGTCGACTACGTCTGACGCTTCCCAGAGCGCGGAGACGTCGATGTCGCAGTCGAGCCCCAGCCCTGCGAGCGCCTCCGCGAGCGCCTCACCCGACACGCGGTGGAGCGTGAGCGCGATCGGATAGACGGCGGATGCGATCAGGTCGGCTCCAGCACGTGCAGCCTCGAGCGCGGCGGCAAGTGCGTTACCGCCCGAGCCCTGGCAGTAGATGCCCACCGGAAGACCTGTCGCCTCACGCAGGCCCGTGACCAGCTCGCGCGCGCGATGGGGCTGCAGTGAGCCGGTGGGGTCGTGCAGCAGCACACGCGCTGCGCCGAGATTCGGCAGCTCTCTGGCCTGCTCCATGAGGGGATCGTTCTCGCCGGTCCGACCCGGGCTATAGACCAGGCCGGCCTCGAACTCGCCGCCCGCTCTCGCGACGGCGTCCGCGGCCTCCCGCAGGTTCGAGACGTCGTTGAGCGGGTCGTGCAGCCGGAAGACGTCGATGCCGTTCTCGGCCGCACACGCGATGAATCTCCGGATGAAGTCGTTGTCGACCGGACGGGAACCGACGAGAAAGCGGCCCCGGAGTGCGAGGCCCAGGGGTGTATTCACGTGCGCCTTCAGGGCGCGGATCCGCTCCCATGGGCTCTCCACACCACGCCGGACCGCACTGTCGAAACACCCTCCCCCCGAGACCTCGAGATAGGCATAGCCCGCCCGGTCGAGGATCTCCGCGATTCGGAGCTGCTCGGCCGTCGGCAATCTCCCCGCGAGCGGTTCCTGGCCGAGTAGGCGGATGGTGGTGTCGGCGAGCGCCGGCATGCCGGGAGCCTAGCGCCCTGCCGAGCCAGGATAGGTTTTGCAGCCATGGAGGTTCAGGAGCTGAGGCCCGGGCTGTGGCGCTGGACCGCCTCGCATCCCCAGTGGGATCACGCGGAGCATTGGGGGCCCCAGGTCGGCTCCGTCTATGCGGAGCTTCCGGATTCCCTGGTCGTGGTCGATCCGCTCGCTCCGGCCGACGAGGAAGAGAGGTTCTGGGCGGCGCTAGACCGTGACGTCGAACGGCTCGGCCTGCCGGTGCACGTTTTGCTGACCGTGCACTGGCACGAGCGCAGCGTCGCAACCGTCCTCGATCGCTACAAGGCGACGCTCTGGCGCCCCGAGGAGAAAGGCGAGCTGCCCGCCGGCGTTCACGCCGAGGTCGTCAAGGGCAGCGATTGGGCCGAGGCACTGTTCTTCTTGGAGCCGCACCGTGCACTCGTCGCAGGCGATCTCCTGGTCGGCGTGGACGGCGGCGTCGAGTTTCCGGTTCACTGGTTCCCCAAGGGCGAGCAGGAGTGGGCCGAGCAGCAGCTCAAGCCGGAGTTGCGGGAACGCCTGGGCGCGCTTCCGGTCGAGCTCGTCGTGGTGTCGCATGGCGAACCGGTCCTGGAGAACGGCGCCGACGCATTGCGACGGGCGTTGGCCTAAGCGCGGGAGATGTAGCGCTTCTCGCGCGGGTCGACCTTGATGCGGTCGCCTGGATTCACGAAGAGCGGGACCTGCACCACTGCGCCCGTCTCGAGCGTCGCAGGCTTGGTCACGTTCGAGACCGTGTCGCCCTTCACACCGGGCTCCGTCTCCGACACCGTCAGCTCAACCGAGGCGGGCAGCTGCAGGCCGGACGGACGGCCGCCGACCATCAGCAGCTGCACGAAGCTCGAAGGCTGCATGAACTCGAGCGCGTCCTCGACCATCCCATGAGGCAGTGACGTCTGCTCGTAGGTGGCCTGGTCCATGAAGACGACCTCGTCACCGGCGTCGTAGAGGTACTGCATGTCCTTCGTCTCGGTGCGCACGCGCGCGAACTTCTCCCCGGCTCGAAACGTCTTCTCGACTACGGCGCCGCCGGCCAGCGCCTTTAGCTTCGTACGCACGAACGCCCCGCCCTTGCCGGGCTTGACGTGCTGGAACTCGACGATGCGCCAGACGTCGCCTTCCAGCTCGATATGCATCCCATTCTTGAACTGATTCGTGTTGACGGTCTCGGCCACGGCGCAGAGAGTAGTGCCCCTGCCAGTAATGCCGTCGAGCTTCTGGGTCGCGAGCACCAAGCCAGAGGCCGCACTCGACCGCAGCAAGGCTGGACAGCCTTGCTAAGGGCGAGGGTGGACTCTGGCGCCGCGTGATCGCGGGCCAGAAGCCGACATGTATTGCTGGTAGGGGCACAGGATCAGCTGACGGTGATCAGATCCTTGCGGAACCCCGTGAAGTTCTGGATCCCGTCGTCCGTGACGACGACATTGTCCTCGATCCGAATTCCCGCTCGGCCTTCAAGGTAGATCCCTGGCTCGACCGTGACCACGTTGCCCGAGGTCAGGGTGTCCCTCGACTCGGTGGAGAGCCGCGGCGCTTCGTGCACTTCCAGGCCCAGGCCGTGCCCGAGCCCGTGACCGAACGTGCCTGCAAACGCGGTCGCGTCCACTACGCGCCGGGCGGCGGCGTCGGCGTCCACGCCCCGCACCCCGGCGCGGAGTGCGTCGAAGCCCGCCTGCTGGGCGGCCAGCACCAGGGCGTAGGCCTCCTTGATCGGGCCCTCGACGAACCCGGTCGTGAAGGTTCGCGTGTAGTCGGACGCGTAGCCGCCGACGATGCAGCCGGTGTCCACGATCACGGTCTCGCCGCGGCCGATCTGACGATCGGTGGCGCGGCCGTGTGGACGGGCGGAGTTCGGCCCGGACGCGACGATCGTCTCGAATGCGACGGCCTCCGCGCCCTCGTCGTGGAAGAGCTCCTCGATCGTCCAGGCAACGTCGCGCTCGGTCCGGCCCACGAAAGGCTCCTTGACGAGCCGCTCGAACACACGGTCGGTGATCTCACACGCGCGCTTGATCGCAGTGAGCTCGCCGGCGTCCTTGACCGCACGGAGCCCCTCGACAAGACCCCGCCGCGGTACGGGCTCGATCGAGCCACCTTGGAGCGTCTCGTAGCCGGAGTACGACACGAAGTCGGCTTCGAACCCGATTCGCCCCGACAACCGGTCGGCGAGATCGGCGAGCAGCGCCCGCTTTGTCTCCTCGAACTCCACCCCTTCGACCGCACGGGCCGCCTCCGAGTAGCGAAAGTCGGTGAAGAGGCGAGCGCGGTCCTGTTCGACCAGGAGCGCCGCGTTCGAGCTCTTGAATCCGAAGAGGTAGACGATGTTCGTCGGGTTGGTGACGAGCAGCGGCTCCTCGAGCACCTCCCGGAGACGCTCGATGCGAGGGTTCATGGCGGCGCTCCCACTTGCCGGACGATGAACTCGAGCGCCTCGCGATAGCCCTCCGCGCCCTTGCCGATTATGCGCTTCGCAGCCAAATCTGCCACGACCGACGTGCGCCGCCATTCCTCCCGCTCGCTGATGTTCGAGAGATGCACTTCGACGATGGGGGCGTCGAACAGCTCGAGCGCGTCGCGAATCGCGTACGAGTAGTGAGTCCAGGCACCGGGATTCACGACGACTCCGTCGGCCCAGTCGAGCGCGTCGTGACACCAGTCGACGTACTCGCCTTCGTGATTCGTCTGCCGACAACGAACGTGACACCCGAGCGCGGCAGCCCACTCGTAGATGCGAGTCTCGAGCTCCGAGAGAGACATACCGCCGTAGAGCGCGGGGTCGCGGCGTGCGAGAACGTCGAGGTTGGCCCCGTTGAGCACGACGACCTGCATCGGCGCACTCTAGACTCTCGCCCCCCATGGCAAAACCGGCCAACGTCTTCACCACCGAGTGGGACTTCGCGCACGGTGGTGTCGGCCTTTCGGCGGTTGCCAAGCAGGCGGGCGCGGAATTGCTCGGCGCCACCGTGTTAGAACGAATCGGAAGAGTCGGCTCGGGTGTTGATCGTCTCGGCGATGCTCATGCCGGAGGTCGTCGCATACCCGGAACGTGATCGCGTGTTCTCGATGACAGAGGCGCCGTACACCGACGGCGTGAACGATCCCGAAGCCTACGGTCGCATCCTGCGCGTGTTCGAGCGTGCCGAAGGCCGGCCCGTTCCACCGGACGATTAGTCGCGGATCAGGTCGTACAGCGCCGCGCGCGCGGTTGGCGGTTCGACGGCCTGCACGCGAGGGCCGTCATCGCCGAGCAGGACGACCCTGATCTCACGCTTTTGCGCCTTCTTGTCGCGCTGCAACGCGGCCCAGGCGTGTTCGCGATCGACGCGAACCGGGTGCGGATCGAGCACTTCCTCGACAACGTCCGTGGGGCGACCCGAAAGCCGAAGCGCCGCAAGCAGACCGAGCGCGACGGCGTCACCGTGGGCGAGACCCTCGTAGCCGGCAGCCGCCTCCAGTGCGTGCGCGAAGGTGTGCCCAAGGTTGAGGATCGCCCGGCGGCCTTGATCGAAAGGATCGCCGAGGCACACCGCCGCCTTGAAGGCTGCGCAGGCCCGGATCATGGCCTCGTCCTCCAACTCCCAGAGCGGGCGTCCCGCAAGGAGTCCCGTCTTCACGACCTCCGCCATACCCTCACGTCGTTGCGCGTCGCTCAGCGTCGCGAGCACGTCTGGGTCGGCGATGACTCCCGCCGGATAGTGGAACGCTCCAACGAGGTTCTTCCCGGCCTCAAGGTCGAGCGCCGTCTTGCCGCCGATCGCTGCGTCGACCTGGCCGAGCAACGTCGTGGGCACAGCGATCCAGCGAACGCCGCGCAGGTACGTCGCTGCGGCGAGCCCGGCGACGTCAGTCGTCGACCCGCCGCCGTAGCCGACGATCGTGCCGGTGCGGTCCAGCCCGAGCTCGTTCCACAACCGGTCGAGAGTGGCTGGGGTCTTCGCACTTTCTCCGCGCGGCACGCGGTGGACGCTCGCAGGATCGAAGCTCAACGGGTGGAGCTCGAGCACGTGCTCGTCACCGATTACTGCAACGGCTTCGAGGCTTCCCCCGAGCCGGTTCCCGAGCTCTGCAAGCAGTCCCTGCTCGACGTCGATCTGGAGCGCCTCGAGGAGGACTTCTTCAGCGTTGTCGACGAGTCCCGCCGACACCTCCTCGTAGAGCGGTTGCCGCTCGTCGAACAGATGCCTGAATTGGGCCTCGTCCCGCGCGAGCGGCCGGCCGCTGTTGCGCACGCGCTCCCACGCGTCACCCACGTCGACGTCCACACAGAGCGTGAACGCGTCGGTCAGCAGGAGCTCGCGTGTGCGCTTCGAGAGAACCGCCCCGCCTCCCAGAGCGATTACCGCCGGCGTCGACGAAGTGAGAACTTCGAAAGCGAGCTCCTCCTCGACACGGCGGAACTCTGCCTCGCCGCGCTCGAAGAGCTCGGCAACGGAACCGTGCCGCCGCTCGATCTCCCGATCGAGGTCGACGAACGGCCGGCCGGTGAGGGCCGCGACCTCCTGGCCGATCATCGACTTCCCCGCGCCCATGAACCCCACGAGCGCGAGATGACGGCCGAGCGCGCCTACCTCGGTGACCAGTCGATCCGCTCCAGATACGCGCGGTGCGAAGCGAGGAGGTCGCCGAGCGCGTCGCCGCCGAATTTCTCCCTTGCGGCGCGCGCAAGCTCCCAGGCCACGCACGACTCCGCCACGACTGCCAGGGCCTCGACGGCCGCGGTATCGCTGCGCTCGACGAGCGCCTCCGCCGGCTTGCCCGTCTGCAGGTCGACCGAGGCGAGTGGCTTCATCAGCGTGGGCAACGGCTTCATGGCAGCGCGCACGACGATCTCCTCGCCGTTGGAGATGCCGCCCTCGATTCCGCCGGCGCGGTTCGTTTTGCGGTAGAGCCCACGCTCGTCGCGGAGGATCTCGTCGTGCGCAGCGGAACCGCGTTTCGACGCCAGCTCGAAGCCTTCGCCGATCTCCACGCCCTTCACGGCCTGCGTGCCCATCAGCGTTGCCGCGAGACGCGTGTCGAGGCGCTCGTCCTTCGTCGCGTATGAGCCGAGACCCGGAGGAACGCCGCGAGCGCGAACCTGGACCACGCCGCCGACCGTGTCCCGATCCGCACGCGCCTCGTCCACACGCTGCTCGAGATCGGAGGTGAGCACGTGACCTTCGACGGCGATCCCGATCTCCGCGAGCAATGCCTTCGCCACCGAGCCCGCAGCGACGATCACGGCGGTGTGGCGCGCGCTCGCGCGCTCGAGCGCGTCGCGGACGTCGGACAGGCCGTACTTGAGCACGCCGGCGAGGTCGGCGTGTCCCGGCCGGGGCAGTGTGACCTCCTTCGTCCCTTTCCCCGAAGGCTCGCCCTCCCGCTGCCAGGGGCTCATCCCCCACTCCCAGTTCTTGTGGTCGCGATTGCGTACGACAAGTGCAAGCGGGGTTCCCAGCGTGCGCCCCTGGCGTAGACCGGCGAGCACCTCCACCTCGTCTTGCTCGATCTGCTGACGGGGACTACGGCCGTAGCCCTGCTGGCGCCGGTGGAGGTCGCCGTCGATCGCATGCTTGTCGAGCAGGAGGCCTGCGGGCAACCCGGTGACGATCGCAACCAGCGCCGGGCCGTGCGACTCCCCCGCAGTTACCAAGCTCAGCGTCACGCGCCAAGCCTACTCGGCGCTCTGCGCGGCTACGGTGGTGCGAGCACCCGCTCCCGGTAGGCCGCGACAAGCGCCTCGGTCCTATTATGGACGCCAAGCTTCTCGTAGATGTGCTCCACATGCGTGCCGACGGTCTTCGGGCTGATCACCAGGCGACGCCCGATCTCGATGTGACCAAGACCTTCCGCCATGAGACGCATCACGGCAAGCTCTCGGTTGGTGAGCTTCACCGAATGACCATTGCTGCTCCGTCGGAGAAGACCTCGAACCCGAGCGAGCAGCTCGTCGGCCGAGAACGGCTTCACGAGGTAATCGTCGCCGCCCAGTAAGAGCCCTGCGACGCGGTCGAGCGCATCGGTTCTTTCCCCCGAGATGAAGAGGATCGGCGGCGTCGGTCCCTCGTCTCGAACACGCCGGCAAACCTCATACCCCGACAGAACCGGCAATTGAACATCCAAAATGACGAGCGCCGGTCGCTCCCGTCGCACGAGGTCGACAGCTTCCAGGCCCGAGCCGGTCTCACAAACGGAGTAGCCCGCATGTTGGAGAACCTCGCGGACGAATGCGCGCAGCGCGACGTCATCGTCAACGACGAGAAGTGGGCCGCAGGCCTCGGTTTGGCGTAGAGCCAACTGCGGACCCCCTTTTCCCAGGCTGCGAGTGGAGTGTACGCACTGAAGGTCGCCCTTTCAACCAGGCGCAGTCAGGTCACTTCCCTAGGGGAAACGCCCGATGCGAATCGGGAGGTCGCCCCCTGGGACGGCACGCGGCCGAGTCGTACGTTGCGGGTCGGGGTCCAAATGCAACGAGGGGAGAACGAGATGAGGAGGAAATACACGCGCCTTGGCGCGGGATTCGTGCTGGCGCTTGCGCTCGCACTGGTGGCCGCCACGGTTAACCCGGGCCAGGCACGCGCAGCGACGTCGAGCGCGACGTTCACCTACGACGGCTCCGGCTTTCAGAAGCGGACGATCATCGACACGGGACTGGTCTACATCGACGGCTGCATCATCGGAGACGATCCCGTGACCTGCTTCCCCGATGACTTTCCGGGGACGGTGTGGTTCCGCTTCCAGGCCGGGATCAAGAGCACCGTCGTGACGGCGCAGACGACGGACTTCAAGCTTGACTCGCCGGATAGCTTCCGGCAGGACACTACGGCGGCGTTGTCGACGACGAATACCGCCATCGACGCGACAGGAAAAGAGGTCAAGGTCACAACGACGCCGTTCGTCGAGTTCGACGTCGCCTACGACGCGCCGCTTGCGAACTGTCCGAAAGACACGATCGAGACCGTCGACGAGCTCACTAACGCGGACACGAGCGGCTGTCTGAACATCGTGGGACACACGGGCGAGGTCGACATCGGCAGTGGATTCGACCTTCTCGCCCAGGACGGGACGCTGCCTTACACGGGCAGCAAGAACTTCTCAGAGTCGCATAACAGCCCTTCGCTCGATGTCGGCGCCCTGGTCGGACTGCCGGGCGGGCTGCTCGGAGTTCATCTCGAGTTCCTCACGACCTTGATGATGACCGCCGTACAGGGATACCTCGCCGACCGCAGTATCGCCGCAAGCAGCGATGCAGGAACTCCGCTCGTCTCCGGGCCGATCAACTGGCCCAGTGCCGATCCACAGGCGGACAACGTGCTCATCCCCTGCAGCGTTCCCGCCGGCGACAACCTGATCTACAGCCTCGACAACAACCGCTGGAACGGGACCGCCGATGCAACGGGCACTCTGAAGCTCGTCGTCGAGATCCCCGTGATCGACGATCCATCGTTCTCGCTTGGAAGCGCCACGCTTCTGAGCGGCGTTCCCATCACTGCGACCGGGAGCCCGGACTTCAGCCAAACGTTGGGTGAGGTGCAGGCGGAGAACAAGCCGCCGGTCATCACAGCCGTGACCCGAGGCGGATCGATGGTCGAAGGCTCCGACACGACGTGGACGGCGGTGGCAACGGACAACTGCGCCAGCGCGTCTCAGCTGACGTACCGATGGCGCTTCTCGGACGGCGGTATCGCGTTCGGGCGGATCGCTCACCACGTCTTCGAGGACGACGGGATCTACACGGCCGAGTTGCGAGTGACCGACCCGGCCGGGAATACGGCGATCGCGAACGTCGACGACATCACGCCGATCGTGATCGTGAATGCGAATCCGAGCGTCAACACGCTCCCGAACAAGGCCGCCGAGTGGGGCGACCTGGTCCAGTACCACGCGGATGCGATCGATCCGGGATCGGTCGATCAGCCAACGCTGTCGTTCCTCTGGACGTTCGGGGACGGCTCATCCGCGGCCGGTCAGGACGTGTCGCACGCGTTCGCGATGCCTGGCAACTATTCCGGCAGCGTCGCGGTCAGCGATAAGGACGGCGGGCTCGGCTCCGGGAGCTTCATGACTGCGATCGGGAAGCGCGCGACGACGCTCGTGTATACGGGCCCAACGTCGTCACTTCCGAGCAAGTCGGTCCCGCTCTCGGCAACGCTCACGGACGACCACGGCCAGCCGGTCGTGGGGCGGCTCGTCTCCTACGTTCTCGGCGCGCAGAGTGCGAGCGCGGTGACGGACTCCGGAGGGCTCTCCAGCGTCGCCCTGCCGCTGAGTCAGAAGCCTGGCACGTACCCGCTGAGTGCGACCTTCGTGGCGGATTCCCTCTACGTCGGAAGCGCCGTGTCAGGGACGTTCCTGATCGGAAAGAAGTAGCGCGGGTAACCGCAGATGGGACAAGAGGGGCAGCTTCGGCTGCCCCTTGCCTTTCCGTCCAAGTGAGGTGACATTGTGCATGTGCGCGCTCTGACTCTTTCCGTTGCCACAGCCCTCGTGCTTGCGTTTCTCCCCGCGACCGCTGGAGCGCTGACTTCCTTCCCCGTCCAGCGCGCGGGCTCGGGCAAGGAACCGACGGCCGGTGGCGGGAGTTTCCGGGGCGTCGCCTTTGCTGCTCGCTCCGCGGCGATTCAGTGGGATGCCAACGCACGAACCCTCACGCTGTATCTCTTCGAGCTTCCGGGCGTCCAGTGCTCGAGTCTCCACCGGACCGTTGCAATCAAACGCGGCCGCTCGGTGCAGGTGCTGGTTGCTCGAAGGGCCGTGAGGCTTCCTGTGGGCCGTACGCTCCGGGATCCGTTCGTCCGGTTCGCGAGGCGGTTCGGCGCCACCGATGTGGAGATTCAACTCGTTCAGCAGCGTGTGCGGCTGCGCTTCACGAGGATCGACACTCATCGTGGCGGCGTCTGGCACGGGCGCCTTGATGTCGCGCCGCGCACTCTCGAGGGAAGCCGGTACTCGTACGCAGGCACGTTCGCAGCCCGCTGGTGCTCGTAGCGGATTAACCCGCGGCTCGCACAGCCGCGCGCATGACCTCGACCGGCGCCGCGATTCCAGTCCAGAGCTCGAAAGCGGCGGCGCCCTGGGCGACCAGGACCTCGAGCCCGTCGACGACACGCGCTCCCGCGGCATCGGCTGCGCGCGCGGTCGCCGTCCGTGGATACGGCAGGTCGACGAGAGTCTGCCCGGGGCCAAGCTCGAAGAGGACCTCGTCGCGCTCGGAGGTGGCGTTGATGACGAGGTCGGCGTCCGCCGCGTCTGGCGGCCAGGATCCCTTGCGTGAGAAGTGCGCGGCGTCGGGCAATGCCGCCCTGAAGGCGAGCGCAGCCCCGCCGTCCCCGACGATCGCCGCGCGCCGAAACTCGAGCTCGGCAAGGATGGCTGCGTCCGTCGAATAGCCCATGACGCGGCCGTCGCGGACGAGAAGTGTGTTGACGGACTGCTCGTCGGTCTCGACGAGCTTTGCAACGGTCAGCTTGTGTGGCGTCGTGACATTGGCGCCGGCAAAACTGAGCGCGACAAGCCCTCGCACGGCGTCGTCCAGGTGCTCGCTGGTGACGGGCAACGGCACATAGGCCCAGTCGAGCCCGCGCGCGGCGAAGGCGGCGTTCTGCATCAGCGGCGACAGCGACTGCGAGACCGGATCGCCGAGCAACCCGACGAGCCGTGTCTCACCCGAGATCATGGGCCGTAGCCGTGCGCGGCCGAGTAGTCCTTGAAGGCCTGATAGCTCGCCGTGAAGAAGTGATGCTTCTTATCGGGTTTGCGCACGAAGTAGAGGTACTTCACCTTCGCCGGATGCGCAGCCGCCTGCAACGACGCGAGCCCGGGGCTGGCGATCGGGGTCGGCGGCAGGCCTGGACGCTTGCGGGTGTTGTACGGCGACTCGCTGCCGAGCTGAGACTGACGGATCGACTCCGTCGGCGGGATGTCCAGCCCGTACCGCAGCGTGGCGTCGATTCCCAACGCCATCCCGGCGTGGAGGCGGTTGTAGATCACCGCGGAGACCAGCTCGCGCTCGTCGGGCGACAGCGTCTCTTTCTCGATCATCGACGCGATGATGAGCACGTCGTACGGGGTCAGGTTCTTGGAACGCGCATAGCCGAGATCGACCTGGCCCCAGTTGTCGCAGAAGGCATCGAGCTGGTCCTGCACGAGCTGCGCCGAGGTCGAATCCTCGAAGAATTCGTATGTGGCTGGGAACAGGAAACCCTCGATGGTCTTCACCTTGGCCCGGAAGCAAGGCGGCACCCGCGGCTTGGCGGTCGCCGCGAGATAGGCGGCGCGCGATAGCTTGGGCCGGACCTTCCGCTTGCGCGCTGCGATCTTCGCAACGGCGGCCACGCGGTCTGCCATCTGCTTCCGTGTGAAGCCCTCCGGGAAGACGACATGGAACGGCTTCGGCACTGCGATCACCGTCTCGACAGTGCCGGTCGCAGTCGTGCGGGTCACGGTGCGGTAGACGAGCGTGTTCGAGAGCGTCGAGCCCAGTCCGGCCTGTTCGCTGCTGTTTCCGCCTCCGATGGCGGCGACCGCGAGCCAGCCGAGCCCGCCGAGAACGAGCACGAGGAAGCCGAGCGCCAGCGCGCGCCGCCGAGCCACCTGGCGAGGACTTGGCCCTTCTGGCGGGCGCCCTTGCCGCGGCGGGATTACGCCGGGGCGCCGCTCGCCCATGTCAGGTAGCCGGACAGAAGGTGTGCCGCTGCCCGTGCGTCTTCTGGTGCGTCGGCAGGTGTCTGTTCCGCGAGATCGGTCGTGAATCGTTCGTCGAACGTGACCACGGGAACGTTGGTGACATCGGTCAGGACTTCGACGAAGCGTTCCGTCTCGCGCGCCTGCTCCCCGCGGTCGCCCCGGAGAGTGAGCGGGAGACCGACCACCACGCGATCTACCTCGTGCTCGGCGATCAGCGTTGCGAGACGTGCGAGACCGTCACCGGTCGCAGCCTCCTCGACGACGCAGAGCGGGCGTGCAATCGTGCCGGTCGGGTCCGAGACGGCGACGCCGGTGCGCGCCCGGCCGTAGTCGAGTGCGAGAACCTTCATTTCAGCGCTGCAGCGATCGCTTGCTTCCCGGCTTCCAGTGCGCTGCGCAATCCGTCCGGATTCTTGCCGCCTGCCTCCCCCAGGGTGGGCCGTCCCCCGCCCCCTCCTTCGATGTGCTTGCCGAGCTCGCGCACCAGTTTCGACGCGTCGAGGCCGCGGCCGACGAGCGACTCGTCGAGGTTGACGACCAGATAGACACGCCCATCGTCCACGGAACCGACGATGACACCGGCCGCCTTCTCCTGCTGGCGCAGGCGATCGGATAGGTCGCGCAGCGCGCCGCCCTTGAGCGACTTCGCCTCGGCGAGGACGACGCCCCCGACGTTCTCCACGATCTCGAAGTCGGCAGCCGCCTCCGCCTTCGGCCGCTTTGACTCCTTCCGGGCACGCTCGAGCTCGGCGCGCAACTCGGCGGCTTCACGCACGGTCGCGTGGAGATACGCATGAGCCTCGCCGGAGGTCACTGCTTCGATACGGCGCGCGCCTGCGCCGACAGAGCTCTCCGAGAGGATCACGAACGGCCCGATCTCGGCCGTCGATCTCACGTGCGTCCCTCCGCACAGCTCGCGCGAGAAGTCCGGAATCTCGACAACACGCACATGATCGCCGTACTTCTCTCCGAACAGCATCATCGCGCCGAGCCGGCGTGCTTCCTCGATCGGCGTCACGAAGGTGCGCACCGGCAGGTTCTCGAACACCTTCTCGTTGACGAGGTGCTGAACGCGCTCCCGCTCGTCGTCCGTCAGCTGCTGCGGATGCGTGAAGTCGAACCGAAGCTTGTCCGGCCGCACAGCAGAGCCTGCCTGCTTGACATGCTCGCCGAGCACGTCGCGCAATGCCTTGTGGAGGAGATGGGTCGCGGTGTGGTTCGCCATCGTCGGAAAACGGACGGCCCAGGCCACGACCGCTCGAACCCGGTCCCCTTCCGAAAACCCGTCACCCTCGAAGAGGAGCGCCTGATCTTCCTCGAGCCCGTAGGCCTCCTGCAGCTCGGCGCGCGCGCCCGAGCCATCGTCGCGCTCGATCCACCCCGTGTCTGTGACCTGGCCGCCCCCCGCCGGATAGAACGGGGACTCGCGCAGCTTGGCGAGGAAGAGCCCGTCGCCGACTTCCTCGAGCGCGCCGATCTGTGTGAGAACCTCGATCTTCTCGTAACCGACGAACTCGGTGCGAAAGCCGGCGCGCTGCGCAAACTCGGCCGCGCGCTTGTCGTCTTTCGAGATCGCTCCACGCGAGCGTGTCCGCTGCTGCTCCATCAACCGCGTGAACTCCTCTTCGTTGACACCCAGCCCCCGTTCGCGCGCGAGCTCGCGGGTGAGTTCGAGTGGGAAGCCGTACGTGTCGTGTAGCCGGAACGCGTCCTCTCCCGAGATGACCTCGCCCCTCTGTGCGACCTCCTCGAAGAGGCGCAGCCCACGCTCGAGCGTCTTGCCGAAGCGCTCTTCCTCAGCAGTGAGGATGCGGTGAATCTCATCACGGTGTTCCTCGAGCTCCGGATAACCGTCCTTCATCTGCTCGATCACGACGTCCGAGAGCTGCGCCAGGTACGGCGCCTCGAGCCCGACACGGTCTCCCTGTTGCACGGCGCGGCGGATGATTCGCCGCATGACATAGCCGCGGCCCTCGTTCGACGGCGCGATGCCGTCGGCGGCGAGGAACGTCATCCCGCGACCGTGATCGGCGAGCACGCGGTGCGCTTTCGTCGCCTCGGGCGAATCGCCGTACACGACGCCGCTCTGCTCGGCGATCCAGCGCATGATCGCCTGGTACACGTCGGTCTCGTAGACGGTCATGACGTCCTGCAGGACCGCCGCTGTCCGCTCGACACCCATACCGGTGTCGACGTTCTCCTTCGGGAGGGGCGTCAGCTTGCCGTCGACGTGGAGCTCGAACTCCATGAAGACGAGATTCCAGAACTCCAGGAAGCGCTCGCAGCGCGTGCAGCTCGGCTGGCAGTCCGGCTCCCCGCAGCCGTGCTCCTCGCCCCAGTCGTAGTACATCTCGGTGTCGGGACCGCATGGGCCCGGGCCACCGACGGACCAGAAGTTCTCTGCGCGCGGCAGGAAGACAATGCGCTCGGTGGGCTGCCCGATCTTCACCCAGTGGTCGTAAGCAACCGTGTCTTCGCCGAGCCCGAGCTCAGGATCGCCTGCGAAGACACTCACCCAGAAACGCTCCGGGTCGATCTTCAGATGCTCGAAGACGAACTCCCACGCAAAATCGATCGCTCCTTCCTTGAAATACTGCCCGAACGAGAAGTTGCCGAGCATCTCGAAGAAGGTCAGGTGCGAGCCGTCGAGGCCGACCTCGTCGATGTCCTGCGTCCGGAAGCATTTCTGGACGGTCGTCAGCAGCCGCGCCGGCGGAGCCTCGCGCCCGAGGAAATAGGGCATGAGCGGTTGCATTCCTGCGGTCGTCAGTAGCGTCGAGCGGTCGTCTGCACGCGGAACGAGCGACGCAGACGGTCGGAAGACGTGCCCCTTGGACTCGTAAAAGGCGCGGAAGCCCGCGCGCAGCTCAGCCGACGTACGCATGGCTCGATTGTAGGGGCGCCGTCAGCTCGTCTCGGCGACGAAGATCGTGCTGTGCCGCCGCACCCGCAGCGGTTCGTCAAAAGGGCCGGCCCGGACGAGAGCGCCCAGGTCCGTCCAGCTGGCGGCGAACCCGCGGATCGTCTCTTCGTCCATGGTCGTCCAGCCGTGGGCATCACGGCGCTCGACAGACTCAAAGTGGCGGCGGAGCGATTTTTCGGCGTTCTCGCTGTTGAAGGTGAAACTTCCGACCGATGAGGCCCGCTGCGCAAGGCCCCACAGTTCGCGCAGATGGTCGGCAGCGTTGGTCACGGCAACGAGGCGTCCGCCCGGTTTCAGGACGCGCGCGAGCTCTGCCAGGCCTCGGTGCAGATCGGGAACGTGGTAGAGCATCCACGCAGCGACGACCGCGTCGAACTCGCCGTCGGCGAAGGGAAGCTCCTGGACATCGCCGACACGCGCGTCAATTCCCTTCGATTGCTGGATCTCGACCATGCGCTCCGACTGGTCGATCCCGATCACCTCTGTGCCGAGCTCGTCGCGGATCCGCTCGGCGAGCTCTCCCTCCCCGCCTCCGACCTCGAGCACTTTCCGCGGCGTTACCTCAGCAACAGCTGTAAAGGCGAATTCGCGCGGATCATCGCCTTCGGCGTTGACGTAGGCCGCCTTGCGAGCTCGGAGGTTGTGCTCGCTCTCGTACTGTGCCCGGACGAAGGCAGCCTCGTCGATGGACTGCGTCAACCTCTGGCAACCTTAGGCTCGGTCTCTTCTTCGGCGGCGATCTCCTCACGGATCTTCTCCAGCGAGCGGCGGATCAGCCGCGATACATGCATCTGCGAGATGCCGACCTGCTGAGCGATTTGCGACTGGGTCAATCCTTCGAAGAAGCGCAGGTGGAGAATCGTGCGCTCCCGTTCATCGAGGACGCGGAACCCGGGTGCGAGCACCGCGCGGTCCTCCGACACGTCGTACTGATGCTCCAGCGTGCCGATCGACTCGAGCGGATCGAGCTCCTCCCCGTCGTCGGTCCCGCCGCTTCCGGTCGAGAGCGAGAGCGACGAGTAGGCGCGGCCGGACTCGAGCGCCTCGAGCACTTCCTCTTCTTCCACGCCTGCTCCCTTGGCGAGCTCGGAGATCGTCGGCGAGCGCGCCAGCTGCACGGTCAGCTGCTCGATGAGCTTCGACAGTTGGACGTTGAGCTCCTGGAGCCCGCGCGGCACGCGCACGGACCAGCCCTTGTCGCGGAAGTGGCGCTTGATCTCTCCGATGATGTTCGGCGTCGCGTAGGTGGTCAGCTCGACGCCGCGGTCGATGTCGAAACGGTCGATCGCCTTGATCAACCCGATCGCACCGATCTGGACGAGGTCATCGAGCTGCTCGCCGCGATAGGAATACCTTCGCGCGAGCGAACGCACGAGCGACATGTACCGCTCGATGAGCTCTTCACGCGCCTGCAAGTCGCCGTCCTCGTGGTAGCGGCGCAGCAGGACCTTGTCGGAGTCGCTCAACTTCGATCGCCCTTCAGGGTGTCCAGCCGCTTCGTGAGCTCGACCCACTGCGAGCCGTCGCGGTCCTCGATCTGGACGGAGTCGCAGACAGCACCGAGGATCCGGCCAAGGTTCAGCGCATTCGTCCCCCCTTCCCCGAGCTCGGCACGCACAGCCGTAAACGGGCCGACGATCGTCCGGAGCTTGCCGTCGTCGACGAGCACTCGGACAGTCACCTCCCGGCCGTCGCTCGGGCGCTCGAGCAGCGTGTCGAGCGCAAGCTCGAGGTCTTCGAAAGCCTCGAAGGACAGGTTGAGCCGCGCGGCGAGCCCGCCCAGCACGAGATGCGCGACGCCGTGGAAAGCGTCGTCTGCGGGCAGCGTCAGGCAGATCTCGTCAGCGGTCAACGTGTCCCTCCAGTCCGATCCATTGGGTAGAACGAAGTACCGGTGCCGCCGGTTTCGCAGGTGAGCGCTAGGACATCCACCCGCTTCGGATACTACGGATCGGCCTGAATGAGCCCAGCGCCAACCACGATGTCGTCTTCATAGAGGACGGCCGCCTGCCCCGGAGCAACGCCGAAGGCGGGCCGGTCGAGCTCCAGGCGAAAACCGCCTTCGCGCAGGTGGATGCGGGCCGGGACGGCCTCCGACCTATAGCGAAGCTTCACGTGCGCGCGATCCACAGGCACATAGAGGTGGCCTGAGGCATCGATCGTCGTGCGCGCGAGCGCTTCGCGGCCGCCGACGACAACGGTGTTCGTGCTTGCATCGGAGCGGATCGCGTAGAGCGGCTGCTCCGCCGAGACGCCGAGTCCTTTGCGTTGGCCCGGAGTGAACCGCCAATAACCGGAATGCCGTCCGACCTCATGTCCCTTTTCGTCCACGATCGACCCCTCCTGCGCCTCGAGCCCGCGCCGCCCGAGGAACGAGCGGTAATCGTCACCTGCAAGGAAGCACGCTTCCTGGCTCTCTCCACGCCCTGCGGCTGCGAGACCTGCGCGCTCGGCTTCGGCGCGCGTCGCAGCCTTGGTCTGCGCGCCGAGAGGGAACGAGATCCGGTCGAGCTTTGCCGGATCGACGCGGGCCAGCATGTACGACTGGTCCTTGACAGGGTCGAGGCCGCGCGCGAGCAGGCGTCGGCCGCGATGCTCGACGATCCGGGCGTAGTGCCCGGTCGCGAGCGTGTCCGCGCCGGCGCGGTGCGCGAACGCGAGCAGCCTGGCAAAGCGAAAGCCGCCGTTGCAATGGATGCACGGGTTGGGCGTCTCGCCGCGTTCGTAACCGCGGACGAACGGCTCGACGACGGCGCGGCGAAACTCCTCGCGCAGGTCGAGCGTCACGTGAGGGATGCCGAGCGAGTGACACGTCGCGCGTGCAGCAAGGACCGCATCGGGAGAGCAGCAAGCACGTTCCGCGTCGGGCCCGTCGGGATCGAGCCAGAGCCGCAGAGTGACCCCGATCGCGTTCGGCAGCGACTTGAGCAGCGCAACGGCGCTGTCGACGCCGCCACTCATCGCAACGGCCACCCGCCCAGGCGAGCGCGGAGCCCGAAAAACCGGCCCGATCGCGTTAGCGAGCGCATCGACGGCGAGCGTCTCGCCACGGACAGCGGCAGCCTCCAACAGCGTCAATCCGACAAGCGGCTCATCGATGCCCGGAGCGTCAGCTTCGACGATCCGTTCGCCGTCGAACTCAAGCCGCACAAGAGCGAATTCGAGACCACGCGCAGAATCTCCGATGAGCTCAATCACAAACTCAGGCTAGCGGCAATCGCCGCGAGTGCCGGCTCCGCCGGCGCTCGCCACCCAGCGCCCAAGTACACGGTCCGCGCTGCTCGGCCATGAAGTCATCATGCCGCGCCGAAGGCGCGGCGGACTTCATGGCCTAACCCTGCCGTGTCCTGCGCCGCTGTGAACCTGGATAGCCAGGTGGGTGCCTTGCCGGCTCCCGGCTGAAAGCCGTCACCGGACGCAGGCTCCCTTAGCGTCTTTGTTGGTTCTACATTGATACGCAGGCCACGAACAGGGTCGGCCAATCGCAGCGTAGCCGCTACCTGGCAAAGCGCCACTGAATCGTCTGTGTCCCGTGAAGGTCCAGGCGATTGGCGAGCGCTTTCGTGACGTCCAGATCCCGACCGGGAACGTTGGGGCCGCGGTCGACGACCTGGGTCAGGACCTCTCGTCCTTGGAAACGGATGTAAAGCCGCACGCCACAGGGCAACACGGGATGGGCCACACCTTCCGTCGTCTTCAGGAAGGGCTTGCCGCACGCCGTGCGTCGCCGCTTGGCGGTCGGTCCGTAGGCTGCCGCCTTCGCGGTGTAGTAGCCGTTCTTCGTCCCGGGCACAACGACGGCGCCGGGGAGGTTGCGGTCGTTGCCGACATCGCGCCGCGTGATCGCGACTGCCGCGATCGCGGCGATGAGCGTGATGCCGGCCAGCCAGACCGCCCGCTGGACGAGCTGCGGATTCACGTGCCGACGGTGTGCAGCACGTCGCCGAAGGCGTCCCGCACGAGCCCGTCGAAGTCAGCCGGCAGAATTCCATCCGGACCCGCGAACTCGCGTAGGTACATCAGGAGATACGAGCGCTCTTCGTTGCGCACGACGTCGTCAGTGGCGTGCTCGCGTGCCGCCCGCTCCAGCTCCCAGAGATTCCACTCCCTCGGGCCCTCGTTCGCGGGGATGAAAGCAACGACCCGAGCCGGCTCGGGCACCGGCTCGGGCTCGGGCTCGGGCGGTGGAGGCGGGACCGCGACGATTCGCGGCGGCTCGGGGCCGGGCGCCGGCTCCGGCTCGCGCTCCGGCTCCCGCTCCGGGCGCGCCTCATCCAGCGGCTGTGCGCGAACGCGAGCCGGCGGGGTGGCGACGAACGCCGGCGTCTCCACCTGAGGCTCCGATGCCTCGGCCGGATGCGGCTGGTGAACGACCGCCTGCCTGGCCCACACGACGATCTCGACGATCGCGACGATGATCCAGGCGCTTGCCACCACCGCGATGATCCACCAGGTGCTGAGCCGTTCGATTCCGGCGATCACCGCGACCGCAATGATGAATCCGGCCTCGATCAGGAACCGGGAGCCGACGACGGGCACGCGGGGATCCTACGGCTGTTGCTCGTCCTGCGACTCGCCCGATGAAGCCGAGCCTTCGGACTGAGCCTCTTGCTTGCCGGAAGTCTCCGGCGCAGGCTTGTCTGCCTTGGTCTCCTCGACCTTGGGTGCTGCCGGCGCGGAGACCGGCGGTGCTGCCATCGCCGCGGCGGGCCGTTTCGGGGCGGGCGGCGTGCGCGACGCCTCGGTCGCCTGCGTGACGGCGTCGACGATCGCCTGGCCGACGCCTTTGATCTCTTTCTCGCCGAGCCCGGCTGCTGCAAGCAACTGCTCGGCGCCGGTCTGAGCGCGGCCGAGGATCGCGGAAGCCTGCGCGCGCGCCCATTCGAGCGTCTGCTCGACCTCGGCACGGGCCGAGTTCGTCAGCTCGGTTGCCTGATGGCGAGACTGCTCGAGCAGGCGGCTGCCCTTCGCCTCGGCCTCGCGTAGCTCCTGCGTCGCATCGCGATTGGCGTTTGCGAGCAGCTCACGTGCTTCGTTCCGGGCTGCATTGAGCATCTCCGCGCGCTGGCGCTCGCTCTCCTGGCGATACCGCTCGATCTCCGCCTCGCGATCCTGCTGCTCGCGCCGGCGTCGGCGCACCTCTTCTTCGGTCTTGGAGAGCTGCGCCTCGGATGCCTTCTGCGCATCGGCCTCAACCGTGTCGGCGAACTCGGAGGCGGTACGAATCAGATGCAGCGCATCCATGCGCACCGCGTGCCCGGTGGGCTCGACGGATTGCCCGCTCCGGCTCGCGGCCTGCAGCACACGCAGTTGCGCTTGTAGCTGGGCGGAGTGGCGCCGGAATGACTCGAAGGCCTCACGAACCTTGTCTGGGTCGTAGCCGTCCCCGCTCTTGGGCAGGTCTTCGAGGCGCGGGAGCGCGGTGAGCGAGGGTTGTTGTCCTGGTTCGTTTGCGGCCATTCGCGGCTAGCCCTTCTGACGAAAGTATGCAGGTTTCATCGGTCGGTCAGATACCGAGGCTTTAGGCCTTCGGTGTCTTGAGACTGATTCCGAGTTCATCGAGCCGTTCCTTCGTGGTCGGCGCGGGTGCGCCGGTCAGGGGATCTGAGCCGCTGGCGGTCTTCGGGAAGGCAATCACCTCGCGAATGTTGGACTCATCGGCGAAGAGCGCAACGAAGCGCTCGATGCCGAGGGCGAACCCTCCATGTGGCGGGGCACCCATGCGAAGGGCGTCGAGGAACCAGCCGAACTTCGCCCGCGCCTCGTCATCTGACATGCCCATCGCGCGGAAGACGCGCCCCTGGATCTCCTGGCGATGGACCCTGATCGAGCCCGAACCGAGCTCCCACCCGTTCCAGATCAGGTCGTAATGCTGGCTGAGGGCCGCACCGGGATCGGTCTCGATCAGGTCCTCATGGCCCTCGACGGGGCTCGTGAAGGGGTGATGAACGAACGTCCACTGGCCCGTGTCCTCGTCTTTGAGGAACAGCGGAAAGTCGAGGACCCAGAGGACCTCGTCGCGCGACTCGTCCACGAACTCGAGCTGCTGGCCGAGGTGGAGCCGGAGAGCACCGAGCACCCGCTCCACCAGCGGGGTGGTGTCCGCGACGAAGAGAACGGTCGAACCGGGCACGCTCTGAAACGCTTCGAGCTCGCGCTCCGACAGGAACTTGGAGATCGGCGAGCGGACCTCGCCCGACTCGTCGAAGACGAGATACGCGAGGCCCTTGGCGCCCCACTCCTTCGCGAACTCCTCCAGCCGCTGCAGCTCTCCGCGCGAGAACGCCTTCGGCGTCACGATGAACCGGACCGTCTCCGCGCCCGCGAAGACTCCGAACTCGGAACCACGCGTGACTTCCGTTGCCTCCTGGATCTCCAGCCCGAAACGCACGTCCGGCTTGTCGGAGCCGTAACGCAGCATCGCCTCGGCGTACGCCATCCGCGGGAAGGGCCGTTTCGGCGGCGTGCGGCCGACCGCTTCGAACGACGCGACGACCACCTGCTCCAGGACGTCGAGGACGTCCTGGCGTGTCGGGAAGGCGAGCTCGAGGTCGAGCTGCCTGAACTCGAACTGCCGATCCGCGCGTAGGTCCTCGTCCCGCCAGCACGTCGCGATCTGGTAGTAGCGGTCGAGCCCGCCGATCATGAACGTCTGCTTGAACAGTTGCGGCGACTGGGCGAGCGCGAAGAACTTGCCCGGCTGCAGGCGCACCGGCACGAGGAAGTCGCGCGCACCTTCAGGAGTGCCCATGGTCATCGAAGGCGTCCACACGTCGATGAAGCCCTGCTCCTCCATCGAGCGGCGGATGGCGGCGATCACCGTGGCGGAGAGACGCAGGTTGCGTTGCATGCGGTCGCGGCGCAGGTCGAGATAGCGGTAGCGAAGACGGGTCGGCTCCTCGACGCCCTCGTCGTCGAGCTGGAACGGAAGTGGCTCCGAGCGGGAAACGATCTCGAGCTCGTCCACCTGGATCTCAACCTCGCCCGTCGGGATGTTCGGGTTCACGGCTTCGGGCGCGCGGCGCGCGACTTCACCCCGTGCGTGCACGACGAACTCGGAACGGATCTCGTGTGCGACCTTCGCGGCCCCGGGCGCGTGCTCGGGATTGATGACGAGCTGGACGATGCCTGTGTGATCGCGCAGGTCGATGAAGATGAGCCCGCCGTGGTCACGGCGGCGCGCGACCCACCCGGCGACGTTGACCGTCTGGCCCACGCGCTCGGGGTTCACCTCGCCGGAGTAGAGATCGCGCCAGGGGTTCATCCTGTGATCCTGTCGACAACTGCATCGAGCGCCGCAGTGAAGTCTTCGCGGCCCTGTTGGCGGACCGTTGCCGCTCTGCCGTCCACGATGACCGTCCAGCCGGCGCCGAGTCGCGCTGCCTGAGTCAGTTGGCCCTTGGTCGAGCGTCCGGCGTAGTCCATGTCGGCGCGCAGCCCACGCCGACGGAGCTCAGCAAGGAGCGGCACGATTCGGGCACGATCGCCGTCCTGCTCGCAGACGAAGAACACGTCGATGTGCGAGGGCTCCGCCCGGTCCGAGCCGATTGAGAGCAGGAGCCGTTCTATGCCGGCGCCGAAGCCGATCCCCGGTGTCGTCGCCCCGCCGATCTCCTCGATGAGCCCGTCGTACCGGCCTCCCCCACAGATCGTGTCCTTTGCGCCGATCGCCTCATCCTTGAACTCGAAGGTCGTCCGCGTGTAGTAGTCGAGGCCGCGCACCAATCTCGGCGTCAGCTGGTAGCTGACGCCGTAGGCATCGATGTACTGGCGCACGCGGGCGAAATGCTCGCGGCACTCCTCGCAGAGCGACTCACCGATTGTCGGCGCGCTTGCCAGCAGTGTCTGCACACGCTCGCTCTTCACGTCGAAGACTCGGAGCGGTGAGGTCGCACGCTTGCCCCGCGCCTCGTCGTCCAGCTCTGCGTCGTGCTCGTCGAGCCACTGCGCGAGCTTCTCGATGTAGGCGGGACGACAGTTGGCGTCGCCGATCGAGTTGAGCTCGAGCACGTAGTCGGTCACGCCGACGCGACGCAGGAGCTCCGAGTAGAGCTGGATCACCTCGGCGTCGATCGCAGGATCGTCGGTGCCGATCGCCTCGACCGAGAGTTGCCAGTGCTCGCGGTAACGGCCGTGCTGCGGGCGGTCGTACCTCCACATCGGCCCGATCGTGTAGAGCTTCTGCGGTTGCGCCTCACGATGAAGCCCGTGCTGCACGTAGGCGCGGCAGATCGGCGCCGTTGCTTCCGGCCGGAGTGTCAGCGAGCGGCCGCCGCGGTCGCTGAATGTGTACGTCTCCTTCTGCACGACGTCGGAGCCGCCACCGGACGTCCTGACGATCAGCTCGGTGTCCTCGAACGCAGGCGTGTCGATGCGCCTGTAGCCGTACAGCGCGCAGACGTCCTGCATCTCTCCCGTCACCATTTGCCAGAGCGGCTGCTCAGACGGAAGGATGTCGTGAGTGCCGCGCGGCGCTTCGAAGCGCGTCACGCGCGCAGCTCCGCGAGGAACGGATTTCGTGCGAGCTCCGTGCCGAGCGTCGTCTTCGGGCCGTGGCCCGAGTAGACGATGGTCTCCGGTGGGAACCGGTCCGCGAGCATGCGGATCGACTCGACCAGCGTGTCCCAGTCGGCGCCCGGAAGATCGGTCCGGCCGACCGAGCCGGCGAACACGAGGTCGCCGGAGAAGAGCGCCCCGTCGGCGTAGTAGGCGAGATGCGCGGGAGAATGTCCGGGAACGCGCACAGTCTGGAACGAGATGCCCGCCAGCTCGAGCGTCTCGTCGCCCTGCAAGAGCACGTCAGGCGTGTACGGGCGGAGCTCGACGCCGGGAGGCGTGAAGCTGTTGAGGTCCTCCAGCAGGAGCCGTTCGTCTTCGGCCATGTGGACAGGAGCCCCGGTCGCCTCGGCGAGATCGGCGACCCCGCCCAGGTGGTCCCAGTGGCCGTGCGTGACGAGAATCGCGGTGCAGCGAGCGCCCAGAGCGCCGAGCTCGTCGAGCAGGCGCGGTGCCTCCGCCCCGGGATCGACGACGACGGCTTCCGCGGCGGAGTCGTCGGCCCGGACCACGTAGCAATTCGTGCCGATCCTGCCGAGCTCATACCTGTTCACTGCAAGGCTCACGAAGCGTTTGAGTCTAACGGCGGCCTCTCTCCGCCCCTTAAGATCACGGCAGTGCAAAGCTGGAACCTGCGCGAGATCAAGACGCCGGGCGGAACGCGCTCGCCGGTCGTCCTCCGTTCCGACGAATCGGCGCGCGCCGTCCTCATCGTGCTCGATCCCGGACAGGCGCTCGGCGACCATCAGATGAAGGAGCGCGCGCTCGTCTCCGTGGTCGACGGATCGGTGCGCGTCGAATCAGGCGGCGAGACGATCGAGGGCGGAGAAGGCTCCTTCTTCTCCTTCGACGCAGACGAGCGGCGATCGATCTCCACGGACAAGGGCGCACGCATCCTGCTCGTATTCGCGCCGTGGCCGGGTGAGGGCCACTACCGTGGCGACGCGAAAGTGGATCACTAACTAGCGGGTCTTCGCGTTGTCGCGCCGGGCGAGGCGCTTCTGGAACATGCGGTACGCCAGCGAGTCGGTGAAGTAGCTGAAGGGGATGAAGAACGCGATCAAGAAGACTGCGGGGAAGACTTGCTGCGCGACCGGCTGGCCCTTATTGAGCAGAATCATCGCCACCACCAGCACCGGGCCGAAGAGCAGGGCCCGCCGGGCTGAACGCCGCCACGACGGAGGCTCGATCTTCCGGCGGCCGCTCGCGCTTCTCCCGGCCGGCTGTCTCCCGCCGCTGCTTTTGCGGGGTTTCGTCGAGTCGCGCTGCCCGTTCTTCTCGGCCCGCAGCTCGGACGGTTCGACGGGAACCTCGTTGCCCTCGTCGTCGAGGTACACGTACTCATACTCGTGGCGGCGAGCCTTCTGGTTACGACGCCTCTGCTTCTTGGTCGGCATGGTCTCCTAGCCTAACTCCGCACGCACGCCGTGGAGAATGACCTCGGCCACGAGGTTCGCTCCGAGGTGGTAGGCGAGGTACCGCCAGTCGGGCGCTTCGAGCAGGACGAAATCGGCGCTGTAGCCGGGAGCGAGCCGTCCGCGACTGTCCGACCTCCCGAGCACGTGCGCGGCATTGACCGTGCAGGCGGCAAGGGCTTCCGCGGGCGAGAGCCTGAGCTGCGTTGTCGCGAGAGAGCAGATGAGCGGCAGGCTTTCGCAGAAGGCGCTGCCCGGATTGAAGTCGGTCGCGAGGGCCACGATCGCACCCGCATCGACGAGCGCCCGCCCCGGCGGCATCGGGCGCGCGAGGAAGAGCGCGCTCGCCGGCAGGAGCACGGCGGCCACGTCGCTCTTGCCGAGCGCCGCCACGCCCTCGTCGCCCGTCGCTTCGAGATGGTCGACCGATCGCGCGCCGAGCTCGATCGCGAGCGGAATCGCACCCTGCTCCGTGAACTGGTCACCGTGCAAGCGCAGCGCGAGACCGGCCTCGGCGCACGCGGCGAGATAGCGCCGGGCCTGGTCGGCGTCGAACGCGCCCCGCTCGAGGAAGACGTCCGCCGCCTCCGCAATCTCCGCTGCGGCCGGGAGCACCTCGACCAGTGCGAAGTCGAGGTAGGCGTCTGCATCGTCGAATTCCGGCGGCACGGCATGCGCACCGAGCCAGGTCGGGACACCGCCCGCGGCCTTGACTGCACGCAGTGACGCGAGCTCCGTCTCGCGATCGAGGCCGTAGCCCGACTTCGATTCGAAGGTCGTCGTGCCGGCGCGCAGCATCCAGCCGCGGTGCTTGCGCACGGCGTCGGCGAGTGTGTGCTCCCCTGCCGCCCGCGTCGCTCGAACGGTCGACATGATCCCGCCGCCGGCAGCGTGGAGCTCCTCGTACGACGCGCCGCCCGCGCGCAGGGCGAATTCCTCGACGCGGTCACCTGCGAAGCACGCGTGGGTGTGGCAGTCGACGAGCCCGGGGATCGCGCAGAGACCGCGGCCGTCGAGCTCGTCAATGTCGCCGTCGAGACGCGGCAGGTCACGCATACGGCCGACGGCCTCGATCGACTCGCCGGCACAGAGGACGTATGCGTCCTCCAGCACGTCCACCTCGCCGAGCGCGCGCCTGCGCAACGGCGCTTCCGTGCCTGCGGGAGTCGCAACCTGCTCGAGGTCACGGACGAGCAGGCGACGCTCGCCGCCCGCAGAGCTCATCCGCGTTCGCGTGGCGGCATCGGCAGCTCGAGCCCGTGCGACTCTGCAGCGGCGACTGCCTCGGGGTAACCGGCATCCGCGTGGCGCAGCACGCCGATGCCCGGATCGGCGGTCAGCACGCGCTCGAGCCGTTCCGCCGCGTCGTCGGTGCCGTCGGCGACGACGACCATGCCCGCGTGGATCGAGTTGCCGATCCCGACGCCGCCGCCGTGGTGGACGCTCACCCACGTCGCTCCCGCGGCAACGTTGAGCAGGGCGTTCAAGATCGGCCAGTCGGCGATCGCGTCGGAGCCGTCGCGCATCGCCTCCGTCTCGCGATAGGGCGATGCGACCGAGCCGGAGTCCAGATGATCGCGGCCGATCACCACCGGCGCCTTGACGTCGCCCGAGCGAACGAGCTCGTTGATCGCGAGCCCCGCGCGGGCGCGGTCGCCGAGCCCGAGCCAGCAGATCCGCGCCGGCAGGCCCTGGAACGCCACGCGCTCCGGCGCGAGCTCGAGCCAGCGTTGCAGGAGCGGGTCGTCCGGGAAGAGGTCGCGGAGCACCGCGTCGATCGCCGCAATGTCCGCCGCCTCACCCGAGAGCGCCGCCCACCGAAACGGGCCGACTCCACGACAGAAGAGCGGTCGGATATAGGCCGGGACGAAGCCCGGGTATGAGAAGGCTTCCGTTACGCCGGCTTCACGGGCCTCACCTCTGAGGTTGTTGCCATAATCGAAAACATAGCTCCCGGCTCGGACGTACTCGAGCAGCCCCTCCACGTGGCGCGCGATCGACGTGCGCGCGCGTGCGAGGTACTCGTCCGGGCCGGACGCGCGCAGCGCCGCAGCCTCGTCGACCGAGAGACCGGCAGGGATGTACCCGGTAAGTGGGTCGTGCGCCGCCGTCTGATCGGTGACGAGATCGAAGTGCTCGCCGCGGCGCGCAAGCTCGGGAACGACCTCGGCGGCATTGCCGAGCAATCCGACCGAGAGCGCGCGGCCTTCGGACGCCGCTGCGCGAACGCGCGCGAGAGCATCGTCGATCGAGTCCGTTGCCTCGTCGAGGTACTGGGTCTCGATCCGCCGCTCGATGCGTGACGGATCCACTTCCACGCAGACGATCGCGGCGCCGGCCATCGTCCCGGCCAGCGGTTGCGCGCCCCCCATCCCACCGAGCCCGGCCGTCAGGATCGTGCGACCGGCCAGGTCGGGCGAGCCGAAGTGTCTCTCACCGGCCGAAGAGAAGGTCTGGTACGTGCCCTGCAGGATCCCCTGGGTGCCGATGTAGATCCAGCTTCCGGCGGTCATCTGGCCGTACATCGTGAGACCGAGTGCCTCGAGACGGCGGAACTCGTCCCACGTCGCCCAATGCGGCACGAGCATTGCGTTCGCAATCAGCACGCGAGGCGCGCCGGGGTGTGTGCGGAACACCCCGACGGGCTTGCCGCTTTGAACCAGCAGGGTCTCGTCCTCCCCGAGCTCGAGCAGCGAGCGAACGAGCGCACGCAACGCCTCCGGATTCCGCGCAGCCTTCCCGGAGCCGCCGTAGACCACGAGCTCCTCCGGTCGCTCCGCCACCTCGGGATCTAGGTTGTTGAGCAGCATCCGCAGCGGCGCCTCGGTCGCCCACGCGCGCGCGTGTAACTCCGTACCTCGCGGGGCGCGGATCCGGGCCAGGTCGCCGCACAGCTCCTCCACCAGGGCGTCCAGCGGGCGCGTCGTGCTCATAGGCCACCCTTTGGCCGATGAGCGGTGGAAGGGGCGTAAGGGGAAACCGGGAGGTTTCCCCTTTTCTTCTCCTCAGGGGCGGTGGCGGCTGTCGCATCGCCACCACTCCTGAAGCGACTTCGACAGAAGGGGGCTCGTGGGGGAAACATGGTTTCACCCACGGGAGTGAGCCGAAGGCGAGGGACGTTCATGCGAGCTCCCCGACCTCGGACTCCACCGCTGCAACCAGCGAACCATCCCGGATCGCGCTCGCCACCAGCTCGATGTCACGCGACAGTGACCGGTCGTCGCCGAGGCGCGGCGAGAGTGAACGGACGAACGTATGCGTCGCGCGCACTCCGTGTCCCGGCTCGAGCGGCGCGAGGAACTCCACGGCCTGGGCGCCGGCCAGCAGCTCGATCGCGAGGGCACGTTCGGAGTTCGCGAGGACCTGCCACGCCTTCAGTCCTGCCGCATTCCCCATCGAGACGTGATCTTCCTGGCCCGCGCTGGTCGGGATCGAATCCACGCTCGCTGGATGGCACAACGATTTGTTCTCGCTCACCAGCGCGGCTGCGACGTATTGCGGGATCATGAAGCCCGAGTTCAGCCCGCCGTCCACAGTGAGGAAGGCCGGCAAGCCGTCGGACAGGTTCGGATTGACGAGACGTTCCACTCGGCGCTCAGAGATGTTCGCGAGCTCGGAGGTCGCCATTGCCAGCGCGTCAAGCGCGAATGCGAGCGGCTGCCCATGGAAGTTGCCGTTCGAGACGAGGAGCTCGTCCTCGACGAGCACGAGCGGATTGTCGGTGGCCGAGTTCAGCTCGACGGCAACTGTTCCTTCGACGTAAGCGAGCAGATCGCGCGACGCTCCGTGCACCTGGGGTGCGCAGCGCAACGAGTAGGCGTCCTGGACCTTGTCGCACCACCTGTGCGCCTCGTTGATCGCCGACCCTTCGAGCAGGTGGAAGACGTTCGCGGCCGACTCGGACTGCCCGCGCAAGGGGCGCAGACGGTGGATCTGCGGGATGAAGCTGGTGCGTGATCCCTGCAGCGCCTCCAGCGAGAGCGCGCAGGCGATGTCGGCTGTCTCGGCGAGCCGGCGCGCCCGCATCACGCCGAGCGCGCCGAACGCCGCCATGAACTGCGTGCCGTTGACGAGTGAGAGGCCCTCCTTCGCTGCGAGCCGCGCCGGTTCGAGACCGGCGGCCGCGAGCGCATCTGCTCCCGGCAGCAGCTCGCCGTCGTGCCAGGCCTCCCCTTCGCCGACCAGTGGCAACGCGAGATGGGCAAGCGGCGCGAGGTCGCCACTCGCACCGACCGAGCCGCGGCTCGGGACGTACGGCAGCACGCCGCGGGCAAGGCACTCGAGCAAAAGCTCGACCGTCTCGACGCGCGCGCCCGAATTTCCTTTCGCCAGAGCGTTCCCGCGCAGCAGCATCGCGGCGCGAACGATCTCGTCCGGATACGGATCTCCGACCCCGCAGGCATGACTGCGCAGCAGCCGCAGCTGAAGCTCCTCCGTCTGCTCCTCGGGAATCGACTTCGAGACAAACCGTCCGAAGCCGGTGTTGATCCCGTAGGTGTGCTCGTGTGTCCCGTGCGCGGCACGTTCCACGAGCTCGCGGGCGGCGCGCATCTTCGTGCGCGCCTCGTCCGACAACACAGCCTCGGCAGCCCCGAATGAGACCGCCCAGACGTCGTCGATCCGGAGATCCTCTCCGGTCAGGCGGATCGCGGTCGCCTGAGCCATCGCGCGGCCAGTCTAACTCCGGGCCGGCAGACTCACGCGCCCCGCTCGAGCAGGCGCACCTCCAGCACGCGCGACCGGCTGAAACCTTTGATTCCGAGCATCGCGCCCGCCGCGGCTGCGGCAGCCCCGGCGGGCATCAGGCCGACGAGCTCTGCACCCGCGACCTCGACACCACGGGTGCGCGCCTCGCCCTCGACCCGATCAACGATCTCGTGCAGAGCGGCGGCCTCGTAGTCCTCGACGTTCATGCTGACTTGCGCACGACCTGCTCTCGGCAAGAGCAGCCCGAGCGCACGCACACCTGGAAACCCGCCGCCTTTTTCGCGCACAACTCCAGCGATTGCGCGCGCGATCTCCACGTCGTCGGTGGCGAGGTTCACGTTGAACGCGATCAAAGGCCGGCGCGCGCCGACGATCACGCCGCCCGCGCGCTCGTCGAGTCGCGCAGGCCCGTAGTCCGGGCGAAGCTCGCCCGCGTCGATGCGGCGCCGGAGCTCCTCCGGACCTCCACGCCGGTAGAACGCGGGGCCTCGCTCCGGCGCTGAGTCGCCGTAGAGGAACACGGGCAAGCCGAGCTCGGCGCCGACCCGGTCCGCGAGCCGCAGAGCGCAGTCCCGCGCCCGTTCCCTGTCTCTCGGATCGAGTGCGACGATCGGAACGACGTCTGCGGCGCCGATTCGGGGATGAGCGCCTTCGTGACTGCGGAGGTCGATGCGCTCGCGGGCGCAGGCAATTCCCGCCAGGAGAGCTTCGACGAGCGAAGTGTCGTCGCCGACCAGCGTGAAGACCGACCGGTTGTGATCCGCGTCGGAATGAACGTCGAGCACGTCGGCGTGCGTGGAGAGTGCGGACCGAAGCGCCTCGATCGTCCCGGCGTCGCGTCCTTCCGAGAAGTTCGGCACCGACTCGAGCGGCAACTCCACGCGCGTACTCTACGAAGGTGTGAAGGCGTACTACGACCGGCGCGCACGCGAGTACGACGACTGGTGGCTCGGCCGGGGCATGTACGCAGACCGGGAGCGGCCCGGCTGGGAAGGCGAGCTTCGACTGCTCGAGGGCGTTATTCGAGATCTGCCGCCCACGCGGACGCTGGACGTCGCCTGCGGCACCGGCTTCCTGACCAGGCATCTGCGTGGAGACGTCGTCGGGCTCGACGCGAGCGAGAGCATGCTCGAGATCGCACGCGGGCAGGCCCCGCAGGCGCGTTTCGAGCACGGAGACGCGCTCTCCCTACCGTTCGAAGACGACGCGTTCGACCGCGTCTTCGCGAGTTACTTCTACTGCCACCTCGAAACTGACGAGCGCGAGCGCTTCTTGGCCGAAGCGCGGCGCGTTGCACCCGAGCTCGTCGTGGTCGCGTCGATCCGAGGAGACGGCGACGCGTCGGAGCGCTGGGAGGACCGCCGGCTCGAGGACGGCTCGCAGTGGAACGTCTACAAGCGTGTGTTCGAAGGACCCGATCTGGCCGACGAGCTGCAGGGCGAGATCGTGTTCAAGGGTCGCTGGTTCGTTGTCGTGCGAGCTTGACGCGTCGACGCTCGTCCTACCGCTCGCTCGCATCGCTGCAGCGTGACCTGCGTGTCTGCCGCGCCTGCATCGAGGCCGGCTATGAGCTCGAATCCTTGCCGGTGGTGAACGAGTACCTCGGCCAGCGTGCCTACATGTACGGCCAGGCGCCGGGCATCGTCGAAGGAGCAGAGAGGAGGCCGTGGCGCGGTCGTGCAGGCAAGACCCTGCGGGGCTGGCTCGAGCTCGAAGAGGACGAGTTCTACAGGACGTTCTACTGCGCGTCCGTGACCCGGTGCTATCCGGGGCGCGCCCCGTCCGGTCGCGGCGACCGCACCCCGACGCCGGGCGAGCAAGAGCTCTGCTCGTTCTGGAAGGACTGGGAGCTCGAGCTGCTGAGACCGCGGCTGATCGTGCCGGTCGGAGGCCTGGCCATCCGCCGCCTGCTCGGTATCTCCGGTCTGGCCGAGAGCATCGGGCGCCGGTACGAGCTGGACGGAGCGGCTGTCGTCCCTCTGCCCCACCCTTCAGGCGCCAGCAGCTGGCTCAACTCTCCGGCCAATCGCGAGCTCACGACACGGGCTGCGGCGCTCGTGCGCCAGGAGCTCGCTCGCCTTTAGAGACAACGCCCGTCGCTAGATTTCAGGGGTGAAGGAGCAAAGCGGAACGCCGTATCGGGTGACGTTCGCCCGTCTGCTCGGCTTTCTGCGTCCCTACCAGACCTCGCTCGTCGTCTCGACGGTTCTCGCAGTCGCCTCGCAGGGTGCGCAGATCGCGCTTGTATGGGTCACCGCGCACGCGATCGACGATGCGATCACGCCCCGCGACGCCGGCAAGCTCTGGGTCTTCGTCTGGGCGATCATCGGCCTCGGCGCGCTGCGCGCCGTCCTCCTGGCCGCACGGAGGCTGATCTCGGGAAAGCAGGCACTCGCGGTCGAGATGGACATGCGCCAGGGTCTGTACGCACACCTCGTGCGTCTTTCGTTCGGGTTCTACGATCGCCATCAGACCGGGCAGCTGATGTCGCGGGCGACCGTCGACTTGCAGGGAGTGCGCTTCTTCCTCGGCTACGGGCTCATCTTCTTCTTCCAGAACATCCTCACGGTCGTGTCGGTCACCGTCGTGCTCTTCTTCTTCGAGTGGAAGCTGGCTCTGATCGCGCTCGCGATCACGCCGGTCCTCGTCGTGCTCGCCTACCGGTACAGCCATGTCGCCCACCCGACGCTCCGCGACGTGCAGCAGAAGCTCGCGGACGTCGCCACGGTTGCCGAGGAGAACATTGTCGGCGTCCACGTGGTGAAGTCGTTCGCCCAGGAGCCGAAGGAACAGGAGAAGTTCACCGACCGCTCGGAGGCGGTCTTTCAGCAGACGCTGCGAGCCAACAGGCAGCGTGCGTTGTACGTCCCGTTCATCTCCTGGGTGCCGATGCTGGCGCAGGCCGCCGTCTTGCTGGTCGGGGCGCGCATGGTCGCGAACGGCCAGCTGACGGTCGGCGGCTTCATCGCCTTCAACCTCTACCTCGGGATGCTGATCATGCCGTTGCGTTCTCTCGGCATGTGGATCGGCCAGGCGCAGCGCGCGACCGCGTCGGGAGAACGGATCTTCCAGGTGATGGACGAGCCCGAGGAGATCGCGGACCGACCCGATGCAGTCCCCTTGCCGGAGGGCGGCGGCCATCTGCGCTTCGAGGGCGTCGGGTTCGAGTACATGGATGAGCGGTCGGTGCTGCAGGACATCGACCTCGAGCTCGCGCCGGGAAAGACTGTCGCGCTCATCGGCCATACGGGCTCTGGCAAGACAACGCTCACGTCGCTCGTGCCCCGTTTCTACGACGTGACCTCAGGTCGTGTCACGCTCGACGGTCTCGACGTGCGTGACGTGAAGCTCAACTCGCTCCGCCACGCGATCGGCGTCATCTCGCAGGATCCATTCCTCTTCTCGGCAACCGTGCGCGAGAACATCACGTTCGGTGCTCCCGACCTCGACGACGCCGAAGTGGAAAACATCGCCCGGCTGGCGCAGGCGCACGAGTTCGTCGAGCAGTTGCCCAACGGCTACGACACCGTCATCGGCGAGCGCGGCATCACGCTTTCGGGCGGCCAGCGCCAGCGCCTCGCGATTGCCCGCGCGCTCGCAGTCGATCCGCGCGTGCTGATCCTCGATGACGCGACAGCGTCAGTGGACGCCTCCACCGAAGCGCGAATCCGCGTCGGCCTGCGCGAGGCGATGCGAAACCGGACAACCCTGATCATCGCCCACCGTCTCTCGACGATCGCGCTGGCAGACGAGATCGTCGTGCTCGACGACGGGCGCATCGCAGCCCGCGGAACACACGAGGAGCTACTCGCGACGAGCCAGGTGTACCGCGACATCTACGACCACGGCTTGCTCGAGCGGCAGTTCGCGGACGCAGTGGAAGCGCGCGCCGGAACCGCCGCCCTGGAGGCCGCATCCTGATGCGCTCTTTCGGTCCACAATCGGCACGAACGTGTGCGACTTCTTCGGGTAGCGTCGACCGCGGGTGGCGGGTGGCGTCTTTCCCCTCCCGGGTGGGGTCGCGCGCGCGCGTACTTGAAAGAGGTCACCGCCTGTGAGGGTCTGGCAGCCCGGGGCCCACCTCAGCTCGATCAAGAAGGTCGAGGTCGACGACTGGTCCTGGCGCCGGACGCGTAGGCGCATCGCGGAGCTCGCCCGGCTGACGAAGCCGTACAAGGTGCGCACCGCGCTCTCCATCGTCTCGTTGCTCGCGGCGACCGCGACGGCGCTGGCGCCGCCCTTCCTCGCCAAGTACGCGGTCGACGACGGCATTCGTAAGCACGACCTCGGTTTGCTCTGGTGGATCGTCGGGGCGTTCGTCGTCGCCGGCCTGCTCAACTGGGCCATGAGCTACGTGCAGACGTACCTCACCGGCTGGGTCGGCGAACGCATCCTGGCCGACCTGCGCATTGCGCTCTTCCGTCATCTCCAGCGGCTCTCCCTAGGTTTCTACGAGCGCACCCGCGCGGGCGTGATCATCAGCCGGCTGACAAACGACGTCGAGGCGATCGACCAGCTCGTGACCGACGGCGTGACGAGCCTGGTGCAGAACAGCCTCACGCTGTTCGGCACAGCGATCCTTCTCTTCGTCCTCGACTGGCGGCTCGCGCTCGCGACGTTGGCGGTCATCCCACTCATGAGCATTGCGACCGTCATTTTCCGCGTCCGCTCCACCCGCGCGTATCGCGCCGTACGCGAGCGCCTGGGGCTCGTGACGGCGACGCTCGCAGAGGACATCGCAGGCATGCGGGTCGTGCAGGCCTTCACGCGCCAGGACACGAACACGCGGAACTTCAAGGCCGTCACCGAGCGCTACCGCGACTCGAACATGGAGACCGTCGTCCTGAACGCCCTCTACTTCCCCTTCGTGGATCTCCTGTCGTCGATCGCGCTCGCCGTCGTGCTCGGCTACGGCGGCCATCTCTACTTCAACGGCGACGTCACCCTCGGGACGCTGTTCGCCTTCATGTTGTACGTGCAGAACTTCTTCGACCCAGTGCAGCAGCTGTCGCAGCTGTACAACACGTTCCTCTCGGCGACGGCGGCGCTCGACAAGATCATGGACGTCATGGAAGAAGAGCCGGAAGTGCTCGACCGGCCGGGCGCACAGCCTCTGCCGCTGGTGGACGGCCGGGTGACCTTCGATCAGGTTCGCTTCGGGTACGGGAGCGGGCCCGAGGTGTTGCACGAGCTCGACCTCGACGTCCCTGCCGGGACGACCGTCGCGCTCGTCGGGCACACGGGCGCAGGCAAGTCCACGATCGCCAAGCTGCTCGCGCGGTTCTATGACCCGCGCGACGGCCGCATCACGATCGACGGCCACGACCTGCGCGACGTGACCCAGGCATCGCTCCGGCACCAGCTCGGCATCGTCCCCCAGGAGGGATTCCTCTTCGCCGGCACTGTGACGGAGAACATCGCCTTCGGCCGGCCGGATGCCACATCCGAGGAGGTCGTGCAGGCGGCGCAGACCGTCGGCGCGCACGAGTTCATCCTGCGCCTCGAAGACGGCTACGAGACGCAACTACAGGAGCGCGGGTCGCGCCTCTCCCTCGGCCAGCGGCAGCTCGTCGCTTTGGCGCGCGCGCTCCTCGCCGATCCCCGGCTCCTCATCCTCGACGAGGCGACGTCGTCAGTCGACATCGGTACCGAGCGCAAGATCGAGCGCGCGCTGAGACTCCTGCTCTCGGGCCGGACGGCCTTCATCATCGCCCACCGGCTGTCCACGATTCGGGATGCCGACCTGATCGTCGTCCTGGAGCATGGCCGGATCGTCGAGCAGGGGACGCACGACGAACTGCTGGCAAAACGCGGCCTCTACACCTCTCTCTATGGAGACTGGGCCGCAGACGTGGCCTAATACCCGTATGGCCCTCGACAAGGAGACCGAAGAGCGAATCGAGCAGCCCGTCTCGGAGGAGGCCGAGCGCGAGACCCGGCTCAATCCGGCCGAGGCAGTCAAGCAGATGAAGATCAACGTCCCGGTGCGCGGCAACCGCAAGCTGAGGCGCTTGCTCGAGCGAGTCAACGAGGACACACAGCTCAAAGGGTGGTGGCACGCGTCGAACGTGAACGCGGTCGTGCGCATGCAGATCAACGACCACTCCTGGGTGCACATCCAAATCGTCGCCAATATCGCTCTCAAGCTCCTGCGCCAGCTGACGAAGCACCACATCGAGCCTTCGGTCGTCCGCGATTACGGCTACGAGAACGATGACGCGGAGGTAGTCGTCCTCCTCGGCGCGCTGACCCACTGCATCGGGATGTCGGTCCACCGTGAAGGGCACGAGGACTTCAGCCTCTTCCTCGCCGAGCCCAAGCTGCGGGAGCTCCTGCGCGACATCTACGAGGAGCCGGATTTGACCGTGATCGTCTCCGAGGTGCTCGGTGCGATCACGAGCCACCGCGACTATGGGAAACCGCTTACCCTGGAAGCCGGAATCGTGCGCGTCGCCGATGCGCTCGACATGGAGCAGGGCCGCTCACGCATCCCGTTCGCGCGCGGCTCGATCTCGATCCATTCCCTCAGTGCGGCCGCGATCGAGGACGTTGCGATCAAGGACGGCGACCAGCGTCCGGTCCTGATCGAAATCACCATGAACAACTCGTCCGGGATCTATCAGGTGGACAGCCTGCTGAAGGCAAAGCTCCAGGGCTCGGGCCTGGAGCAGTACGTCGAGGTCGTCGCGCACATCGACACCGAGGCCGAGAAGCGCCTGGTGCCGATCTACCGGCTCGAGACCTGACGCATAGGTTCACTCAGGTTCCGGCAGATTCTTGCCGTTCGCGTGCGGGTTTTTACAGATTCAAAATACCCCTTCTGCGGGTTCGCGAGGGCACCCTCCGAGCCGAACTCGGCAGTGGGAGGGGACCAAGGGGATTAGGGGTGCCGCAGCCCTATATCCCGGAAGCTCCCCGCTTCCAGGTCCTCTCCCGTTCTTCCTGTTGGGCTGCGAGCCGGACTAGCATCCGCTTCCGCGTGATCGCACCACCGCCGATCGAAGAGGTGCTCGACGACTTTTTCGCCGCTATCGCCGAGATGGGCGGACCGGCGCCCACGGAGCCGATCTCGTCAGAGGACCTCGCCACAGTTGCGGAGGCGGTGGCGCCGCTGCGGCTTCCTCCGGGCCTTGTGGCGACATGGCGCCGCTTCCAGACCGGCGAGTCGACCGTGCTGACGTGGATGCCCATGCAGCGGGCCCTTCACGGCCTGGAGATGTGGCGCGAGGAGTTCGCGGGGCCGATGCCACCCGCCCGGGGGGTCCTGTTTCCGCTCGCCTACGAGAGCCACGAGTTCCTGCTCGTCGAGCTCGCCACCTCTGCGACGCCCGGCGGCGCGCTTTTCCGCTGGGCGTACGACGGCGGCCCGGCGCAGCCGGTGTTCCCCGATCTCGAGACGGCCTTCGCCTGTGCGGCCGAGGGCTGGCGACGGGGCCTGCTCGGCTCCTTGGAGGTCGCCGCCCGCAACGAGTGGAATCGACTCAGCGAGACGTATTCAGAGGCAACTGGCTATCGGGAGCATCTCGCGCCGTTCGAGGCGATCGACCTCGCAAGGCCGCTGTCGTGGCCGCCGGTCTGGCAAAAGGCGAGCGGAGTCGACCCGGCCGCGGCCGAGCCTCGTGGGAGCACGGCGACGATCCGGGCGCTTCGTGACGGGCAAGCCCAGAGCGGGACGATTGTCGGCAGGATCGCGGGCCTTTCCGGAACAGGAGCCGGCTCACGAGCCGTCGTTGCCGACGGTACCGGCGAGCTTGTGGTCTGGTGCCCCGCCGCAAGCGACCCGTTCACGGCCGTCGTCAACGGCCAACACGTCGAGCTCGACGTAACATTCACTTCGGGCGACGAGAAGCGGTCAAGCCGCGAGTTCGACGCACTCGCGGCCAGCATCGGCACCAGCGCCATGGCCGGCGATCTCGCCGCCGCCCAAGCGTACGTGCAGGAGCTCGCGTCGTTCATCGATCCGGCGGCGACAGACGCGGTCGCCACTGCGGCGCGCCCACTCGGGGAGGAAGCGCGGCGGGGGCAGACGAAGCTGAGAGACGGATACGACGCGACGTAGCGAGTTTCACAAGTCGGCGCTCGCACCGATACGCGGACTCGAGCAACGACCCTCTGGTGGCATCAGTTCGGCGGCCCGGTCGTGATCGTCACTGTGCCCCTGCCCGGACTCGAACTCGGCCACGTCTCCACCGTCCGTTGACAATGGGCTGGGCAAGGACCAGAGTGATGAGCAACCAGTAACGCGGAGGCAGGTTTTGGCCAGTTCGGTAAGCGTTGCTGCGGCAGATCTCACTATGGGGGTCAACGCGTCCGTCGCGTGGGCGTGGAGCGAATTCGAGTCTCCAGGCTCCTGCACCTGTTCAGGAAGTCTCCGCTCCGACACCGGGCTCGGTCGCACAGGCCGGCTCGGAAAGGGGGTAGTGATGAGAGTTTCACGCATCGCTGTGCTCGCCCTGGTGACGGGGAGCTTGGCGCTGATGGTCGGGGTCGGAGGAGCGACAGCCGCCACAACGACAATCGACTTCGAGTCTTTGAGCGGACCGAGTCTGTTCTGCGCGCCCGCGGCTCCGCCTTTGACGATCGGAGTCGCCACATTCTCGGGCGGTGTGATCATGACCGCGGTCACCAACCTTCCGGCCGATCAAACCACGGTCTATGGGACATTCAACTGCCCAGGATACGCACCCGCGATAACGATCACATTCTCCACGCCGGTGAGCAACTTCAGTGTTCTGGTGCTCAACGGGGAAACCTCGACCGTCAGCTACACGGTTGCATCCGACCTGGGCGGGGCGGTGACGAATTCGCTCGTGGCCAACTTCAGTTCGGGAGCGGACACATTCACTCTCCCTGACTCGGGCATCACCTCGGTGACGATCACCCGCACGACGCCGAGCAACGTCTGGGATTTCTTCATCGACGACGTTGCGTTCACGGCGTTCCCGACAACGACGGCCGACTGCAAGGACGGCGGCTGGGAAACCTTCGGGGTGTTCAAGAACCAGGGTGACTGCGTCAGTTACGTCGCGACAGGCGGGAAGAATCAGCCCGCTGGATAGCAACGACTAGACGTATGAGGACACCTTCTCGCACGAGGGCCCGGCAACGGGCCCTCGTCCCCCGATTGTCTGGAACAGCGCAGCGAGCCCGCCGGCGTGATTGGCCGCGCCGCTTAAGCAGACACATGTCGAAACAGCACCCCCGGTAGGCACCGCACGCGGCATCCGTCGCACCCCTGACACACGTGACCCGCCATGCAGTTTCCGCATAGCCACTCGCAGTAAAAGGCCCATACGGGATTCGAACCCGTGCCGCCGCCGTGAGAGGGCGGTGTCCTAGGCCACTAGACGAATGGGCCGAGCTAGTGGGTTGAGTGTAGCGACGAGCCAGAGAATCTCACCGGCGAAGCGCTCCACTAAGGCGTTTCCCGGTAGAGCGGCGCAGAGAAGACCGTAGCCGGCGCGGCTACAATGCCGCGACCCATTGCGGGGTCGTCTAATGGTAGGACGCCTGACTCTGGATCAGGTAGTCAAGGTTCGAGTCCTTGCCCCGCAGCC